>Ga0307963_1004050_pt1 | contig 11662 bp, 10 predicted proteins | sample OrgLakmetagen594_FD_201829 | JGI IMG/M metagenome (GOLD analysis project Ga0307963, IMG submission 201829) | Saline water microbial communities from Organic Lake, Antarctica - #594 | ecosystem: Environmental > Aquatic > Non-marine Saline and Alkaline > Saline | place: Antarctica: Organic Lake...
CTCTCTCAAGCGTTTGACCGCCTCAGGCAAGCTCACCAAGGTCAAGGCCAGCTACAAGCTGGGCGAGGAGATGAAGAAGAAGCCAGCTGCTCCCAAGAAGAAGGCAGCAGCCACGACCAAGAAGGCAGCCGCACCCAAGAAGGCAGCAGCACCTAAAAAGGCAGCAGCACCCAAGAAGGCAGCCGCACCCAAGAAAACAGCAGCACCCAAGAAGGCAGCAGCACCCAAGAAGGCAGCCGCACCCAAGAAGGCAGCGGCACCCAAGAAGAAGGCTGCCGCGCCCAAGAAGCCAGCCGGTGTGAAGAAGCCCAAGGCCGCCCCCAAAAAGAAGGCAGCAGCTCCCAAGAAGTGAGCGCTCACGCTCTCCTCCCCCCCCAGTGCCACTCGTGGCAGGTCAACAAAATCAAACGGTGTTTTTAACACCACCTTTCTGTTCTTTTCTCCTGATGCATCTTCAACTTGGAACATGTTGCTGCTGTCTAGACGAATTATCTTGGAAGCTTTTTTGCCTGCTGGTGAGGGGAGAAGTACAGCACAGAGATAAGGTAAGGTTACATGCTATGTATCTAGTAGCTATTGATGCCTAAGGAAAAGTACAGCACAGAGATAAAGCACCCATCGTAAGCATAAGGGAGAAACGAGCACAGTTTCAGGACAGCAGCTAAAATGATTAGTTACTGACAAGCGTAGGCATTGGATAATGGGAATAAGGCTCGCCACTTTGGTGCCAGTACATACAGGAGGAAGTGCAATAATTTGGCACAGGCAAGTTTTAACAGAGTAGTTGACTAAGCACGTGGAGTTTGGAGATTTGGAGGTTAGCTGAACTCTTTGAGTATTAGTCAAACTAACTGAGTATTAGTCAAACTAACTCTACCGAACTCTTTGAGTATTAGTCAAATTAACTCTACTGAACGAACTCTTTGAGTGTTAGTCAAACTCACTCTTTGAGTATTAGTCACGTTTGCCCACTCCCTTTCGCAATTTTGGAGTGTTAGTGATGTAAATCATGCCACTCGCTCCCCAAAAATGATGCTGAGAGCAATGCATGATGATGGCAGCAAAAGAGTGATGAACCAAACCATGTTTGATGTTCCAGACCATCTCGTCGTGCATGCGCTGCTCCTCACACATGAGTTGTATGTATGAAATTATTTCTCCCTTATTCTTGGTATCCTCATATGAGGATATCCTCATTGTGAGTCCATGTTCCAAAAACACACAGATGAAGATTCCCCCTCTTTGATTTATTGCGGTCAGTTGGTCCTGGCAGATGCTTGATTGATTTCACTGGTTTTGTTCAGTGTTGCATTGTCACAAATAGCGTTGTGCCTTTTTTACCCTTCCAAATTATTTTTGTAGGTGCTACAAGCAAGTCTGGTGCTACGCACAGCAACTCACAAATTTTAAATTTTTTATGTACGCGGCCCAGCAGTCGCACGTTCTGACTGATGGCTTTATCTGTAACCTCTAAGAATAATGTATGATAGAAGCTCCTTGAAGATTGGTGCAGCCCCTGGCAGGTCTTGCTTTGTGCTAACCCTTTGCCACGTTTCACCCCTTTTGAGGGTTAATGTCCTCAGTGACTCCTCATAGCACTTGATAGGTGGATCATGATAAATAAGTCCGTCAACATAAGTCCTGTCCTCACTCCCAGTCCAATTAATATTTCTGATCACATTGCTAGATTGAATGACTAGAAAGTCTAAGGAAGGGCTTTATCATGGTGCAGAGCCGCCTCGGCCGCGGTGCCTTTCCCTCCCGCTTCAGCACACAAGCGGCCCAGGTCGTTTGATCGTGTGAAGCTCACCTTTTGTGTGTGTGTGTGTGTATGTGTGTGCGAGTGTATGTATGTGTGCATGTATACGTGTGTGCATATGTGCATGTGTATATGCGTGTGTGTAATAAGTATGTGCTTTTAAAATATACACCTATGTAGTGTATAATGTGAGCGTGTAGCACAAACATCAAGCATGAGTTTCTATGAGATGGCGAGATACCAGCAAACTGAATCACGCACTGTTCTTTGATTCCGCTTGTGCATGGTAATATGGTAATAAACAATACGTAAGCAGCACCCCAAATCAGTCAGCACCATGTCAGCTTACAATGTCACCTTAAGGTGGATTTAATAAGACACCCAGGTGCAATATACAGCATATAACATATTACATTCAATTCCACTGCTCCCTTGGCAACTTATTTTTAGGTTGAAGCTTCCCTCTAGATAAATACACATACGCACACACACACGCGCACGCACGCACACACACACACACACACACACACACACACACACACACGCACACACACACATACACACACACACACACACACTCACACACTCACATACACAACACACACACACACACACTCACACACACACACTCACACACTCACATACACAACACACACACACTCAGACACAACACTTACACACAAAGTTGATGTTGAAGCTTAATGATTTGAGTTCCTCCTTCCCCCAAATGTATGCTGCCTAAAGCTAAAGGTTTCCAGTTTCCAGCCTCAATTATGACTTTGCCTGTAACCACTCACCATTACAGTGATGTGCAGGAGTAGCAAATATACGCAAACAAGAAAAATACGCAGGGGTACAACACCAAGGACCCGAGCTGCAGTGGCACGCCTGTGTACATGTGCATGTGGTGTGTGTGTGTGCGTGTACACGGGCTTACATACTTGTGTGTTTGTATGTAATTCTGCATTACGGTGTGCCTGAGCGGGCATATGAGTGTGTGAATGTGCGTATGTTACATGTGTGTGTGCTCTGTGCTAGCAACACCACGCCTCACCTGCCCTGTTTGGCTGTGGCATTGGACTCTAGATCTGCACTGCTGCCTCCTCCTCCTTGGCTTGCTTGGAGGAGGAGCTGGCTGAGCTGACCATCCTTCAGGCCTAGACCTGCAAGAGTATGTCGGGGACATGAGAGTGTGTGTGTGTGTGAGTGTGTACGCACGACTTCATGCGTGTGCAAGTAAATGTCAGAGTGTAGAGAGGGGCGTTTATGAACAGAAGCCTCAGAACTAGTCTCCTGCCTTCACCTCATGTTGCTTATATTTATACTTATTCATAGCTTACCCTTACATCCAGCCAAAGCCCTACCAGCCAGCACAATTTCTACACCTCGACATTAGACATTACACTGGTGCGCGTGGTTCTGATAGGACCCACGTGTGAACATCTAGGCCACGTGGCAGCAACCAATCCAACAGATACCCACCTGACAGCACGTCTTCTCTACTCGGCATCGAAAACATAGACATGACCCCGCTGCTTGCACGCAGCTGCTGCACCTCCGCCTCAAGCTCCTGCACCTTCCTGTTCACCACGCCCATCTGGACTTCCGCACGTCTCTCAATGTCTTGTACTGCGATGGATGCTGGTTTGCAGTGTGGTGTTCATGACAGCAACTTAAGGCAACGTCAGATACCAGGCAGTGCTTGAGGCTGTGCCTCAGGATGGCAGCATCCTAGGAACATGAGATGTGACGCAACAATGAACTGGGTGTTGCCTTTTCATGTCAAACATCCAAAAGCCCTCAGAAAGGAGAAGCACTCTTTCACATTTCTCCAGCTGTAGCACAGTTTGGATACCCAAAAATACTCAGCTTAATTGTGTGCGTCGCTGACCTTGTCTCAGCACGCAAAACTATAATGTTCGCAGATTTATACTGCTCTGTCAAATCTGGGAGCTGAAAGTGCACGTGGAGGGGCATGAGCAGAGTGACAGCATTTTTGCTGCGTCATGGGTGTGACGTTATAGTGAATCTCAGGGCCCTTGATTGCTGTATCTTTTCCTCAATTGACTGACACACACATGCGCAAAAAGAAAATCACACACACTACAGTTTGGCAACTCATACCAGTGTAGAACAGAAACCAGGTAATCTGTTCCTACCATGCATGCTTGATCACACAGCCAACATTTGATGTTTTAATTACAGAATAGTTGTTGCGGGTGACCCCAAATACAAGCCCTTTAGACTCACCCATGTTTTGCACGGACTCCCTTTGGCGCTCGGCTGCTTGCAGAGCTCGTGCAGTGATCTCAGATCTGTCCTGATGCACCAGCACCTCCTTCTCTAAAGCTTCCACGCGTGACTTGTGTGTTGCCTGTGCAACCAAAAGCAGCAACAAATGGTAGGTGTGTGCTGTGTGCTACAAAGGGATTTGGCTGCATATATCCTCCTGTCCAGAGTGGTGGGGAAAAGGGCGCGGGAGCAATGCAGACCTCCTTGCGAAGCAATCGTGTTTTTTACGACACCACACAAGTAGCCATTTTATACAAAGAAGGCAGTCAAATGGCCGTCCCTTGCCTCTCTTTCTACCTCAACTCGGCAGCAATCCTCTTTCACACACACACACACACACACACACACACACACACACACACACACACAACACATGCACGTACACATGCGTCCACACACAACACACACACGCACGCACACACGCACACGCACAGACACACACACACATACATACACACACCATAAACGTTGTGCTTGCATGCCCAACAAGAAAAATACAGCCACAGATAAATCTGCAAAGAGTTACTTGCACATGTGTACAACCCGAACAAAACGGCGCCTTACCTGGGCAGAACCAAGTTCCTGTTCCAATCTCCCACACGTGACGGTCAAAGCAGCTGTCTCCTCTTGAGCTGCCTCCAGCTGCTGCTGAAGTTGAGTCACCTCCTGTGTGTGTTTGGTGTGTATCATTTTGTGCATACATACATGTGCGGCTCCTTTTGTGCATGTCTGTATGCGTGAATTGTTGTCCATATAGTCCGTGCAAGCGCTGACTTGTGTGGCTGCAGGCTGTCCACTGCACGCGTACGGACAAAGGAGGAAGGGAAGCCACAATGCGAGATAATTGTGGTCACGATTGTACACAGTGAGCTTGGTACCACTTTGGGAGCAAGCTCACGCATAATACGTAGATTGTATAGCTGTGTGGCTGCTCCCTGACCATGTGACCTTCGCAGTGGGTCGCGCACCAAATTTAGACCTTGTCCTCATCATTTGAAAGCCAACTGCTGCCCTTGACATACATTTGCAGTGTCATGGTCTACCAAAAGACACCTGCAACATCCCCTTTGTAGGCACTTTCCCACCCCTTACATTGCTCAGTGACGCCGCCCTCTCCTCCGACGCGTGCAAGGAAGCAGTGGCCTCTGCTTCACGGGACGCCGCCCTGTGCGCAGAGGCCTCTGCAGCCGCAGCTATGTGACCTGTGCGCAGAGTACAGTAAGTAATTTAAGCAGGTGCCCCTCCCTGCGGGTAATTAATCAGTGGGTAAAGAACCCCCCCCTGCTTGTACAAGCAAGTAAATATATACTAAGCCACCGCCCCGTCACCGCCTCCACCAAAAAACAATATTTAGGGGGCGGTGATACACTTTTTGTATGGTATTAAAACGATTTAGGGTCTTGTGAGTAGAACAATTGTAGGACTGTTGATTGCATTTTTAAGGTCAAAAGGCTGTTGAGCGCATATTTGCTGATGTGTTGGGCGTCCTCAAGCTTGCATGGTAGTACGCCCCTCACGCATTACTATACAGCCCCATTTGTATGCACTTTTATATGAGAGGCTTAAACAAGTCATGCAGGACCTGGGTGCTTGCAGGTATTTGGTTCGCTCATAGTTCGTTGGCAAGCATAACAACAAAAAGTTGGTACACCCAGACTAACTAGCATACCACCGATCACCAATTAAAGGCATTGAAATGAGCACGCACACATCTGCCGGCATTCAGACGTTATCACCTGCTGCCTGTGCATCTGATGTGCGTCTGCTGGCCTCAACGTGAGCCTCCTCAGCTGCAGTGAACATGTGTGTGTACGTGTGCCTATGTACCAGGTAGTAACACCTGTGTGTAAACTGATTATTTGAGCTAACAAGTGATATCAGCTGTCTTTGTAAAGAGGAGCGTTGCAAGGTCCATGTCAGCAAGATACCTTCAAAAAAGGAAAGACAAGCAATCCACCGGCTTGCTTTGCTAACTCCCTCCTTCTTCCTACCTTCAATAATCGCAGAGCAGATCTGATTTGCATCATTCATACATTTGAAAAAGGTGCAAACCCCACACGTCATGTGGCTCGGTGAATAGGGCTTACGCACATGCTACCTCCCTCACCTTCATGCTGCGAGTTGCGCAGGTCCTTTCGGACTTCCTCTAATGCACTCTGCACTTCCATTAGTTGTGACTGCAAGCACAGATTGGTATCGCACATGAGCGGGGAGGTGTATAAGGCTCGTTTTCAGCTGCGTCAAAAGTTACTCAAATTGAAAGTACACAGAAATGGGGTAAAAAGTCGTTTGAGGTATGAGGTCTGGATAATGGCTGGGTTTTTGCGGACTTAATCACTCTGGTTGGAAGATTAGATAGTGAAACCCTGCCAAGCGTTTGCGCATAGTATATGACAATAAGGCGCCATAGAAGAACTGGAGGATGAGCCAGTACAGTACAGCGCAAACCCTCTCCTCCCTTCTTCATGCTGTTCAGTCATATACACTCATATCCCCTCCCTTGGAAAAGATGCTCTGCACGTCACGCGCACAAACACACACACCTGCAACTCATCCCTCTCTCGCTCCAGCTGCTGCTGCACCCTACCCACTGCTGCACGCACAGCGTTGTGGAAAACCCGCGCTCGGCGCTCCTGCTCTTGACGCAGGGTCTCTGTGGCACCCTCTGCTTCAGCACGTGTGCTGCGCTCTGCTTCGGTAGCTGCGATGGCAGCATGCGCCTCAGCCTGCGTGTACGTTCATGCGTGAGTGCCGTATTGTGCACGTGTTGGTGAGTGGTAAGCACGTATGGACACATGGTTGCTACGAGCACTTGGCTGTGTTTAGCTGCTCTCCTACTGCATTCTCCAGGTGTCGCCAGCAGACACAGCTGGCGACACATAAACACACGATCATTCTTATACACACTACATAAGCTTGCTTCTTTCACACCTGTGCCTCCCACCGTAGCCTGTCTGCTTCTTTGCGTGCACTGTCTGCTTGGGCTCGTCCTGCCTCAGCTGCTGCAGCTCGCTCCTCCGCCGCCTCTTGGGCTGTTACTGCTGCACCAATCTGGTGAGCAAATGGTGGTAGGCAATGTCGATGATGGCATGTGTGTGTGAGTGTGTGTGTGTGTGTGAGTGTGCGTGTGGGCAAGCTACGCTGCAGCAGCGCACAATATGCTGCAGCACGTCACTACCGACCCAGTTTGGATACGATCACTGGTCACACTTTTGTAGGATTCTAGAAAGGCATGGACGGACGGATAAAAACTGTTGCAAACTTCTCAGGAATTTGAGCCTTTTTGAATATGAACGGCCTACACAGGACTGACTAAAACCATACATGTCAGCATAGGGCCATAGAGGTAAATATTATAGCTTGCTACACCAGGAAATACCGGTTTAGATCGATGCACAAAATTTCGCTTTACCGCCTTCAAAAATTGGAGTACCCAATGGGTCTTTTTCAGGCTTACACCAGCTTACATAGTCAAATACTGCCTATGTATGGGATAGTTAGCAGGTTTTTTTTTAACATGCGGTCATAAACGTTGTATTTATATGGTTCTGGCCAACCTTACGAGTCCTGCACCTGATCAACGCTGTGCTGACATGGAAATGAAATGTAACCCTAGCTTCTTAGACCTCTTGACACTTTGTGTATGATCGTAAATGTGGCAAGCAGTGACTTCACAGAATGCAAATGACACGTCATGTGAAAGAAACAGCCCACCTTTCGCACAGCAGCAGCCAGTTCCAGGCTAAGACCCTCAAGTTGAGCTGCATCAGCCTCCTGTACGTGTGCGTGTGTGTGTGTGTGAGTATGTGTGTGTATGTGTGTGCATGTGTGTGCGAGTGTGTGCGCGTGTGTGTATTTTACATACATGCATGGCTGTTTGTATGCTGGCTCCGGGTAATAGAGGAGCCAGCCAGAGGCTCCGGCAAAAGGAGGAGCCAGTTTTGGGGTAGCATTGGCTCCACAGTGGCACTTAGCAGGCAGACATGTGTATGTGTGTGTTACAGGTTATAGGGTATAGCGCTGTGTTTGCATATATAGGGTTGGTCAGAAGAAAATACCTACGGAACAAGGCAGCTGAACCTGAGAACCTTCTATACAATGATATTATATTATACAGTGTATACAGTCCTGGCCATACCTGTATTATATATGAGTGAATTGAGAATGCGAATATTGTGTACGTTGGCACTCACACGCGGCTCATGGAGTGGAGAAATGGATCAGCATTGCATCAATGCTGCAAATGGCCTCACACGATTTGTAATGACCAGCCATCACGAGAATGTTAAGCGAGTTCTCCACCAGGATACATTGTTTCCATGTGTGTTTCCTGCGCTTAAAGTATGGCGGGCATACACTTTACACACATACACACACACAAGCACACATACTGCTTGAAGCATCTTGGCGCCTGTCTCCTTCTATGTTGCTATAGATCATGATCCGATGCCTGCACAGAATATATTACCTCTCAACTTCATAACGCCACAGTTCATAGTACAGCAGCAGCAGCAGCAGCAGCAGCAGCAGAAGCAGGAATACCATGGTAGATGCCACCGCAGCAGGTGCGCTTGCTCAAACACCATAAGTGACCAGCACAGAACAGCACGCCTCTGCCTCCTTCCAGCCTTGAAAAATCACCAATTTACAGACACAGGTACAACAGAGTTTTGATACAGCATTTGTGTGTCCGTGATTCGCTGCGTCACTCAGTCTCTCCTTCTTCATTTTTACAGCGTTGCACAGCACAGCAGCAGCACGCACACCTCTTTATAAAATAAATAAACCAGCACCTCTGCCTCCATTCCTTTTGCTCTGCAACCATCACCATCTAACCCACTCACTCCGCTTCTATTTTTGGAAGCAGCAACTGCAGCTGACTTGGCCTCAGTCTGGGCCTTTTCCATCGCACGCCGCATTGCAGCTGCCTCCTTTTTTGCAGCCTGCTCCGTTGCGGCCATGTCCTCCTTGGCAGAATCAGCAGCGTGGAGCTGCAACAAAAGTGATGCGGGTTTAGTAATGCAGCAGTGGCCGGAGGAGCAGCATCACGTGGGTTGGGTTGTGGAACAGGGTCGACCATGGGTGCACACAAAATGTTAGCAGGATGCTCTCTAGACAAACTGTCAGACAGCGTGTCTACACAGGTTCTGCCAAGGCCTACCAAATTGCCAAGCATAGGTATGTATGTTTGCTAGGGACGTACAGTGTGTTTACACGGTTGAGCCAAGCCCTACCATGATGCCACGCATAGGCATGTCATAGGCATAGGCATGTCTGCTATTTGAAGCCTCTGAGACAGGGTCTAAATGCCACTGTGCCCTTGCTTTGCGCATACATACCAAACATGCACGCTGTTGCTGCTGTAAGAAGTGCAGCACGAGCTGAGTACACTGGCTTTAGCAATAGAGCACCACCTCACAAGCAACACTTGTGCACACCCTGGAGAGGGAAAAAGCATTTGTGGAAAGGGTTCGAGCGCCTTGCAATTGAGAGCAGTGCCATTGGTCCCTTTTAAATGTACCAGCCAAAAGAAACTGGAAGGTAATATTTGCAGGGTTGGCCAGAATCAATTATGTTGTGAAGGTACAATACCTTTCTTATGCTCCAAATGTACAATTAAATGCAAATGCAGGATGTGATGTAAGACTAGGGTTGGCCAAAACCATGCATACCTTTAACCTATATACGTACGTACACATGGTGCATATGCGGTACTTTTAGCAGGGAGTTGTCACATACGGTCATATACGGTGTGCATAGACGGATCTAGCCGACCCTACATGAGACTGTTCTAGCAAATCTTAACCATCGCCCTCCCCAGCGCTAGCTTTGACCTTACTGACCTGGCCCTCCAACTTGACCACTTCTTCACTAAAGCGCATGCACTCTGCCATACTCTTCATCAGCAACTGCTTCATGTCCCCGTATGCTTTCTTCATCTCTTGGTAGGCTTGCCGCATCTCCTGCAACATTTTGTGTGTGTGTGTGTGTATATTTGCGTGTGTGTGTGTGCATGTGTGTGTTAATGTGTGTTGCGTGTTTGCATGAATTTCAAGATATTTTTTGTAGAAAAAGGAATAGGGGCGTGCCCAAAAGTGTGAGTATAATTACATGAATTTGTGCATCAGGCGCGTGGTTCTATTCTACGCTTTTGTTGCGTGCTGTACATCTATACGTGCGCTTGCTTGCAATTGCATGCCCTTGCTAGTGCGTACGCTGTATGCCAGCACTGATGTAAAAAAATGTGCAAGCCGCAAGTCCAAGCCTGAATGCATGGCCTCAAGCAAGCTCACCTCTTCATTTCGAGGATGCTGGTTATCTCCAGCAGTGCTCTCTCCTTGCTCTTGCTGCTGCTGCTGCTGCTGCTGCTGCTGGTTATGGTGGTGCTGCTGCTGTTGCCGATGGTGCTGCGGCTGATGGCTGGAACTGTGTGAGGCTTGCGAGAGGAAGGGAGCTGAAAGAGTGTGTGCAGTGCTTCCTTGGGTGGGAGTATCAGAGTGTGGAGCGTGCGTGGTGGATGGGAGTAGGGAGGACTTAGAGGAGAAGGAGGTCTCTGCTGTGGGTTGGGGACGCAGCGTGGAGCCTCCACCCTGTGCTGCACCCTGAAGCGGAACAAGTGTTTGGGAAATTCTTGAAGCACCATTGCTGGGAATAGACTGCGTGGGTCCTCCACTGGTGAGAGGGGCTGCTGAGACGGTTGGAGAGCGAGGGGGTGTGGCTGCGCCACCCCTCCCAAGTCTATTCGAGGAATGGACGGTCCCATCGGGGTTGCTGGTGTCCTTACTAGGCGTCCTTCTTGGCTTGCCAAAAGGTAAGGGCCGCTCCTGTACTGAAGCAGTGGGGCCCTGTTCAACGCTGCTTTTAAGCCGCTGCTGCTGTTGCTGCTGCTGCTGCTGCTGCTGCGGCTGTTGCTGAAAATGTTGGATGCTCGCCTCTCTAGATGATGAGGAAATCAGGACGTTATCCTCAGCATCAACCCTAGGGGGAGGGGGGTACAAGGGTGTAAGTTTCGGCGAGGGTACCCCCTCGAGCAGCTGAACGTCTCCGCTGAGGTGTGAGCGTATTTGTGCGTGTGCATATGCATGTGTGTACGTGCGCGTGTGTGTGTGTGTGTGCTTCTTTGCATGTTGGTGTTCGTGTTGATGTGTCTGTGTGTGTGCGTGTGCGTGTGTATGTGTGTTTCTGCCTGTGTGCATCTGTATGTGCGTCTGTATGAGTGCATAAGCATGGCGTATTAATTGTGTAAGCATACATACTTGTGGTATGTGTATGTGTGTTGGGTGTGACGTGTATGCAAGCATATTTGCACGGGCAAATAATCTAGTAATTACACATGCCTGCTTTGCTTTCCTTGAGAATGGTCCCTATTCTTGCCCCCATCCAGAAGCCTGCATGTGTGCAATTGCGTGTATGTGTATCTCTGTGTGTGTATGCGTGTGTGTGTTTGTGCGTGCGAGAGAAAGAGAGTGTGTGAGCATGTGTGTGTATATGAGCGTGTGTGTATGATTGTATGGGTGTCCGTGCATGTACGTTGTGTGTGTGTGTGTGTGTGTGTGTGTGTGTGTGTGTGTGTGTGTGTGTGTGTGTGTGTGTGTGTGTGTGTGTTTGTGT
>Ga0307963_1004053_pt1 | contig 11656 bp, 11 predicted proteins | sample OrgLakmetagen594_FD_201829 | JGI IMG/M metagenome (GOLD analysis project Ga0307963, IMG submission 201829) | Saline water microbial communities from Organic Lake, Antarctica - #594 | ecosystem: Environmental > Aquatic > Non-marine Saline and Alkaline > Saline | place: Antarctica: Organic Lake...
CTCACCTGTGCACCTCCTGTCACAAGTTGTGACTCACAACACATATACGCAAGGACATATATCACACTCACATACACACCACCACATGCCCCTTGTTCTGTATCTGACATTACAGCCTCCTGCACTTCTTGCCATAGCAACACACACACACACGCACGCACGCACGCACGCACGCACGTGCACACACACACACACACACACACACACGCGGACATAAATCACTCACCCCGCACCCCCTCACCTTCTGCACCTCCTGTCCTAACACATACACACACGGTGGCATCAACACACAAAGACGGTCCTGCAACCCACGCGCCCCCTCACCTCCTGCACCTCCTGCAGCTGCTGCCGCACTTCCCATAGCTTCTTGAATGCCCCCTGCGTGGCATTGCGTGCACTGAGCAGGTCCTGCTCCAAGCCACACGCAAGCTGCTGTGATGCTGCCAGCTGCCGCTGAGCTTCAGCAGCGGCGGTAGCGCTGCTAGCGGCCTCCTGCTCCAAGCCACACACACGCTGCTGTGCATCTGCCAGCTGTCGCTGTGCGTCTGTCAGGCTCTTTTGTAGCTGTCGCTGCGCTTCAGCATCGGAAGTACCGTTGCTGCTGGCCTCCTGCTCGAGCACACACACACGCTGCTGTGCATCTGCCAGCTGTTGCTGTGCGTCTGTCAGGCTCTTTCGTAGCTGTCGCTGCGCTTCAGCATTGGAAGTACCGTTGCTGCTGGCTTCCTGCTCAAGCACATACACACGCTGCTGTGCATCTGCCAGCTGTCGCTGTGCGTCTGTCAGGCTCTGTTGTAGCTGTCGCTGCGCTTCAGCATTGGAAGTACCGTTGCTGCTGGCTTCCTGCTCAAGCACACACACACGCTGCTGTGCATCTGCCAGCTGCCGCTGTGCGTCTGTCAGGCTCTGTTGTAGCTGTCGCTGCGCTTCAGCATTAGAAGTACCGTTGCTGCTGGCTTCCTGCTCAAGCACACACACACGCTGCTGTGCATCTGCCAGCTGCCGCTGTGCGTCTGTCAGGCTCTGTTGTAGCTGTCGCTGCGCTTCAGCATTGGAAGTACTGCTGCTGCTGGCCTCTTGCTCGAGCACACACACACGCTGCTGTGCATGTGCCAGCTGTCGCTGTGCGTCTGTCAGCTGTTGCTGAGCGTCTGTCAGCTGTTGCTGCGTGTCTGTCAGCTGTTGCTGTGCATCTGCCAGCTCTTGCTTTGTGACTGACAGCTGTTGCTGTGCATCAGCAGCAGCAATGGCCTCCTGCTCGAGCACGCACACACGCTGCTGTGCATCTGCCAGCTGTTGCTGTGCGTCTGTCAGGCTCTGTTGTAGCTGTTGCTGCGCTTCAGCATTGGAAGTATTGTTGCTGCTGGCCTCTTGCTTGAGCACATACACACGCTGCTGTGCATCTGCCAGCTGCCGCTGTGCGTCTGTCAGCTGTTGCTGTGCGTCTGTCAGCTGTCGCTGCGTGTCTGTCAGCTGTTGCTGTGCATCTGCCAGCTCTTGCTTTGTGACTGACAGCTGTTGCTGTGCATCAGCAGCAGCAATGGCCTCCTGCTCGAGCACGCACACACGCTGCTGTGCATCTGCCAGCTGTTGCTGTGCGTCTGTCAGGCTCTGTTGTAGCTGTCGCTGCGCTTCAGCATTGGAAGTACCGTTGCTGCTGGCCTCCTGCTCGAGCACACACACATGCTGCTGTGCATCTGCCAGCTGTCGCTGTGCGTCTGTCAGCTGTTGCTGTGCATCTGCCAGCTCTTGCTTCGTGACTGACAGCTGCTGCTGTGCATCAGCAGCAGCAATGGCCTCCTGCTCAAGCACAGACACACGCTGCTGTGCATCTGCCAGTTGTTGCTGTGCATCAGCCAGCTGTTGCTGAAGCAGCTGCTGTGCTTCAGCAGCGGCAGTGGCTCCGCTGGCAGCCTCCTGCTCCATCACAGACACACGCTGCTGAGCATCTGTCAGCTGTCGCTGCAGATCTTGCACCTGCACAGCCTCTGAAGCCTCTATCCCCCCTCCCAGCGCGCCTGGCACCTCTGCCTGCTGCTGCTCCAAGCTGAGCACACGTGCGTGTACCACAGCCAGCTGCTGCTGTGCTTCAGCAGCGGCAGCAGTGTTGCTGCTAGCCTCCTGCTTCAACACAGACACACACTGCTGCAGCTCTTGCAACTCGGCCTGTGTGCCTTGCAGCTCCCTCACACCCTCCTCCAGTGCGGTTCCAGATGCTGCGTGCGCCGCTTCTGCTGCCGCCTGTGCTGCCTCCGCTTCCTCCAGCTTCTGACCAGCTTCCTCCAGGTACTGCTGCATGTGGCTCAGCTCTTGAGCAGCTTCTGCCTGCCGCTGCTGCGACTCCTCCAGCTGCTGCACCGCATTCTTGTGCAGCTGCTGCTGCTCCTCCAGCTGCTGCACCGCACTCTTGTGCAGCTGCTGTGCATCTGCCAGCTGTTGCTGTGCATCTGTCAGCTGTTGCTGCTGCTCCTCCAGCTGTCGCGAAACACCCTCGTGCTGCTGCTGCCCCACCTCCACCTGGTGCTGCAGCTCCTCCAGTTGAGCTAAAGCCTGGTCGTGGTGCAGCTGTAGCTCCTGCATTTGCTCACTCGTTGGGCCCTCTTGTGCCTGCTGCTGCTGCTGCTGCAGGTTTTCCAGCTGCTCCACAGCCTGGTCGTGCTGCTGCTGCAGGCCCTCCATCTCCTCCTCAAGGCACGCGTTCCTGTAGCACACACACACACACACAAACACACATACACACAATTGTAAACACACACAGAGAGAGAGAGCAATAAGCCTAGGCAATTCTTCCTTCGCCACCAGGCCTGCTGCCATGTATTTGCCAAATTGTTGGTCTGCTCTAAACTCCAACACACAAATCCCCCACCCAACACCCAACAGTCCACACCCACTACCCAACATTCCAATATCCCGCATTCCGTAATCAGGCAGGGAAATCACCAAATTTACGCTCTATGACGGTGTATAAATACGGTCCTGGCCAAACCTAAGTGTGTGGAATATCTCTACGAAGGATTGACCGACCAGGGAGTCATTTCGCCTAAACGGTTATCATTGTTTCACCAACACGGGCAGCATTGTTTGCCTGTTTGCTTGTTATAAGTGTTAACCGGTTCGCCTACACAATTACCATTGTTTCACCTACACGGTCATCATTGTTTGCCTGTTCGCTTGTTATCACTGTTCGTCATTGTAAGCATTGTTTGCCGGTTCGCCTACACGGTCATCATTGTTTCGCCTACACAATTACCATTGTTTCACCTACACGGCATCATGTTTGCCTGTTCGCTTGTCATCATTGTTCGTCATTGTAGGCATTGTTTGCCGGTTCGCCTACACGGTCATCATTGTTTTGCCTACACGGTTATCATTGTTTCACCTACACGGTCATCACTATTTGCCTGTTTGCTCGTTATCACTGTGTATCATTGCTATCATTGTTTGCCATTCGCCTACACGGTTATCATTGTTTCACCTACCGTGCTTGCACCTCCTCCAGCTGCTGCTGCACCCAGGCCTGCTGCTGCTCCGTGCCGGCGTGCATTTGCTCCAGATCTTGCAGTGCCTGCAGAGTAGTGCCATTGTCTGCACGCAGGCTGCCCAACTCTTGCTGCAGCTGTGCCCGTTCACGCCTGTGTGTTTACATGTGTGCATGAGTGTGTGTGTGTGCGTGTGTGTTTACGTATTGCAGAGCAGTGTCATTTCTGCACACAGCACACAGACTGCGCAACTCTTGCTGCAGCTGAGCACGTTCATGTATGTGGTATGTGTGTGTACATGTGTGCATGTGCGTGTGTACTGCAGAGCAGTGCTATTCCTGCATGCAGGCAGTCCAACTCTTGCTGCAGCTGAGCCCATCCACACCTGTGTGTACATGTGTGTATATGTTGTGAGTGTTAGAGTGTAAGTGTCTTTCCCACAGTTGTTTTCCCCACCGTCTCTCTTCTTCTTCTTCTTCCTACACAATATGCTGACACACCTGAAGCGCACCCACTCCTCTGCCCTCACACATACCTCACCAACTAATAGCTTCACACAATACATACCCCAACTCTCCCTAGTACCAAAGAACCTCAACGCTTTACCTATGTGCCTATGTGCACACTTACCACTCCTGAACAGCACACCCACACCCACAACAGCACCATCCCCAGCTCACGCACTCCCAACTCGCACGCCCCCACCTCATCCCCAACCACTTACACACCCACACTCACACACACACACACACATACACACACACGCACGCACGCACGCACGTACGCACGCACGCACACACACTCACGCACACACACACGCACGCACGCGCGCACGCACACACACGCACAGTCACACACACACGCACACACGCACACACACACCTCAGCGCATCCACTTTCTCACACGCCGCCTCATGCTGGCCTGCCACCTCCTCAGTCACCCTCCTCAGGCCCTGCAGCTGAGACTGCAACGCCACCAATGACACCCACTGCCCCACCTCCTCCTCTCCCTCACCCTCCCTACTCTGACCACCTACTTCTGCACCCCCCTCTCCTTGCACATCCTCCGCCTCTCCCCCCCCACTCCTCCTCTCCTGGCTCCTGTGCCTGCTCTGCCCACACCCATCAGCCTCTGCCGCTGCCACCCCAGCAGGCACCCCTCCCAGCAATAGCTGCGACAGCACGCCCTTGGGCAGGTGCACAGATCGAGCCAACTGCGCGAGGGAGGGCACTCTTCTTCTCAGTTCCCCCCCCTCATCCCCGTTTTCCTCACCAGCACCGCCCACAGCTCTGTCTGCTGAAGGCCACGGGATGCGTGCTGCTCCTTCCCCAGCTGTCGCTGCGCCAGCTGTCGCTGTGCCAGCTGTCACTGACGTATTCGGTGCTGCGTCCGTGACAGCTGACGCGTGGGCTGCCATGGCCTTTTCGAACTCCTCAGTCTTTGCCTCAAGGGCATCAGTGAGCTCTTGCACCCGTGCTTGCAAGCCTGCCTTCCATTCCTCTCCCTCCACCTTTGCCTCTGCATGCTCATGTACCTCCTGCACACAAGCGCAGGTGCATACACCCACGTGTGATGTTATCCACAAAAGAAATACAAGTGCAGGTGCATACGACCACGTGTGATGTTATCCACACAAAGAACACAAGCGCAGGTGTGTAAGACCACATGAGTTGTATCCACACTACGTGTGGCATCATCACACACACGTGAATGTCACATACATACAGTGCACACAAGCACAAGTGCGTATGACCACGTGAGACGTCATCGCACACACACGTGAATGTCACATACAGGATTTTGCCTCACCAAAGCGCTTCTACTGCCTGGTTGCTCTGCGTATGAGCTCTTGCGCACACGCTGCTAAGGACACAAACACTCAGAAGCAAACATACTCATGTACACACATGCACATGCACACACATGTAGGCACGCACACATGCTCACACACCTGCTGCAGTGCCTGCACTTGTGCTGCCAGATCTGCTTTGAGGCGTGCCTCCTCTGCTGCTGTTTGTTGCAGGACCCCCATGCGCTGCTCTGCCTCCAGGCGCAGCGCCTCAGCTGCCTGTGTATGTTTATATGAGCTTTCGTTTGCGGTTGCGTGTGCATGTGCATGTGTGTGTCTGCATTTGTGTGTTTACATGCATGTGTACGTCTGTGATCATGCGTGTATAATATGCAATCAGCATGCCTGAAAGGGAGGAAGGCAGGAGCACTGTCATGCACAGGTTGCATCGGCTTGTGTGTGTGCTTGTGTGTGTGTGTGTGTGTGTGCATGTACATGTAGGTTCAGCGAGAGCGGCACGCAGTGCATACGAATCCTCTACCAAACAAAGACAAGGTGGTAATGACCTTTGCTGTATCCACAACTCTGGCCGCCGCACTGCTCACACTAAACATATAAAAATCAACATATCACACTCAGTGTCAATCTGCAATCGCCTGCTCCCTGCCTGCCTGTGTGTGCACGTGCACCGCCTCATACACCTGCAATGCTAGCAATATACGTTTCACGCATAATTACATTGGACACGTGCCAAACAAGTTGATGCAGCACAAACCACCACATTCGTGTACTTGCGTGGGCATGCACGACGCCTCTCAATAACACAGTGCTGGTGAAGGACGTCTTATTGCTACATTGAAGGTGTACCAAAAAGGTTGCAGCACAAACCACCACTCGCCTGCCTGCGCGCACACGCCGCCCCTCATTCATGCAATGCTGGTGAAGCACATTTTATTCATGTAGCATAAATTGGTACAAAATAAATGTGCCAAGCTGCAATTGCAGCACATCTTATTCATGTAGCATTAATTGCTACATTAAAAGCGTGCCAAGCTGCAATTGCAGCACAAACCACTACTCGCCTGCCTGCGCGCGCACGCCGCCCCTCATTCACGCAGTGCTGGTGAAGCACATCTTATTCATGTAGCATTAATTGCTACATTAAAGCGTGCCAAGCTGTAATTGCAGCACAAACCACTACTCGCCTGCCTGCACGCGCACACCGCCCCTCATTCATGCAGTGCTGGTGAAGCACATCTTATTCATGTAGCATTAATTGCTACATTAAATCATGCCAAGCTGCAATTGCAGCACAAAACGCTACTCGCCTGCCTGCGCGCGCACGCCGCTTCCACGAGCTGCAACGCCTCAGCCAAGCTCAGGCAGGCCTTGCCTTCCTCCTTTTGCAGACTGACATGCTGACCACAGGCACCACCACCCCTTGCCCCCAGATCACTCCTCTGGGCCCCCTCTCCTGCCAGCTTTGTCAGCAGCTCCTCCAAACTCCTGCGGATTGCACAACCCCCCACCTCGTCAACCCTTACCCCTCCCCCACTCCCGCTGCCTGACTCGTTATCATAGTTGTCTGCACCCTTCACCTTGCAGGCATGACCTCCTAGCTGCAAAGAATGGCGTGCGCTGCGCGGGCGGCCAGCGGGGCTGCATGCAGACCCGACTTCTCCTGCTGCTGGGGTGTGTTTGGCTGCCTGGGCCTCTTGGATGGCCTGCTCCAGCCGCTCCTGAAGGCGGGTCACCAAACCCTCGTAATCCCTGCACCTGTGAGGTGTCGGTGGGGTTGATGGGGTTGCAGTGGGTAGGATGTGCTGGATTGAAGTTGGATTGAACAGCAAGCAGAGTAATATCCAATCAATTAGATCAGACAATTAGATCAGATTAGACAATTAGATTCGACAAGCAAGGGTCAATGATGAGTGAGGGGGTGAAGCCGGCCACTATGCTCACATAGTGTCTGCACCTTTGGGGTGCCAAAACCAAAGTAATTGCAGCCAATGCCATGTAAATCGAAGAGCATGTAAGCTAGAACCCAGGAATCAGCTCTTACACAGCTGTGCGTATATGTCAACTCACAAATGCACATTGATTGTATATTTTGGCCGACTACCACAGCGACCAACGTGGCAAGTAGCTCATGGATGCTTGTGTGTGTGTGTGTGTGTGCATCAGCACAAGACAGCACACAGTAACCGCACTGCTTCATTTTACATAGCCACACATTAGAGCCAATTCATTTAAGGTTACTTTTGCGACCCACCTTGCACGCAGTTCCTGCACAGCCTCAGCAGCAGCACCAGAGGCTAGGCCGTCCGATGCGTGCGCAGCATCAAATCCACCCTGCAAACGAGAAACAGGCAACATGGCGGTGCCATTCTTTATGCACGCATACATCACACACGCTCCACTGCGTATATTACAAACACAGTCCAACGCATATAACACAAACACACTCCAACGCACATAACACAAACACACTCAAAAACATATAACACAAACGCACTCCAGCGATGCAATAGGAGCAAGAGGAGGGATAAATGTCACCAGATTAGCAGCCACTAACGAAAAAAAGAGAGCGTTCTAGCGCTCAAAACAAGAGTGGAGGAGAGCACCCTGCTGCACAGTCTCTGTCCCCAAAACAAAAACGAAGCCCTACAGAACAAAGGGCACCCTGCTTTATTACCTCATTTGATCAGGCACAACAAACGAAGGAAACCCTGGTGCCCATGACAGGAGAGTACCAAACAGCCTGCTACGCCACCAATATTGATCTCAGCAACACCCTGGGGACCCAGCGCCCTGCTACACCACCCTTCATAAATTCAGCACCACCCTGAGACCAGTTGAGGGTGGGGTCAACCCTATGACACCCTGCAAACACCAGCCCTGTAAACACCAACCCTGTCATGACACCCTGCAAACACCAGCCCTGTAAACACCAACCCTGTTATGACACCCTGCACACACCAGCCCTGCAAACACCAACCCTGTTATGTCACCCTGCACACACCAGCCCTGTAAACACCAACGCTGTTATGACACCCTTCACACACCACCCTTCATAGACTCAGCACCACCCTGAGACCAGTTTAGGGTGGGGTCGACGCTATGACACCCTGCAAACACCAGCCCTGTAAACACCAACCCTGTTATGACACCCTGCACACACCAGCCCTGTAATCACCAACCCTGTTATGTCACCCTGCACACACCAGCCCTGTAAACACCAACCCTGTTATGACACCCTGCAAACACCACCCTTCACAGACTCAGCGCCACACACTGTGTACCTTGTCATCATGCTCAATGCTGTCGGCTTTCTGGGCCTGAGTTAGCGCGGCAACCAGCAGCGAGGACGAAGAGTGCCCTTTATCTCCGTTGTCAAACTCAGCCAAACGTGCGGGGGCAAACTGTGCCACACACAAACGCAGGGACGATGCCACGCTCCCTGTGGTAAAAAAAGTTCACTAGAATGTGATGCAAAACAATTGCGCTCCATTGCAATCCTGTCTGAGCGATTGGGCTTTGGAACGTGTGGGTACAGGAGGGTAGGTGATAGGACGTGGTTTTATGTGTGTTGTATAGAATTGGCCAGAACCATTTATATACGGTGTATATACGGTAATTTTGGCAGGGAAATTCCCAAAAATACATTCATATACGGTGTGTGTGTATATATATCCAATTCTGGCCAAACCTAGTGTGGTAGAAACAGGACGTGGCTTCATATAAGTTGCAGAAACAGGGAGGGCAGGACATCATCCTGTAGCAGGCCCCTCTTAAACAGGGCACATTCTTGCACGTTTGCCATTCTCACACATATGCACATATGCTCTCATTGCTGTGCTGGCAGGTCACACTTGTTACATGATCTGCAAGTAGTAGGTCTCACACCCCTTTGTCGTGACACGTGCTAGCCCAGGCTCCGATCTTTCAAGCTGGACTCTGTAGTATATCAAATTAAACAGCAATATATGCAAGATTGCGCTACAAGTCTGCTCTAAGTACACGCACTGCAGAAACTCTAGCAACTGGCCCTAATTTATTGCTAGCGGGTTTTGGGTGCCAGGGTAAGTATTCCTTAAGATGTGCTACTCCCCTCTACGTTGCTAGCAACCACCGTAGCTTGTGCACAGGCCCTCCAATACTCAATCGCCCAGCCTGTAGAGACACTTTATCCTCTATCACATCCAAAATTTCTCTCTTGTGATTATGCCCTGTAATATGCCCTCCCCCCCAACGTACAGCATGCACCCACCGCAGCTTGCAACCAGGCCCTCCAGAGTCCTATCTGCCCAGCTATTAAAGGCAATCAAACGTTTGAACATTTACTAACACCGCTTCCACCCCTGCACTTTTGCCCTGACACGCACAAGTCCTTGGTATACTGCCAGCACCCACCACAGCTTGCGACCAGTCCTCCAGAGTCCTGTTTGCCAAGCTATTAGAGGCAATCAAACGTTCGGACATTTACTAACACAGCTTTCACTCCTGCACTTCTGCCCTGACACGCACAAGTCCTTGATATACTGCCAGCACCCACCACAGCTTGCGACCAGCCCTCCAGAGTCCTGTTTGCCAAGCTCTTAGAGACAATCAACCGTTCGAACATTTACTAACACAGCTTTCACTGCTGCACTTCTACCCTGACACGCACAAGTCCTTGATATACTGTTAGCACCCACCGCAGCTTGCGTTCAGGCCATCCAGAGTCCTGTTTGCCCAGCTATTAGAGGCAATCAAACGTTTGAACATTTACTAACACAGCTTCCACTCCTGCACTTCTGCCCTGACACGCACAAGTCTTTAAATACTGTCAGCACCCACCGCAGCTTGCGTTCAGGCCCTCCAGAGTCCTGTTTGCCCAGCTATTAGAGGCAATATCCCCGCAAGACACACCCTCAGATCCATCAGCTGCAGACATGCCAGCAGAGCTACCTCCGGCCTGCGTGCGCATTTGATGCAATATAGGCTATAATCTATAGCCACAAAGAAGGGTGCGAGCCTGGTGTACTAAAGATTATCTTGAGGAGTTCTACATGTAAAAAGGATAAGATACGCAGGCAGCAGGCAGCAGGCAGAGAAAAACACTCCCCACAATAATGAAGGAATAAGAGCCAGTGGGGTGCCGATTTATGTAAAAATCCTTCACCACACAAGAAAAACGACATCAATGGAGGTCAGGGGGGTTGCAATAATAAAGGCAAAGACCAAAAGGACAAATTCAAACGCGTATAATAACTCAGGACAAGTGCAGCTGGAAGGGCAAAGAATAATAGGAAAGATTGAGAAGAATGTGCAGGCAATGTAACCGTTCCCAGCTGTAACGGAACAGGAGCACGGATTGCACATTCTTGTATAGTCATGCTTTTGGTGCATTGCGTTAAAGCCCAGAGAAAGAGAGAGGGGGAGAGAGAGAGAGAGAGAGAGAGAGAGAGAGGTGGATAGATAAATAGAAAGAGCGAGCGAGAGTAAGAGAGAGAGAGAGAGAGAGAGAGAGAGAGAGAGAGGAAGGTGATACGCACAAGCATATACAGGATGCAAGACACAACGAAGGCTGGCAATTGCAATTTCCCATAGAAATTTCAAACGACCCTCCTACCGCTTACACAAACATGCATAGATGCACGCACACACACACTCATGCACACTCATGAGAACACACACATACACACACCTCTTGTGCCAGCAATTTGGCTGCGTGCTGCAATCGACCCACGCACACTCGCAACTCGATGAGCTGCGTTGCCTGAGCATGCGTGTTGGGAGAGGGGGAGGGGGAAGCGTGCGCAGAGGAGGGGGAGGGTGGCTTGCACACGTGCAGGCTGGGCAAAGGGCTGGCCGTGTTGGCGTGTGGGTGCGTGGGTTTTGGGCAGGGCTGGGCTTGTAGCTGTGCAAGCATATTTTGCAGCACCTGTGCAGTACACACACGAGAGTGCAGCAGGGCAGCTGAGATCAAAGAATGCGGCATGCCTCACGCAAAATATGTAGGGTTGGCCAAAACCGTATACATACACCGTATACATACACCGTATATGACCGTATATTTGGTGATTTCCCTGCAAACAAATGCCGTATATACCCCGTAAATATATGGTTCTGGCCAACCAAAAAATATGCTTGCAGTCACACTGTGTCCATGGTCTCCTTTGAACACATACAAAGAGGCTAGGTCTAGTTGCTGATGTGAGAAGGCCTTCTTGTTCACGAGTTAGAAACTGAAGATGCACGTGCAAAAACGTGGACACTTGTAACAACACACACATGTGCATTTGTACCGGAGCGCCCTCTAGCTAACGCACACACAGCCAAACACCCACAAATGTGAAACAGAAGTGCGCCCCCCCCCCACACACACACAGCTGTGAAACACAA
>Ga0307963_1004054_pt1:0-5000 | contig 11655 bp, 10 predicted proteins | sample OrgLakmetagen594_FD_201829 | JGI IMG/M metagenome (GOLD analysis project Ga0307963, IMG submission 201829) | Saline water microbial communities from Organic Lake, Antarctica - #594 | ecosystem: Environmental > Aquatic > Non-marine Saline and Alkaline > Saline | place: Antarctica: Organic...
AGGCGGGCTGAGAGAAGCAAAAGAAGCAGCCCTGGATCGACGCGAGCAGAAACAAGGCAGTGACTGTAGTGGAATCTAATTATGGTCATGCGCGGCAGAGGGTGTGAGCAGGATGAGGGGCGGGTTGAAAGAAGCGAAAGAAGCAGCCCTTGGATCGACACGAGCAGGAACAAGGCAGTGACTGTGGTGGAATCCAAACATGGTCATGCGCGGCAGAGGGTGTGAGCAGGATGAGGGGCGGGTTGAAAGAAGCGAAAGAAGCAGCCCTTGGATCGACACGAGCAGAAACAAGGCAGTGACTGTGGTGGAATCTAAACATGGTCATGCGCGGCAGAGGGTGATGCAAGCTGCTGTACAGTTATTAGATAAAGGAGCCGCAGGTGCTCTTAAACTGCAGTGCACACACACCAATGCTATGTGGGGACACGCTCGTGCCACATGGGCATACCCTCTTGCCACCACTCTCATGAATCATTAGGGTTGGCCATAACCGTATTAAAACATCGTATATGACCATATATTTGGTGATTTCCCTGCCAAAAATACCGTATATACACCCTATATATATGCGGTTTTGTCCAACCCTACTCATGATCATACCACATGGAAGTATCAGACGCAATGAAGTCAGCAACTGCGGCCTCCATTCCACACTAATAAAAGCAGCATCTGGGAGCGACAGCTTAAGTACTAGGGGAATCTAAAAATAAAAGCATGGTATCTAATTTAATAAAAGCCTCTTGGATTGACAGCTTATGTACTAGGGGAATCTAAAATAAAAACAACATCTGGGAATGACAGCTTGTGTACTAGGTGCGTTAGGGCATCCTTCTGCATGCATAAAAATCATATACAACAGTCCCCTACCCTATGACGGAACTGCTGTAGGTATATAACTTATTGTACATGCCCCCCTTTTATGTACGCCTCCAGGGGCATCAGCTGCGGCCTCCTTTAAGCAATCATTTAAATCACGAATTCGATTGATGAAAAACAAATCACACGCAGACGTACCAGGAGCGTTGGGGGCAACAGCTGCGGCATCCTTGGCAGCTTCAAATCACAAATTCGATTGATGAGCAACAAATCACACGCAGACGTACCAGGAGCGTTGGGGGCAACAGCTGCGGCCTCCTTTAAGCATTCATTCAAATTCTTTTAAGCATTCATTCAAATAATGAATTCGATTAATGAACAACAAATCACACGCAGACGTACCAGGAGCGTTGGGGGCAATAGCTGCGGCATCCTTGGCAGCAGTCATGGCCTTCCCAGTGTCAAACTTCATGTCAGCGCCGAACACCATAGCACCCACGCCTGCATAGTTTTAGTGCAGATGTTACGTAAGAATTGGCGCAGCGCAACGCAGGTGTATAGTAAGAAATGGCGCAGCGCAACGCAGGTGTTTAGTAAGATTTGGCACAGCGCAACGCAGGTATTTAGTAAGATTCAGCGCAGCGCAACGCAGGTGTATAGTAAGAAATGGCGCAGCGCAACGCAGGTGTTTAGTAAGATTTGGCACAGCGCAACGCAGGTATTTAGTAAGATTCAGCGCAGCGCAACGCAGGTATTTAGTAAGATTTGGCGCAGCGCAACGCAGGTGTTTAGTAAGATTTGGTGCAGCGCAACGCAGGTGTCTAGTAAGATTCGGCGCAGCGCAACGCAGGTATTCAGTCAGATTTGGCACAACGCAACGCAGGTGTTTAGTAAGATATGGCGCAGCGCAACGCAGATATTCAGTCAGATTTGGCACAACGCAAGGCCTGCGTCACGCAACACCTGCGCTACAATTTTAACGCAGATGTTCAGTAAGATTTGGCGCAGCGCAACGCAGGTGTTTAGTAAGATACGGCGCAGCGCAACGCAGATATTCAGTCAGATTTGGCACAACGCAACGCCTGCGTTACGCATCGCCTGCGCTACAATTTAACGCAGGTGTTCAGTAGGATTTTGCGACAACTTTATGCTCCAAACCAACTTTTTGCTCCAAATCAGCTTTTTGCTCCAAACCAGCTTTTTGCTCCAAACCAACTTTATGAGCGAGCGCTCCAAAAATATGCCGTTTGCGACAACTTTTTGAGCGAGCGCTCCCAAAAAGATGCCGTTTATGACAACTCTTTGAGCGAGCGCTCCAAAAAAGATGCCGTTTGCAACAACGTTTTGAGCAAGCGCTCCAAAGAAGATGCCGTTTGCACAACGTTTTGAGCGAGCGCTCCGAAAAAGATGCCGTTTGCGACAACTTTTTGGGCGAGCGCTCCAAAAAAGATGCCGTTTGCGACAACTTTTTGAGCGAGTGCTCCAAAAAAGATGCCGTTTGCGACAACTTTTTGAGCGAGCGCTCCCAAAAAGATGCCGTTTGCGACAACTTTTTGAGCGAGCGCTCCAAAAAAGATGCCGTTTGCGACAACTTTTCGAGCGAGCGCTCCAAAAAAGATGCCGTTTGCGACAACTTTTTGAGCGAGCGCTCCAAAAAAGATGCCGGGGATAAGCATCATGGTAAGGCACGGCAAAACTTTGATGGTGCACAAGACGTGGCCAGGATGGTGTACATGTAGGGTTGGCATAACCATTTGTATACACCACAAATGTAGGGTTGACCAAGCCGTTTGTATACAACGTATATGTAGGGTTGGCCAGAATTTTACATTTATAGGTGTATACGGTGTTTTACGGTATTTTTGGCAGGGAAATCACCAATTATACGGGCATATACGGTGTATATATACGGTTCTGGCCAACCCTGTATACGCCGTATATGACAGTTTTAAACCCTCAAGCGCAGCACGTCAAGTGCTGTGCTTGTAGCCTGTTGCGCTGTGGGTTACAGATGTACTTGAGGGTGCTGAACATGCGCTCAACCTCAAGTGACCCTGGCACCATCACTATCACCAGCTCTGCTAACATAACACTCCCCAAACCTGGCAACTCTGGCCTTTTTTGGTAGTTTCTTTTGCTCATTTCAACATGTTTGAACATGATAGTTATACGTATGGGAGAGATATCTGGAATTTGTGGTGTGTGAGGGCCTTTGGTAATAGAAATGTCTTACACAGGGCTGTCCCTGTGACCACTCCCCCCTTTGCAAGCCAAATAGTCCCACTTATTTTTGTGTCACCATATCACATTAACTTCACCATATCTCTGTAACTCTTGCACGTTTTTGAGACCTGAGACACGCGTTGGATGACTGCATCTTTCCTCCTTCAGCAAGTGCTCGACGATTGAGGAGAGGTGCAGAGATTGTGAAGATACTTAGCGCAACAAAAAGCATCTTCGATGTGCATTTGGGGACGGGAGCAGACGGGAGCAGCTGGTCGCAAGTGCAACACAGAGATTGTGATGCGTTACCTGTGCGCTACTCAGAAAAAATCACACCGTTTTTCACACAGTCCATCAATTGGCCACATTCAAATTCTCATTTCACGCATTTCATTTGGCCGTTCCTTGACACCCCCAAAAGCTTGATTTCCCTCGATTCTGAAAGTCGGAAACCCGTGATTTAATACCGGTATTTATAATATTTCTACACTGTTGTGAATTCCTGTTCTCTAAGCTAGGCACCTAAACCCTACAAAAACAAGGATTCATATATATTAAAATTGGAGCTAAGCAACTGACCAAAGAGCATATTAGAACATGCCCATTTTGGGTTCCTGGTGCCCCTGGATTGAAATTTTTTATACGTGCACAGCCTATGGACACGGAATTAGCCAAATTTAGACACGTGCAAATGCACATGAGCCCAAAGGCATGAGCTCATCACACACATGTATGGTGTTTGTGTGGCAAATTTAGACACGTGCAAAGGCACTTGAGCCCACAGACATGAGCTCATCACACACATGTACGGTGTTTGTGTGGCAAATCTAGACACGTGCAAATGCACATGAGCCCTAAGGCATGAGCTCATCACACACATGTATGGTGTTTGTGTGGCAAATCTAGACACGTGCAAATGCACATGAGCCCACAGGCATGAGCTCATCACACATTTGTATGGTGTTTGTGTGGTAACAGGTCTGGCCAGCTCCATAAGCAAAAGCACGTGATACACAGATGTGGGCTCCTACTGAAACGCTACTGGAACATGATGTACGCACATTCACAAAATGCTGCTCCACACACACGTTTACGTTTGCACTGTGTTGGGTCTGACTGCTCCAGCAGACACACCTACCACAAGGCAGACGCTGACACACACACAAACAACACACACACACATACACACACACACAAGCAATACACACACTCTCACACCCACAACTACCTGAAGCAGCAGTCAGGCCAATCACAGGCTTCCTGTCCAGCGTGGCATTGACCTGCAGGAGCAAACAATGATAAACCACTGGGGTTGAAACACATCGAGGCTTCACGTCCAGCGTGGCATTGACGTGCAGGAGCGGAATTATGTAACACCTTTTGAAGCTTCTTGCTTTGAGGTGGCGGAAAACACAACACCACTAAAACACCAATGAGACAGCAACTGGACAGCAGGCAACGCAATCGCAGGTTGGCGCATATTTAATGATATATCGTGAATTTATGAAGGTACCGGAATGACGCAGGTTGTAAGCTAAAATGTGCAACAAATGATAAGCCAGAACGTGCAACAACACTGTAGAGAACACCTGTGTGTGTGTGTGTGCGTGCGTGCGTGTGCGTGCGTGTGTGTGTGTGTGTGTGTGTGTGTGCACGTAACCCGCCTGCCTCAGGACTCCTGCTCATGCAAAGCTGGCAAATTCACGACCAGGCTCCAAAGCTTGGCAGACATGCAGACGTACAGTGTCTCACATACACACTCACACACAGAATACACGCAAACAAGTACGCACACGCGCACACGCACACGCGCACACGCACACGCGCACACACACATACACTCTCACACAAACACTCTCTCTTGCAAACACACACACACACATACCCACACACACACTGCACGCACACACGCACGTGCACACACGCACGCACATACGCACACACACTCACGCTGGTGTTGA
>Ga0307963_1004054_pt1:10000-11655 | contig 11655 bp, 10 predicted proteins | sample OrgLakmetagen594_FD_201829 | JGI IMG/M metagenome (GOLD analysis project Ga0307963, IMG submission 201829) | Saline water microbial communities from Organic Lake, Antarctica - #594 | ecosystem: Environmental > Aquatic > Non-marine Saline and Alkaline > Saline | place: Antarctica...
ATGCGCGCGACTTTGCTCAAAAGTAGGCACTCATGCTCAAAAGTACGCGCTCATGCTTTACTAATGTGTTTCATCATCAGGCTTGGAGTACTGTGAGTCACACATGTACGGTGGGCGAGCGCGTGCCATGGTTCCAACACTAGGGTGACGTGCATGAATCGCCGGGGAGAAGGGCTCAGAGTTGTTCTTAAGCCAGTCTCACTCCACCAATCTCCAGACTCCTAGTACACTTGAGACAAAAAGATGAGAGCAGAACCAAAGCTCCATCCAGAGAAAATTCCTCTGATGCCGAACAGACGTAACACGCGGATGCAGCAGCTTTGTTGTAAGCCAGGCCTCACATTCATTCTATGAAAGGATGTGGGAAAGCTTCGCTGATCCATCGGGCCTCCTGTCATAGTTTATACCACTCACCGGATATCTCCGGAGAACAATGAAATAGCTGCGTCGTTGTCGCCGTATAAAATAAATTATTTTACTTGTAAGGAATGCGTCACAATTCGGACGTCAACACAATTACAATAATTTAGCTGTGCCATCTTATCTTTCAAAATGCAAGCAGGGTTTTTAGCTCGAGCCAAAAGCAGGAGTGACTCTCCTCCCAGCGGCTCCTCCACCAGCACAGCAGGGGGTACTCCCTCTGCAACAATGAACCCTCTGCAAGCCCTGGCAACAATGTTCATGGGTAGGCATGCGCACGCTGCGCAGCAGCAGGGAGACGCAAGTGGTTTATAACAGCATGTGCACGCTGTGGCCTTGGCAGGTCATGTCCAGCTGCCTTGTGTCGCCAGAGTTAAAACATCACACAAATTTAAAGCAGACTAAAGGCAGCGCAGATGCCCATGACCATCCGAAAACTCTCCCTACACTTTATACGTACCTTGACGCAACACGTGCACGTCTTCACTTTAAAATACCCAGGCGAGAGCGGAGGCTGCACAGATCCCAACTGCACGTGCTGCCAAGTAGAACCCTTCCTCAATTTCCTGAAAGAAAATGTCCCCCCGAGCAGCCATCCGTCTGATGCTATGGCAGGCATCCAGGTGACAAGGGTTTCCTGAACTTGGGTAGTTGGTTAAACACTCTTTAAAAGCAAAAAATTGTCTTCTGTGTGTTGAATCCGCCTTGTTGTGTGCGTCGTCATGCAAGAGGATGCTGTTGACAGCTGAATAAGCTGGGTCTGTTTGCTATAAAGGGTGGCTATACGTATATTATAACTTGTTCAGGGAAAAAAAGCCTTTTATCTTTTTAATGATGCACTGGTATGTGACGTCGTACTTATGTTTTGCAGAATTTGTAGTACCTCTCTACTGCCTCCGCACCATAATCTTTTGTTTTGCGCAACAACATTTGTATACCAGTCCCACTGCGTTGTACTGAATTCACGCACTAGCGTTCGAGTACATTGTAATATCAAGCATAAGTACCATGTTAACTTGCCCCTTGCTTCTTATACCTGCCACTGAAATCATGTGCAGTAGTCATGAGGATACCCTAGCATGGGCATAATTTTGTCTCTAACCTGCTTGCATTTTTGCACTGTAACCACGCACAGAAGTCCATTAGGATTACCAAGTATGGGCATACACGTCTAACCTGCTGGCATTTTTGCACTGTAACCACGCACAGAAGTCCATTAGGATTACCAAGTATGG
>Ga0307963_1004057_pt1 | contig 11651 bp, 8 predicted proteins | sample OrgLakmetagen594_FD_201829 | JGI IMG/M metagenome (GOLD analysis project Ga0307963, IMG submission 201829) | Saline water microbial communities from Organic Lake, Antarctica - #594 | ecosystem: Environmental > Aquatic > Non-marine Saline and Alkaline > Saline | place: Antarctica: Organic Lake...
GCCCCCTCCAGAATTTTACTGGGCCACTTCCACGAAATATGATATACATTTTTGGAATCCTCAGCTCAAATTTAGTCGATTGGCACCCTTGTTGGTTGATTTGATAAAAGGGGGGAGTCTGGGTGCCAGTCACAGAAATGCATGCAATGTCCCCAAGTAGGCCGCGGGGATGTGTTCAGGCAAATTACCAGCAATTGATTCCAAGCTTGCAATTTACGCATTGCATTATGCATAAGTTGCATGATTGAAGTAAAAAAGTGCTTTGGAAAAGGTTTTGGCTGGATTTGTGCACTAAACAGGTGGTCAGTGCAAGAGCGTGCGCAAACCAGTTTTTGCCCTGTGGCTCGTCAGGTATTGCATGATCTGGCATGAAAACTGTGCAGGCTGCTTAATTTCTGAGCAGATTGACACACTTTTTATTAGTGTGGGGGGTCAGGAAGGGTGGTTTGGGGGGGGGGCATTTTGGGCCGTAGGTTCAAAGTTTGGACATGCCTGTATACGTTTTTTTTACGCCTCCTGCTCCTGATCTAATAAATCTACATATGAGAGTTCTCCAGGAAGTGAAGGTGAGTGGGCCTGCAATGGTAGATATTAGCAGGGTGCTTGAAAAGCAACTCCCTTGACATTTTAGACTGTGAGAATGGAGCTCAAAGCTTAGGTGGGCGGCAAATGTAAAATGTCTGTTTCAATAAATGTTTGGGTTGCATTCTTTTTAACAAAATCTACTTGACAGGCTAAACTTATCAACCATACCTCGGTATCTATATGCAGAAACTTGTTGGGCTCTCTGTGCCGGAACACAGGACCATCTTGAGCTAACTGCAGACGTGTAGGCTCGTGATCTCCCAAAGAAAGTTCAAGCTGCACACTGGAGGGATTCTGCCATTTGTCGGGGACTGCTACGTTGTTGCCAGCCATGTCTTGCAGCTTCACAGAGATGCCTTCCAGCTCTAAGTAACAGAGGCACTGGATTATTTGGGAGGCACCTGTAGTCAACAATGCCATGGATCCATTTTCGAGTACAGCATCAAAATAAATGACATCCTAGAAAACACCGTGTGAACTTGAACACCAGCAGTAGACTCGTCCAATGTTGAAATGAAAATATTGCAAAGGACACAACGGTGTAAACTGTGCAGCAGGATGGGGCGCTCTTGATATGTTTTCTCTTGATTCCATGGGGTTGAAGCACAGAGTAATTAACCTGGTTTTCAGCAGGTGTTAGGTTTATGTGAATGTGTAGAAAACTGCTACAGTCCAAAGTTCTAGCCAAAAACATTCAAACAAGGAAGTGCCAAAGCGTGGAGACGTTATTTTTGTTTGCAGGTTTGAGTGTCAACGGGCCGCTATGAGCAGGCCGCTTCTTTTTTAGAGAGGTCTGAGGCCGATAACTTTCTGCTGTCCGCAGTGCATGTATAAGGCAGCGTGTTTGACAAGTCAGTTTTTGAAATGGTCGGCCAGTGTAAATCCCCCCATTTCTGGAAAATGAAGACGAGCCAAAATAGAACATATACAAAGAAACACTCACTCTCAGAGCCAGAGGGACAGAAACCAAAGGAAGACGGTGGCCCACATGTGAGCCTCACATGCAAAAAAGAGGGGGAAAAGCCTCCACCTCCAAGCTGCAGGGACAATTTAAAAACCACAAGGTTTCAAAATGCTAAGCGTGGCAACATCTGTGGCACTTTTCAATGCTAAAACCAGCTAGGGTATGCAGTCTTAGCCACCAAGCCTTACTCACCTGCAGCTGAAATCCAGCACCGGCAGGGCCACTCAAAAAAAGGTGATCGGCCCATTGAACAGGCCCTGGCACCATCTCTATCTCCTGTCCTTGACGCCTGCCAAGAAGAATACCTGCAATCAGGAATACATACACAGAACAGCTTATTTCAACTAGAGACCTCCGGCCGTTTAAAAATACTCTATAGTGTGCCACTTTACTCTAAAATGTAAATAGTATTAATAATAAATAATCAAAGTTTGAGCACACATACAAATACACATATACACACAACAAACACACACACACGCTCACGCACACATACGTACATACGCACACAGAGGTATAAAAGAGCAAATGTATCAAAAACAATCTGGGTGGGAGTCTGGGCAGTTTGCTTTCAGGGTATGTTCATACAATTCAATGTTATGGGAACATTGGACCACCTGAGGCCAAAAACCTAGGGTACACCTTCCATAACTTGCATCTTTTGAGTTAATGACTATGTGGATTTTGCAGGAGCTTCAAAAACAGGGTGCTGGCTGTGACGTGAGCCCTAGACATCTAGATCTGAGCACATGCTCTGGCAGATTATAATTCCAGCTTCAGTAAGGTTAAATTAGATCTAACCAATCACATGGCGCGTTTAGTTGCCCGGTAAATACAAGAAAGCATGTTTTGGGTTAGTAGGGAGGGTGCGTAGGGTTAGTAGGGAGAAATACTAGTACTAGGGTAAATAGGGTTAGCAGGGAGAAATACTTTACTTTCCAGCATTAAATCTGCACAGGTTTGCTCAGGTGAGATTTGTGCAGATCGAAACATCCCTACCTATATCAGGTGGCAGAGAAACTTCAGGGACCAGTGTGATCATGAATGCGCTGTCTGTGACCTCAGCATACGCCCTTGCACAGAGCTGCATGGATATTTCCTGTCCAACTGCCAAGTCCACCTGTCCACAGGCTTCTGAGCTGTCTCTCTTGCACCACTTCCAATGGGTAGGAGACGGTTCGATAGGGTTCACCACCAAAAAGAAATCCAATCCGTGCGTTGTCATGAGATCGTTGCAGGCTACCCAGTATTGGTAGGGCTGTTCCTACAAGAGTGCGAGCACATGGGAAGGTCATGGGTAAGCCATGATTGCACAGTTGCAAAAAAGAACCACTGAACCTGACACAAAAGGAGAGGTCTGCACCATTGCTGGCTCAAGTACCTGAAGAGGAGGCACAGCAAACAGCCCCACAAGTAGTCCGTCTTGCACCTCGCCAAGAATCGATGCTTCGTCAGAGATTTTGCGTGCCTGGACCTGATAAGGCCATATGATGCAAAAAAGATAGTCAATATTTTAAATACATTTGCAAATAAAGGCGTAGAACATGCCTGCGGTTGGCTGCTTTTAACAAGTATGAGATTGATTGCTTTAAAAAGTATAAAATCAGGTTGGGAATCAAATTGATAATCTCAATCGACTGACCTGCCACCCGTTTAAGCTCAAACCACCTCTGTCAGACAGACAAAGCAGCTCAAGGCCATCAACTCGCCGCTCGGATGAACCACTAGGGACCTGGAAATTGCCATGCATTCATACTTGCTTTCAGTACAAGACTTGCTTTAGCAATATATGGAAGGAAAAAAACTGAAAGCAACCAATTTTGAAGCTGCTGTGACTTAAGTTTTCCCCTAAAGCTCTACTACACTCTTTACAGGACTACAGCTCAGAAGGTGCTTACTTTTTATACACTATCATTGATGTCAAACAGCTAGACAGGCTCAGATGGAGGTCATGCATGCTCAAAACCTCCGCTCAGCCCCAAATCCTTGCTAGATGCCACTAAAAGCTACACGTGCATGATTCCAACTAAATGAGAATTGCTCATGGGCACGGTAATAGCCTGAACCAACATGGAGTTACTTAACAAACATGCATTCCTACCTCAAGGAGGAAAACAGGGAGGTCTGTCCGTAGCCATTGCTCTTTCTCTACATCATTGAGCGGCTGCAATTCCTTGTAACCCCTTGTAACCCCATTGAGTGGCTGCAATTCCGCATTTGCATGCAAGCGCAGGCAGACCTGCAGCATAAAGTATTAGTGTTGTTGATACCTCAAGTCAGTCTGCCAAACACACTGCTCAAACATGGAAAATTGCATTTATGCGGTCAGGACCCTTATTTGGACCTATGTTAGCACCCCTGCACGCTTAGTTTGTGCAAGTTCACGCCCAAGTTGCAGGAAAGGATTCCTGCCAGAATTCGAAATCGATTTACAAAAGGTCCTCCCGGGCGCCAAGTAAACGACTAGAGGGGAGCAACTGAGCATTGGCCTAAATGTGCTCCTTTTTACTTTCAAGGGGCAACTACCTACTCACACGATTTCTAAAAATTGGAACGATTTTGCTTCAGACTTAAGCTGATGTTATAAGCTACTAGAGCATGTGCTCAGATTTAGTAAAGCTGCTCTGTGTATAGACATGATAAAATGCACCGCAGGGCACCTATACCCTAGGTGGGTGCTTTTCATGGAAAGAGCAGATTAATTTGCATACCTCGCCAATCACCATGTCTTTTTGCTTTGTTTCTCTTGCAATTTTCTTATTAGTTACCAAGACCGGAAGGACTCTAAAACACCAAATATCACTCAACTTAGTGCAGTAGGTGATATGAAGGTCCAGCTGCAAAAAATTGGGGTTTACGCCATGGCAAATTAAGTATGTGCAGCAAAAGTGTAGAATACTCTGCAGCATGCAAAAGATTCGAGTTCTTGGAGGCAAGTGCAACCAAACGTTAGTTGGTACTGTCTTGCCACAGCTTGCGCGGTGGGAACCATCTTTTTACACTTAATCCTTGGTCAGCGTTTAGGTTCAGTTTTGAGATAACAAGAGAGGGAAAAGGCCAAACTTTTTACGTCAGACAGGACACAGGGAAAACCTTGGCGGTCCAAGGACCCCCTGCATCCCCTGCCCTCCATGGTCATGGCCGTCCGGGGTGAGCAGCAGCAGCAGCAGCAGCAGCAGCAGCAGCAGCAGCAGCAACAGATCCAAACAAAGATTTGCGTGCATCCCTTCAGGAGCGGCAGGACAAGCTGGACACAATTGTTCAGCAACAGCAGCTTTACCTGGTGAAGATCTAGAGGTCTGGCGTGGGGGTTTGGTTTCGGGCCCAGTTCAGGCAGGGAAATAAAAGGGTTTATCTGGTGCAATGTTCCTAGCATGGAGCAAATTCTCTGGTTTCTCTTCAATTGTTTTGTGTGGGACACCCTCAGCTGTTTTTCCCCAAAGTGAGGTAATATAATAAGGATAAACATTTGCCTGCACCAGATTAAGACAGACACAGCAACGTCACACAATTATGCGCACGCACAACAAGCACAGCAGCGCGTGTGCGTGCACCGCAGGTGGTGCGACACGGACACATTCTGAACAGTTGTTCACTATTTGTAAGCACTTACAGCACACAAACACTTGTGTGTGAGTACACTCACACAAAAGTCTCTGCCCAGAGCAATAAGTATCACAACGTCAGAGCAGGACCTGCTCTTCCGGCTGCTGCTCTGAGCTGCTCACCCTTGGGCTTTTGAGGAGAGGCTTCCTTGAGTCTCCTTTCCCCCACCCTGGAATCCCGGAACACCCCTTCATTACAAATTTCTCTGCAGGTCCCTGGTTCCTAGGGTACGTGTTCCATGATGTGCAACTTTTTATCCCAACGTTGTTACTAAGGCTTCAAGCTTAAAGTACAATTCACTTTATGAGTGCCCAATTATTTGCAGAGCTGCTGTATCAGCACCACAAATTTGAGAGATGGGTATTTTGTTTTTGGAGTTTCTTAACACAAAGATCATTGATCGAGTTCCAGTCACATCCCCACATTGATCGAGTTCCAGTCACATCCCCACAAAAATTGCAGCACAAAAAGTGGGTCGAACAATGATCCCCTCCGGGCCTAGTCTCAACATCCAGCATGATATACAACTAATAAACTGGTGACTTTTTTGTCTTAAGATCTCTGGTTGGGGCGTGGCCAATATGTGTGAAGTTTTTGCCAAGTAGTAGGCTACACGCTTTGGTCAGGAAAGTAACACGGTGGAATACGGCAGGTTACGGAGAAAAGATTTATCAAAATAAAAAAGGGTTTAACGCAGTTCTGACCGGAAATTGAACCCAGTACCTATTTCCCCCTGCAAAAAGGCAACATACGGCCAAACCGTGTTTGTACGTGCCGCACTGGCACATCACAGAACAACCCCCCTCAGATTAATTGCAACAGCAATTTGCTTGCACTTGGTAAACTTTGCAGATTGCATTTAGAAAACTTTGCAGATTGCACTAACTTTGCAGAATTGTTAAAGATATAGTAAGATGTTCAATAAAAAAGCTTCGTCCAGGACAGGAAAAGGATAGGAGAGTGATGGTTGTGCGCAATTGTGACACAAAACAGCCCATGTTTGGGGTATGTCAACCGTGGGGACGACCTGTTTCAAATGCATGCTTTTGAGCTTACCGTGCGGGGCTTGTCGCTTGGCACCAGCTGTATAATATTTCCAGCAATGACCGGCTCAGCACCATCACGAGTTAAGCGGACGCACCACTGCAAGATAAAGGGAGAAATGCCAGCTTACACCGTCACACAACAGTTAGCTACCAAGCAAGTAAACATCAATATGCAAAGAAATGCATGCCCTACCTGCAGATCTTCTTCTTTTCTGAGGTGAGTGGCGTCAAAGAATGCTTCTGGGATGGTAACTTGGCAACCCTGAATAGCAGCTCGCTCTGAATTAGACTGCACAGGTGGCCCATCTTCCATGAAAAGCGTCAGCACAAGTTCCGCTTCCCACCCATCAACGTTGACAGGACTGCCATGGCAATCCTCCGCGATGAGCACCAGAGAAGGCAAACTGCTGCCATTTTCAAGGGACTGAGGCATCTCCTGGCCTGGACTCAGCCTCAGAGAATTCAGCTCACCTGTGCGGGTTTCATCATGTCAGTAAACAGTCACAGACATCCTTCATTGTGAATTACCATTATGAATTACCATAAACCACTCAGCAGGATTGCTAATGTGGTCAATTGGCCCTTATGGCAGCTTTCTCCCCATTAATACATGCATCAATACCTAATGCACTTCCTGAATATTGTAAAACCTGGATAAAACATTGTCTTAAATAGTTCAAAATCAGGGATGCAAAAATTGGAGACCTAACATTAATCATGCCTGTGCCGTAAAGATGGATTTTGGACAGTGGTTACGGTACCGACCATAATTTCCCCGTAAAGTACAGTCCAAATCACGGTCGGCCAAAATTACGTGTCAGACCTTACAATACAGTGCCACCGCACAGCATGATTGTGTGGCGTCTGCACGTGAGATGAGCATGCTGGAGGTGGTAATTGGAGGTTGAGAGACCTTTCTGATGCCATTTTTGCAATGGCAGGGCCAGCTTGGCACTGTACCGTACACCACAGAATTTTATCATAACTACGGTAAATTACGGTCCTCCAAAATCACAATTACGCCGTATATTGCCAAACTACGGTCCATACAGTAATTAGCGTACCGTACCGTAAATTGTACAGTGCAAATACCTTATAAACATTTTTGAACTTACACCCAGTTCACCCGCTCTGGCCCCAATTTGGGGGCAAATGTTTTTGGGAATCCTTCTTATTATACTTCTGGCAGGATAATTCACACACACACACACACGTGCACACACTCACACAAACACACACTTACACGCACACGACCCCATACTCACTCTTTATGAGCAGAAATGTTTCGTATATTCCAGGGATGCATAGCACATTTGTATGATACGCTGTACTGTATGTAACACGAATTTTCCTGTATAGAAGAAAGCTCTTTCAGGAGAGAAGCATGTATGGGCATATTGAACGACCCAAATAACCAAATGACACATCACTGCTACATTCCTATAGCTTCAAACACTAACTGCAGTAAATAAAGGGGGTTTAAATGGCGGGGTAAAAGAGGAAAACATATTTCATAAGCGCAAGGTTATGTGCTTCAATGCTGTGTAAACTACTTGTACAAAACTAACAGTTTTTTTTACACCATACCATCCAATTATACTATCTGTGTCCACATCACTGCTCCAGCTGCCAAATTCAAAATGGCCGCCTGCTGCAAGCTACAGGTACTGCTCTGCCATGCATGCTTCTCTCTTGCACCCCCTACAAAGGGGCTGTGCTTGGCAGCTACGACGCGGTGATGTCTCGTAGCTGGGACATCGTCAAGGAAGCTCACTACAAGCTCCAGACCCTGTGGTGCAGCTTGCTGTGGTTGTCGGACCCTTTGGAATGGGGGTCAACTTGTAGCCCAAAATTACCGCATCAAATAGTAAAATTTATCGCAATTAAAATAATTACCGCTTAAAAAATAAATAGTTTGCGAGGTCTTAACGTTGTTGGGTATTTCAGTTTGCAAGGAGCCCAAACAATTACTTACAATGAGCACAGTTTATCTTGCACAAACCTTTAAGGATTCAGTCGTGCAGACTGGATTTCAATTTAGGGCACTTTGGGAGTATGTGACGTAAATATATGCATGTCAAGGTACAATCAATCCCCAACGCACTCACCAGAAAGCACATGTAAGGCAATTGGTCCCTTGACATCCATGGAGGGTCCGCGCAAGCAGAGTGTAGCTTTGATGCAGGTGCTTTCTTCAAGTGGAGAGCGCGCTTGCAAGAGAGGTCGTAGGTTGCCTTCGAGCACTGCAGTGCGATGCCCTTTTAGGCGATCGCCATAAATGACATCAGACACCTGCGAGGTAGAGGAACACGTAGGCCAGTAAACAGACATACGTTAAGGTGGTTCCTTTCTTCCAGATGTGAGCCAAAGTCTAAACCAGGCAAAGAGAAACAATGACGGGCTTTAGGAGAAGAATTTGGAATTTTAAGTTAACGGTTGCCCAGGTCTCGCCCTAGGAGAACATGAACAAGAGCCCTGCCTGTCAACTTTGTTCTCATCATACTGTGGCGTTTTCTTGTTGAACTATTTGATTTTTGGCCTACTAAAGCGAGTTAAGATAAACTGGACATCGCAAGATTATGATTTCAGATAGCCTGTTCAATCTGGAGCCTGCAGTTAAGAGTCGCATTGCGGTTACCTCCCTTAATCCCAGCTAACCTACCTTGACATGAATGTCTTGGTTTGTGGTATTGACTGTAAAGTCACTAGCCGAAACCTCCGGGGAAGGAAGTGGTACTTTGTTGCCCTGTGCATCCTCACATTCAAGCTCGATGATGAGCGGCTCCCCAATGTAGCACCTGACTGAGGTAGCCTTGAGCCTGGCAGGGTTTCCAGCTGCATTGTCACCAAGAAACAATAGGATCTTGAACAAGTTAAGTGGCTTGCTAAGACACTGCTTGTGCACCTAACCAAGGAAGCATTGACCATCAGAAACATAAATTCCGCGGCATTATTTTGAAACGTTGCGAAGAGGGTAATCCGACAGATGCCTTTTCAGTAAACTTTGTGCGATACATATATCCACATACATATTCTTTACCTGAAATATCAACTGCAAAAGGCTTGGTGCACTCCAGGAATGGATGGTTTAGCTTGTATGTGGCTTTTAGTTGTCCTGCAGCTTTCAGGTCGTCCTTAGCAATGGTAAAACAAAAAGCTTTTTTGTCTGCATTAACACAAAATACGTAAAAAGGTATGTGAGTGCAAGCAGGCTAAGATCAGATGTGCAAGCAATAATGCCGGAATCAAGATATAACTAGCATGCATCAGGGATTTAAGCAATACATGGCACCTTCACACCAGTCTCCTTGGCTAGTTGACTTCACTTCTTGGCAAGTCGAGTGGCTCAAGGTCTGACTGATTATCAAGATAGGATGGGTGTGCATAGTCTCTTTGGCAGCGCCGAGAGCGCCAGAGAAGGAAGGGTCTAGCCACCTTGAGAGATACTTTGTGGAGGACCTGAGGAATTCCAAGGCATTGACGATTAATTATGCAAAAACGAGATTGTAGAAAATAGCTATTACAACAGGCGCACCTGTCCTTTGCAGTCTTAGTTAACACTCGTACGGAAACATCCAAAGCTGAGGTGACATCAGCTGTGATTTTGTTTAGGCCCTGGACCTGGATGCAATAAGGTGCAAACAAGCAGTTAGCTGCGTCCTTAAGTACTTCTGGAGCAATATGCTGCAGAATGGTAAAATGCAATTTGCCTTTTTGCAGCATGTTGCACATCTTACCTCAAAAGTGAGTTTTGCCAAGCGCTTCATTGGTTCCAAGATGTGGCTCTTACTGTGTGCAACATACTCAGAGGTTGGCAGCAGCTGTTCCCGCAAAATTTCTGCTAGCTGAACCTCCTCTATGCAGGCCTTGCCAAAGCACTCCTGCATGGAAGCAGCAGCAATGTTAAAGCACACCATGAAAGCGTAGCTTGCCTGGGAGTACTGTGTCTAGAATCTTCCTTCCGATCATCTCAGACCTAGACAGACTGGGGTTTAGGCAGCATAAAGGCAGCACCTCAATTGTTACAATAGCAGTTATAATAGTCACAGGTACTTACTCACAAAACTTACGAGTTCAGTTTGAAACACCTGAACTCAGGTTCTTGTAGTGTAGCATAAATTGAGATGTCCTCACTTTCTGGTTTTCTCCGGTTTCTGCTTCCCTTCTCCATTCTTTTTATTCCTTGGAGAACACAACTCTCTGTAACATACGTCCCCCCCTCCCTCACCTCTTTTCTACATTTTAGTCCTTAGTTTCCTCCCGTTTCTCTGGTTTCTCTGAGTTGTTGTGTTAATCTTGGTAATAATGACAGAGCCCTATGTAAGCATCTCACGATGCAAGCGAAATAGAACCCAATTAACCAGGAATCGTAAAACCTTTTTGTGTACTTCAGCTTACCTCAGGGAGCAGCTGAAGAACTGCAGAACAGACACTGTTGCCTTCTTTAAAGCCTAGAACACGTGTTGGCAGCGCGTTCCTTCTGATATCCTCTGCAAATTAGTTGTAGACTGTTATGGTTTAGCTTATCAAGATCAGTGCCTTTTTGGAAATTCAATTCACCGCAAAGATTGCAATGGGCAGACAGCAAATGAGCACTGCATATGTATTCACCTGGGAAAAGCTTGTTTGCGAGTTTTGGCAGGTCCAGGTAGAGCACTTTCAAGCTCTCCAAGCGCTGCCGATCCTCGATAGGCTGAGATGGTGATCCCATGATGAGTGTCTTGAAATAATGCTGGTTGGCCTTGAACCATGAGGGACGGGACTGAGAGGGGAATTCTTCTACCACGAGAGGGTTTTCAACATCGAATGCTCTGCACGAAGTAAGGCAGATTTGATCAAGAACATTTTACTCACACATTCCACATACAAGCAGGCAATGTTTGTTGCTCAAAAGCATCCAAAGCATTACCACCTTGCCATACAATGTGACATTTATCTGCTGATGTTCACAAGCTGGACCTACAATAGATGGATCTAACTGACAAATTGAACTTGGTCTCACAATTTCGACGCCACAAAATATGGATCCAGCTTTACTTACAAGTCAAACTCGGCGTCACACTTCCGCCACCACATCATAAAGTCGTGAATCAAGTCCTTTTCAGACTTGGCAGTAAAAGCCTGCAAGGTGCAAAGAATGTACAAGCTATGACATCTCGTTGGGTGATCCCCCATCTTTCCCCATTTTCTCCCATTTTCTTTTCCGTCCTAATCATATCCAGGTTGCTGATGCTCTACTACCATACATAAAGCTTATTTCCACCCCTATTTTTGTTTTGGAGGAGGCGGTGACATTTTACTCGTGAAACGGTGGTAAAATATTAGAGGGGGCTAACGGAGGAAATGCCTGAAAATGTGCATTTTTGCATTCAGAAGGCAGCCACTCACAGCCACTTCATCCGATCGACACCATTTTAGTACCAAAGTGTAGCTGGCATTGAGAGCTACCT
>Ga0307963_1004059_pt1 | contig 11647 bp, 13 predicted proteins | sample OrgLakmetagen594_FD_201829 | JGI IMG/M metagenome (GOLD analysis project Ga0307963, IMG submission 201829) | Saline water microbial communities from Organic Lake, Antarctica - #594 | ecosystem: Environmental > Aquatic > Non-marine Saline and Alkaline > Saline | place: Antarctica: Organic Lake...
GGGCCACGTGAAGAGGAGACGGCGAGGCTGGTCTCCTGATAACCATGCATAACCAACACAGGTCGCCAGACCCGACAAAAATTGAGAGAGCCACTGCAGCGAGTACAGTGGCTCTATTTTTATTATTTTTTTTTTCCATCACTCAAAACGTACGACAGCTAGACTGCGTATGTATAACATGTAAAAGTTGTGACTATTGTTGTATTAGCACCAGACTTGTGGCACCTGCAAAAATCCTTGGAAAGGGAAAAAGGCACAATGCAGCACTTAATAAAAACCATTAACAAAAACAATCAAGCATCTGCCAGGACCAGCCGACCGCATTAAATCAAAGAGGGGGGATCATCATCTGTGTGTTTTGAGCACATGAACTTCATGTTGCTGAACATCTGTCACACTGAGGATACCAGGAATGAGGGAGGCAGGGAGGCAAATATTGTTATACATAAACTCATGTTAAAGAGCAGCACATGCACAACGAGAGGGTTTGGAACATCAAACATGGTCTGGTTCATCACTCTTTCTGCGGGCCCAAACAAAAACATTAACAGTTCTATGAACATGCAGTAGGAGGCGGTAAAATATATTGACAAACCACTGCTGATTGTAACAATTCAGGAAAAACAGTACTTAGGTCATAACATACAAGCAAATACGAACAACAAATTGTTCTCCTGAATTAAGTTCTGTAAGTTGTATGATAGCAGCTGCAGGAAAATAGCAAAAGTAGGAAGACAACTAAACAAAGCTTGCAAAAAACAGCAAGCAGCCCACATCCTCACAGATTGTGTTTGTAAGGCATCCAGAACGGAAGCGGGAGCGAGTAGAACTCACGCATCTTCTCTCACGCTGCATTCGGTGTGCGCTGCTCTTTTAGGGCTTTCAGAAGCTCGTTCATTTCAAACAGCTTTACAGTCTGGGTGGTGGGGGCACGTCCTGGGACCTCCTCAGCAGCCTGCAAAGGAACAGATGCATTGCACAGGCGACAATAGTAGGAACCACTAGTGATGGTACAATTTTGGGGAGTGTTTCCAGGACTTCTGGATTGAATGGTCAGGGACGGAGGCAGTTTGGAGGGCCAAAGCTTTGTGCAGTGCCTGGTGGCAGACTTATAATTCACAACCTTAAGCTAGGTCTTGTCCAGGGCAACTGAGAAACATTGCAGTACCTAGTCAACCCAATACAAGCATTTCAGATGTCAAGATCAAGCAAAAATGGTGGATCGCTTCCTTGGCTGACAAAATTACCAAGCCCTTCCAGGCAAGGAAGACCGCACGATTGATTTTATTCACGAAAACCTTACTGTAGCCATTTTAAACCAGCAGAACTAAGCCAACTTCTGCCACAAGCATTCATCTCACTAGAAGTGGATGTCTGTTCCAAGCATGGTACCGTGCACGCGACCACTCACTCTTACGGCATCCAGCACCATCAGCTTTGCTAGGCCTGACACCGGGATGGAAGACACCACTTTCGAGAAAGCAGACTCTCCAGCACGCGCAGCAGATCCACGGCCAAGCAATCCTGGCCTGTTTGCGTGCGTGTGTGTGTGCGTGTGCGTGTGTGTATATGTGTGTATGTGAGGGTCAGTTTGATTATGGATGCACAACAAGTTGAAGCTTTGACCTTCAACAACCGCTCTACAAGATTGACCTCGCCCAGACTTTCAATACAAGCAGCTCGTAAGTAGAAGCTTTTATAGATGTACACATGTAAGTCGTGTGACAGGCATACCTGCGACATCATTCACCTGCAAAGTTGTCTCAGCTTTCACGTTTGCATGAAGTATAATATGCACGCCGAGCTCATACATATATGTTTCTAGCCAACGCCAACCACAACCTCACAAATGCACGCACAGAACAACACTATAAATAGTGGCGCTGCGCTTGGGAACCCTAGGCGTGCAAGTCATCATCAGCAAGTCTTGTGTGAAAAGGCATGGCAGGTGTGTGCAAACTTCCCCAGCTATAAAGACCTTGTGGGTGATGCAAGATGTCTGTTGGGACTTCCTGAAACCTGCCATTTTCAATCCCGGATAGCGCGTGCACCGAGCACACGTCATCACAACAACAAGTGGCCGCAAGCCAATTGTGCTCCAGCGATGTTGTATTTAACTTCTTCTTCTTCTGCTGCTCATCACAAAAATGCAGCAACATGATTCCGCTCGGGAAACGGATTTGCATTTCGTGGCATCGCTAAATGCTCCACGCAGTCCAGTATGTCTTAAAATTGTCTTCTTTCCAGCTGTATACATTATATATCAAGGAGCTCATGAAAAATTATCCTGGTTTGCAACCAGGGCATCGTACGACAATCGGAAAGCACCATCCTACTCGGCATGAGGTTCTCACTCAATTTGGCGAAAATTTGTTTTTGGAGAAAGCCAATCTTTTCTAAGCTATAAGGCACTCTAGCAATCCATAAGCCCTAGACACTTCGTGTCCTAGGGTTCCAAAAGGTGTGTGTTCCAATCTTGCCTGCAAACACCCAAGAGACATTTTAAATTTCAGATACTTCAGTCAGGAGGTTCCTTACTAGCCGATACCAGACACATGCCGTCAGGTGCCGTCGCAAGCTGGGTTGTCACCCTCCTGACTCCATCAATTAAATTCCCATTGCACAAAACGAGCTGTTCAATCCTTAAAATTGAGAAGCTCAAGTCAAAGATGCAAGGTGCAAAGTGGCTCTGATCCTTAATCGTTGTGGGGAGGGAATCACTGAAAAGTTCCAGCCTTTGCTTGGTCTCCAAGGGAGAGTCCATCAGTCGAGCTACCCCTCAACTTGTGGTAAAGAGTCTCACCTGAAAATTGAAGTACTAGGCATGCCAGCTTGAATTGTCGTTTGCTCAGCTAAACCCTTGCTCTGGGCGTACAGCAAACCGTGGAAGATCGGCCTGCGTGTACATCATACTCAGATAGTGATGTTGTTTTTTGAACAGCTACCAAGCGTTTGCGACTATACAACTTCCTTGACCTAGATTACTTAATTCAGATTAGGAACAGGAATGCAGTAACCGCCAACCTGGGGGACAAATGCCCTCATGTTCAAAAGGGATGATGTCTACACTTTAGTAGCCTTTCACCATTGCTTCTGCCCTGGTCCTTCCCTTTGAAACAGACCCAGGTCCCTTTCTTCAGAAGCAGTACAGTACCAGTTCACAGGTCCTGGGCACCCTGTTTAAAAGGGGGGCAGGCACCTGGGAGGTGCCACAGTGGTTTGAGAAGCCACAAAAGCAAGTCCAGGAATAGTTGCAACTGGATAGCTTTCAATCTGAAGGTGAATTACTCACATTTTTTTAACAAACACACACACACACGCACGTGCCAGCAAGATACGGTGCTATCTGCCGAAGACCGCTTGTTGTTGAACTGCGTGAATTCCAAGTCTTCCCAGCGTAGCACATCGTCTGTGCTCAGGGCATTTCTTTTAATGATCAAAACGCCGTATGCGATGCATTTGCAGGAGTTTCTTATCGCAAATCAGCATCATACGGATGCACTTGCACAACAAGCCGCTGCTCAGACACATCCTCGTACCAGTCATTTGCCCACAACTTGGCATTGGCACCCTGAGAAGACACCAAAGCAATGTGCTGGGCACCGGCGGTCTGTACAGAAATCGGACACATTGGCAAGGATGACGTGTCAACAAAATTGAAAGAATAAAAAGAGAGCTTGATGTGCCAATTAAATCGTGCAGGAGATCAGCGTGGCCGTTTGTAGCTTGGGCTGCAAAATGCTGCGGCAATTGCGAATGCGCAGAAGAGTCTTGAGCAGTCTTTAAAAAGGTGGGTTCAAAGCAGGTTCGCCCTTCATTCCCTGGTTTTATTTTTGCTGCCTCAGTTATGGCAGGACCAGTAAGAAAAAATTAGCACATTAGAACATTTGACCATGTCCAGGGAAACATGTGTGATATGGCTCCTCTTTCTCAGATGATGCACAGACGCAATCCTTCATATCTTAGGTAGTAATTGCAATGATCACAGGCATAGAACGAGCTCAACGTTCGGCTGCCTCAGCGAACACAACTTGTCTTACAAACAAGATCATGAACCCACAAACCTTGGCTGCACGGGCGACAGCTTGGACGTACTCCAAATCCACCTTTTTAAATTGAGCAGCAGATCCGGCATCCTAGCAGACAAAAAGGAACTGCATGTGTCAGAACTTTTTTTGGTAGCGCTTGTTGACACAAAGCAATGTTGGTTCTACTGAAAGCTACTGCCCCAGAAGAACAACAGCCGCCATAGGCTCTATTCACTGACTAGCTATAGTTGAAATTAGGTCTAACACTTTTAGGTAGACCCCCCCCCTCTTTCACGACAAAGTGGTCAAGGGCAGACATTTGCACAGACCCAAATTACTAGTACAAGGCCCACTGCATTAATAAAAAACAGTCAAGGCGTTTGGTCAAAGATCATAAAAGGGCTTCAATAACATGCATCAATCATTATCTTTTGGAGGCATGGAAATGCTACAAGCTTTCCCTCTTGCGCTTGTTGGAAAATAGCATATGCAATGGAACACACAGGGACCTTTACTACAAACTATGTAGTACTTGAGGAAGTACACTGCGTGCTGTCACAGGATTCGAAACTGTTGGGATCCCTGACCACTTTAATCCTTTAATGCTTGCATAACACAGCAGAGAGCAGATTCTTTAACAAAAGTTTCTATTAAGTCACATTTCTCGTGACTTAATAGGCCACTTTAATCCTTTAATGCTTAACACAGCAGAGCGCATGCAGCACCACCTTGCGCGTTGTGCCCAAGCAGCAGAACACGTCGTGTGCACCGGAGAAGAATGGGAGCCCCTCTCCTTCAAGATTGTCCATTGTTATGACCCCCTGGGAAAGGTAAGTTATTTGGTGTGAGCAGTTGCTTATGGGCAGTATATGCTACCTGCAAGCATTGCATGCATTTGTGTGCGTTTGCCATGCAGTGTATGCGTGTGTGTTTGTGCACGCGTAATGCAGTTTACGAGTCCAAGCATTTTGTGAGCCTCATTTCAAACACACTGCACCAAGGCCTGGTGGCACGTGGCCAAGGCAGCATCACCTGCTCAAGCCGAGCCTTTCCCTGCTGACGATGCTCTTCAGGCACGGGTGCCTCCCTGCGCCCCATAGCTACCACATGGGACCACAATCCATGCGACAGAAGCTGACCGAGCACCTGCTGTCCAACGGCACCTGAAAAGGTTTGACTGCATTCAGGATCACTGCCTCTGCTCATCAACATTGTCCGCTACACCAACGAAACAGACTAATCAAAGCTTGTTCCTCGCACCAGTCGCGCCAACCACGACGGCTTTTCTTGGGTCGTGCATCTCTCTGTGTGCGTGTGTGTGTGTGTGTATGTGTGTGTGTATGTGTACATATGTGTCATGTATAGATGGAATAAGTTAATTGTGTGTTGTGTGTATGTGTATGTGCATGTGTGTGTGTGTGTGCGTGCGTGTGTGTGTGTGTGCGTGTGTGTGTGTCTATGTGAGTGAATGTGTGTGCATGTGTGTGTGTATATGTGTCTACGTGAGTGAATGTGTGTGTGTGCCTATGTGTGTGTGTGTTTATGTGTGTGTGTGTGTGTGCGTGTGTGTGTATGTGTGCGTGTGAGTGCGTGTGTGTGTGTGCGTGTGCGTGTATGTGTATGCGTGCGTGTGTGTGTGTTTGTGTGTGTGTGTGTCTCTGTGTGTGTGTGTGTGTGTGTATGTGTGTGTGAGGTGTATGTGCGCGCGCACGCGTATGTGTATGTGTATGTGTATATGTATGTGCCCTCATTACCTGCTAAAATACAAAAAATGTCGGAGCAACTCAGATCAACTTTGTGGGCGAGATCTTCCCAACATTGAATATTTTTATCGAGTAAAAAGCAGACATGGCAACTTTCCACATGCAGCGCAGCTCTCTGAACACTACTACCAAGGCAACACAGGCCCCACTCGCCACCCCCGTCCGTTCCGGTCGAGTGGTTTCGTCTCCACGCTCATTGTACGTCTGCCAGCAGCAGGCAGCTCCCTCCCGCGCAATCGACCTGTTTTCAGCGTCTGCAAGCCAGAAAAGGAACATTGTAACACGGGCTGTGGAAGCTCCTCCCGCGCCTGCCTCTCCCGTGACGAGTGTCAGCAATGACAAGCCCACGGTAAGGTGTGATGAGCAAGCAGCAACATCTGCGGGGGAGAGAGGGAGGGGGAGTTTGCCTGTGAAGATCCACTGAAGTGTGTGAAGTGTGAAGTTGGCCATGCGTTCCCTCACAACAGGTAGCATGAGCCAAGGCTAAAGCACGCACTACATGTGCCCTACATGAACAGGTTGTGATCACCGGAGCTTCCAGCGGACTGGGTCTAAACGCTGCAAAGAGTGAGAACAGCAGTTTTGCTGCTTGCATGCACTGCGCTGCAACTACACAGCATGCGCGGAGACTGACCTGCTGTTAAATAATCCTTCATATGACAGGCCTTGCTGCCAGCGGAAACTGGCACGTGGTGATGGCATGCAGAGGTGGGAATCTGCTGCATGCGTATGGCTGCTCATAATTAAATTCGTCCAGAAGGATTTCATAGGCGAGTCGGGAAGATCTCTTTGTTAACAATTTATTACAGGACTCACCAAACATCTCCTTCTGACCCAGAAACACCAAAATGACTATGCAGATTTTGCAAAGGCAGAGCGCGAGGCTCGCAAGATTGGCATCCCAAAGGGAAGGTAAGCAGAAAACATCCAAGCAAACCTGAAACCAGGATGCACGCAGGGTATAGGGAAGGCATATGTTTAGGGTTGGCCAGAACCATATATATACGGTGTATATACGGTATTTTTGGCAGGGTAATCACCAAATATACGGTCATATACGGTGTATATATACGGTTCTGGCCAACCCTACATATGTTTGCTCCACTCACGTCGTATCGCCTGTATTTTCGTATGTTGGTTGTTTGCTTTCTCACCTGTCTCCACAGCGAACGACACTTCCTCTGGGTACTTTTGTCTTTCCTTGTAAGCTGATGCGTGCTGCCTCTTGCAAACGCACCCCAATACATCAAACCACCTGGCCTCTTCTGCAGTTATACAGTCATGCACTTGGACCTGGCAGCCATGGATTCGGTGCGCATCTTTGCTGACATGTACAAGGCCTCTGGCCGCCGCTTGGACGCCCTGGTGTGCAATGCTGCAATCTACCTGCCCACCGCAAAGGTGAGGCGCCCACTGTGCTGGCTTTGAATTCATCTATGAACGCCTAGTCATAGCCTCAAGGCGAGGCGCACACTGTGCTGGCTGCAAAGACTTTTTTCTATCGTTATCATCCTCAATCAAATAGCTTGGTGTCCCGTGCCTTAAACATTGAGGCTCTGTTGAGCAAGCAAGCCTGATGTATGAATGTAGTATGAACAGTATGAATCATGGGGCATGATAGTAGGTGAAGCAACGGCGGTCGTTAATGGCCACCAATGAATGGCAGCATTTCTCCCCCTCAATCCCTGTTGACCGTACACGCATAAAGACCTTGTTTAAACGCACACCTCATGCACTTCCAGTTTAATAGAATTAGCTGAAGCTGTTGAAAGCTGCTCTGTTTCTGTTTGAACTTGTCTTGCACCCACGTACTGGCCTCTCCTTGTGTGCCAGTTATAACGTGGACAGACAGTACATGAACAAGACATACAGACATGTCTTCCAACACCTACAGCACCACCCATTTCCCCACACAAGCGATGACACACACACATAGCTGTACATGGGTAAACACGCACCCGCAATAACAAATGCCCCCCATCACATACATGCAAGCCCTTCCCCTGCCTCCTTTTCTGCAGGAGCCTGCCTACACCGCTGACGACTTTGAGCTCAGCGTAGGCACCAACCACTTGGGCCACTTCCTGCTGGTTCAGCTGCTACTGGACAACCTCAAGGCAGCCCCCAACAAAGACCCAAGGTACAGGGCATCGTGCAGTGTGGACATGCTGCTCAACCCACTGCAGCTTTACCGCTGTGCAGCTAGCCCCAACAGGCCAGCAAGACCACGGCCTCCCGTCCTGGAAACCTGCCAGGACAGCAACCCTCTAAACGCATCATTGGAAAGTCCAGCTGCAATTACCTACGTCTCTTATTAGGGAACGTGAAGCCCCTCTGAACCGTCAGTCATCTGGTTGCTTTTACTTTGAAGCAGTTAACTCACGCACATACAACGCACACAATCTACACACGTGCGCGCGCACAGGTGCATCATTGTGGGCTCCATTACTGGCAACACCAACACGCTGGCTGGCAACGTCCCCCCCAAGGTGAGATAAAATGTGCTAGTTGAAAGTTTTGGGTGCAGCTCTGGGTGACCGACACAAACATTAAGTTGTAAGTTGTTTGGGCTATTAAACGTCGCAGACTTTCCAATGATGCGCTTTTTTTTAGTACCCCTGCACTCAGTTTGTAGCGGGAGATGCTCAGGTGGGCAGGGTGGAAATCCCTGCCAGAAAGTGGATTCCACACAGCTCTTCCCTGGTGCTAGAAACTTACCAGGGGTGTTTTCATTCATTTTGGTGAAGGTCCGGGGTCTGTGGTGAAGGTTTGGTTTCGGACCCCCATATGGCAGGGAAAAGTGCGATTTACAACAGGAACCGTTTGGGGTCTCATCTGTTTTTTTGGAGCCTTCACGCGTAAGTCTGAGTGGCTCAGTTCGTAATAAAGTTCATCTGGGCTTGTCTGTCGAATCAGCCTGTGCTCGTAGGGGCGGACCAGAACCTGACTTTTTTGGGAAATCTCAGCTGTCGCTGCCCGCCACAGCCCAACCCCAGCATTCCAGACCAGAACACTGGACAGGGCATGCCGAGGGAGCATACTGAAGGGCCCCTGGCACTCAGGTGGTGGCCAGAAAGCGTGTTTCCAGGGTTTCCAGAGATGCTTTTCCATTTTTTCCCAGCAAACAGGCCCACGCACCAAGTCCTTTGGGGGCAAACTTTCACCCCCTTTCTTTGCTTTGATGGGTATGGTTTGACCCTAAACCTACTTGGGGACAAAAGAAATGGTGAAATTTGGACCAGAACCCGCATTTCCTACTCCCATGCCACCTTTATCCTGGCCGGGACGTGGCACAAATCCAGCCCCCCATTAAAACCCTTGACCCCAAATGTATTTATTTTTATGCAGAAGTGCTACGATTATGTATAGAAACCATGTGTGACCTCAGATTTGCAATTCAGGGGAGGGGCATTCATTCCCCCTGTTTTAAGTGGGTTTGGCTGGGGCTTTTTGTTTGAAGGTGGAATAGTTGGGACACTAGCAGGTCTGATGTCAAGACAGGACTAGCCCTCCATGACGTAAAAGCAGACACAGAAGATTGTGTTGAGTTGCCATATCTTCCTTCTTGCAACCTGGTGATTAGCTTTTGGCTTCAGGAGCGTTAATGGATTGTAGTGCTGTTAAAGAAGCATTCACACATGCATGCACGTGCTCGCCCACACCCACACCCGCGCACGCATGCACACGCACACGTTTGCAGGCCAACTTGGGTGACCTGTCTGGCCTCGAAGGCATGCAGCCTATGGTGGACGGCGGCGAGTTTGACGGAGCCAAAGCCTACAAGGACGCTAAAGTTTGCAACATGCTGACCATGTGCCAGCTACACAAGTGCGTTTGCAAGGCTGGTGTAAACAAACTTGATGTGGCCATGCAATTGTTCATCTACTACACGACATATGCAAGCTTAACAAGTGCGCATAACTGTGTGCAATAATCATGTATCATGTGCGTGTGATAGATCGTCCAAAGCTAAATTTACGCGTCTCAACTGCTGCATGTGTGTACCTATTGGATGGCACCTAATGGATGGTGGCCTTTGGTAAACTGATTTTGAACTATTCCTTGAACTATACACATGTATAGGGTTGGCCAGAACCGTATATATACGCCGTATATAACCGTATATTTGACGAAATCCCTGCTAAAATTACCGTAAATACACCGTATATATGTGGTTCTGGCCAACCCAACACAAGCAAGCACAGTAGAAACTTTAATGATGGGGTGAAGAAGTGACTTTAATGTACGATTAAGCTCCTTCACAAAGCCATGCTGATTTTTAGACAATAAGTATGATGTATAATACTATGATACTGTGAACGTGCATAGAACTTGTGTGGTCCTCCATGTAATTCACCACAGGCGCCTGCACGAGCAGACAGGCGTGACCTTCACCTCCCTGTACCCCGGGTGCATAGCCAGCTCCGGTCTGTTCCGGAACCACGTCCCCCTGTTCCGCTACCTGTTCCCCCGCTTCCAAAAGAACATCACCAAGGGCTTCGTCAGTGAGGAGGAGGCAGGGCAGCGCCTCATGCAGGTGCGTGTGTCGGGTGTGCAGTAGGTTGGTGCTTTGTTTGCTGCATGTCAAGGGCCTTCTACGCTGGTGTTGTGGGGTTGTGGATGAGGTTGGTGCCATGGGTTTGAGCTTGTCCTAACAGCGCTCTTGCTATCTCATCATGAATCGATGCTGTCACCAGCCCACTGAGTTTGATGTCCTTGTTTTTCCAAAGTCTTCTGTCTTCCCCAAATTTCCACCCCTTCCCTACTTCAATCCAGTTCCTCCCGTCCCCACAAATACTCCTCCATCCCCAGGTGGTCACCAGCCCAGACTTAAAGAAGAGCGGCGTGTACTGGAGCTTCTCCAACACCAGCGGCTCTTTTGAAAACCAGCTCAGTGAGGAGGCCAGCGACAATGAAAAGGGTTCCCGTCTGTGGGATGTGTCCATGAAGCTTGTTGGCCTGGCTTAAGCGCGCTTTTTGCACTGCTCAATCCTTTTTATGTGTGCTGCCTACCTGGGTCTCGTGGCTGCATGTGACTAGCAAATGGATCGCTCTTAATTCTGTCCCTGTGGCTACACACTTGCGGCTGCTTAACGCCTGGTCCTCAGCGTGGACGTGAGCTCATCTGAGATCGTGGCCCCTCATCGGATTTGATGTTAGTTATGATCTTTCTTGGTATGCATCTGCAATGACTTAGGCAGCTGGATAGTAAATTGTAAGGTCATTCCTGAAAAAGGAATGTACAGAACGGCTTGTTACGACGGACTTAATACGAATGATTACTAGGTACTAATGCCTGATATGTTGATTATCAATGTCTCCTCTGTGTTTTTGTCAATTTTTAATGCTTTTTTGATTGCTTTTTGTTTGGGCTCGAGTGCCTAGCTGTAAATGGGCACACAGCTGCATTTTCTAGGGGCTGTAATAATCTGTGCACCCCTTTATTGTTCTGCTGAGAAAGGAAATCATGAACAAGTTGGTTGTTGACCTGTTGCAGCAAAAAGGGTTGGGCTGCTGAAAAGTCCTCAAAAAAAGGTGAAAAAAGAAAGGAAAAGTGTTTCCTCAGCTCACAAACTCGATGGTCTTGGCAAATTAAAAGAGCATGCACCTCGTTCTGAACATGTTCATCTTCACCAGGACATTGGTCACATACGCAAGAACCATCTTTATGCCACGCTGCTGCCTCAACTTTCAAAGTATGCGCACGCAAGCGGAATCTACTTATATTGCAAGGATGGCCTACAGCCCGAGTCTCTGGCTGATGGCAAATTGGCTGGTGAAACAAAATCAACCAGTGTCGAAAATTGAAACTAAATCTGACACAAACTTGAGGAGTCTGTATGAGTCTTGATTCAG
>Ga0307963_1004061_pt1 | contig 11646 bp, 10 predicted proteins | sample OrgLakmetagen594_FD_201829 | JGI IMG/M metagenome (GOLD analysis project Ga0307963, IMG submission 201829) | Saline water microbial communities from Organic Lake, Antarctica - #594 | ecosystem: Environmental > Aquatic > Non-marine Saline and Alkaline > Saline | place: Antarctica: Organic Lake...
AGCCTCTTGCTTGGGATGGCTCCCTCTCCCCTTGCTGGCTGACCTTTCCCTCTTCTTCCCATTCTCACAGTGTCATTCTCACTGTCATTTCCAAAATTCACTGCAAATCACCCGGAACTACATTTATAATTTTACCGGGTACCCCGGAATCTGAGGGGCCGTCGTCCCTGCAAATTTCCGGGGTACCCGGACCAGCTTTGGGCTACCCCTCCGGGGCAGCCCAAAATTTTGTTATTTTTTCCGGGCCCCGGACGGGTTGTACTTCCCTGGTGTGCACACTAATTGTGCATGCATTATAGGTTTACAGAGGCACCTAAAACATGGACAAGCACACATAGACGCAGCATTCCTCGCAGAGGACTAATAATTGCGATCATCTATCCCCATCTCAAGGACAGGCTCGTTACACACAACACACACGTATACGTACATACACACTTGCATACACACATTTGCACAGATATGACCTGGACCGTTTTGGCATCATCTTCCGGCCCTCCCCCCGCCAGTCTGACGTCATGATCGTGGCGGGCACCCTGACCAACAAGATGGCGCCTGCACTGCGGAAAGTGTACGACCAGATGCCAGAGCCTAAGTGGGTTGTGTCAATGGGCAGCTGTGCCAACGGGGGCGGCTACTACCACTACTCCTACTCAGTGGTACGAGGCTGTGATCGCATCGTGCCTGTGGACATCTACGTTCCCGGCTGCCCCCCCACGGCAGAGGGCCTCATGTACGGCCTGCTGCAGCTGCAGAAGAAGATCTACAGGTGTGTGTGCATTGTGTGTGTATAGTGTGTGTGCATGTATGCCACCATTTATGTTCTTGGATTGCCTGTTTGTCATTGTGTGCAAGGAGGTGGGATAGGTACTCAAAACTGCCCGGACCAGAAGAAGAACAAAAGCAAAAAATTTGAACTGAGAAGTCGTGAGGACCAAGGAATATGAAAAGGTGGAGAGAAACTTAAGTAAACACAGATGAAAAGCAAGAGTGATTTTAGTAATATCGCTTGCTTACTCCAAGACCTGCAATTTGAGTGTTATATTCAGCACTCAGCAGACTCCTAATTACCTGGCCTGGCAGGCATGTGAATTGCTATCCCCGCATCGCTCAAGCCCATCAGCACTGGTGGACAATTGATTCTTTTCGCGCATCATTTGCTCCTCTACCAACATGGACCGATGCTTTGCTTGTACTGCATTGTATTTCAACTGTGACTCTTTTTCATGCAATCAAGGAAGGGGCGCTACATTCGCCAAGTTCATGTATGCAAGGTTGTTTAGTTAAAAAAGTGCCATTGCGAAAAATGGCAAGTTTTTGATTAGCTCAAACCCTTGTGTGAGAGCGCAAAAGAGGTAGCTATTTTGGTGTATGACCTTGTACACAATCATGAATTGTGAGGTAATTGCACCAGTGCGGAGGAAGCTGTGCCCTCGGTTTCGGAATGTATAGTGAAAAAACCAAGGGTTTTAACATACTTGCATACTTGCTCTGTTTCTGCAGGTCTAAGACCACGCAGATTTGGATCAACAAGTGAGCATGCAGTGGTGACCTGGACCTGTCAGCAACTTATTTCCGCTCGTCGTCTGTGTGCCTGAGTGATTAAAGAGAGCTTGTTTTGTCTGTCACATGTGTGTGTGCAAGAATGTGCAGTTAAAATGAGAGAGCACTGAGAAAGAAAACCCCTTCATAGTTTTCAGCAGTCAGAACTTTGACTGCGGCTTATTACCAGACATTAATCGCATATTGTACTTTATTTTCTACCTGTCCGCAACTTCTTCTTTGTTTTTATTTTTCGATATCTGATGTAAAACCGCCTCTACGCCGCCAGTAACGCAGGAACTCAAATAATTCGCAATATAAGGAGAGGTTTGTACCTGTTTCGAAATTGCGACAGACAGATCCTGATGCATGCTCGGTATCTGTAGCAGTTTGAAGAGTTTTGGATAATTTATTAAAGGGATTAGAATGCTTTCGCTTTGCAGAAAACGGGACATTTGACCTATCCCGGAATGTATTGCTGTAATAAAACGATAAAACAAAATGGAAGGAAGCGATAAGTCTGCAGTCGATCCACCACCTGCTGGCTCCTTGTCGGAGGTGGCAGATGTGGACATGTTCCCGTCTCCGCCTTCACCCACATTGCCATCTGAATCAGCGGCAATACATAAGAGGCAGGAGGTCTCAACTTCCAAACATCAGCAGCCATCCAGATCCTCCTCCACAGGCAGGCCTGCCGCAGCAGTGCTAGTCCCCAGCGTGCTCGGTGGAGTGCTACTTTTCGGTGCTTCGGCCATCGCGTTCGTGCTCAAGTCCAAAGGGAAAAAGAAGGATGGCAGCAGCAGCAGCAGCAGCAAGAAAACCCCTCAGCAACATCAGCAGAGTGCAAACCGCAGTGCACTGCCTCGCTCCAAAAGTGCAAAGCAGCAAAGTGCTGCAAGGGCAATGTCACGCAGCACATCCCGCTTCAGTCAGGCTCCTCAACAGCAGCAAGCACCTGAGGCGCAAGCAGGTGACAAGACATGCAAGTTGACGTGCGCTCGTGCGCACACACACACACACACACACACACACACACACACACACACACACACACACACACGCACACACACACGCACACACACATACACACACATACACACGCACGCACCTGCACACGCACGCACATGCACACGCACACACACATACACCCACCACCATACGCACATACATACAATCACGTACGCACGCAAGCACGCTTGTGCACAGTACGCAAGCATGCTTGTTTGCATGCTTATGCATGCAAGCACGCAAGCATGCTTGTGCACAGGTATGTGCATGCTTTTCACGTGCGATGACAAATTCTCCGTTGCGCACATCGCGACTAATTTGACAGATACTGATAATTACAGATCCAGACAAATATTGGCAATAGTGGTTAACGTCCACAGCTGCTCTTTTCCTTCATGCTTTGCTTCCTTCCCCCCACGCTGCATTCTAAATTAGGTACTAGTGAAGCTGCTGCTGCTGCGGCTGCCAAGGCTGACGCAGCTGATGTTCAAGCACGCCTGGATGCTGCCAGTAAGTTGTGTGTGTATGTTTATGTGTGTGTGCGTGTTTCAAAAGCTGCCCATATAAATTGGTTTGGCCAGAACCATACTGTATGGTTTTTGTACATTGATTCTGGCAGGAATCTCTTCAAATGTGCGGTCATACTCCGCGTACCTTGATAAACGGTTTCGACCAATCTGTTGCTTCGGACCAGGTCCTGGTAGCTTGCTCACTTTCAAGTCCTTTGCCTCCCGCTCATTACCACCTTTCCTTTGCACTTCTTGCTGTGTACGACACCTTCTGCCGTAATACCTGCCGTGCTCACTACTTCAGGGTCCTTGGCGGCACTCTCTATATTCTACTTACATTGGGAGCACAAAACCGGCCCCATTTCACAACTGTCAGGAAGGAGCATCTTCTGTAGGCTCTCGATGCAGAAATTCAATGCCTCTGCAACTACGTATGCCTCTGCAATGCTCAAATTCAATGCCTCTCAATGTTCAAATCCAATGCCTCTGCAACTACGTTTGCCTCTGCAATGCTCACATTCAATGCCTCTCAATTTTCAAATCCAATGCCTCTGCAACTACGTATCCACTCTTATTCCAAGTGTGAAGCAATCTTGGTCAGAATACCGGGTCCACCCCACTCAAGTTATACCATACCCAAACACACAACTTGAGAAGCGAGGCTTCACTAGCTCTTTTCTGCAAGCGTCTGACGCTGTGCCTGTTCAATGACGCCCATGTGCACGTACAGGCAGGGAGAGGACACGCATCGAACAGCAGGTGCAGAACGCTGCTGCCGCTCGGGAGCAGCAGCTGCAGGAGCAGGTGTGTGTTCGTGATTGCCTGCATGCACGTGTGTGCTTATGTGTGTGTGTGTGTGTGTGTGTGTGATTGCCTTTGTGCGCTTCTGTGTACTCTCCAAGAAGCTTTGCTCAGGAGCAGATGTGTGGTTTTGTGCATGCCCGCGTGTGCGCGTGTGTGCTCTCCAATAAGTTTTGCTCCTTCAGAAGCAGGTGTGTGTGTTCTCCTGCGTGTGCATGTATGCTTATGTGCTTACGTGTCCTTTCGAGAAAAAATGTTTTATTGGGTGGGTGATGTCCTCTAATCACGTATGTTCCAGTGTTGCAAGAGGCAACAGCTATATCTGTCAGCACTGATTTGATGCTGTACTTGCAATTTAAAAGCAGGGGGCGGCAGAGCAGCAGATGAGAGAACAGAGGGCAAAGGAGCAGCAGGAGCTAGAAAAAGCCCAGGCAGCGGCAGCAGCAGCAGCAGCAGCCAAGACGCAGCAGGAGCAAGAACAGGCCCAGGCAGCGGCAACAGCAGCAGCAGCAGCAGCAGCAGCAGATGCCGCCGAGTTGCAGCAGAAACAGAGTGCGGCGGCTGCAGCAGCAGCGGCAAAGGAGGAAGAGGCCAGGATCGCACAGGCTCGAGCTGCATCTGGTGCGTCCACTATATCCTCTTGAGCGCGCAGATAGTGCACTACAGCAACATGCACACAGTGTGGTCCATTCATCTGCGTGGGCGCGCAGGTGGTGCACCAAAGCAAACATGTAGACAGTGTCGTCCATTCATCTGTGTGAGAGTGCAGATGATGTATTAACAAAGCACACACGCACACAGTGTCGTCTATTCATCTGCGTGAGCGTGCAGATGATGTTAAAAAAAGCGCACATGCACGCTGTATATGCTCACAGTGTAGCACACAATTATAGAGACGCGCTCTCAATTATGCACACATGCACGTGCTTAAGTGTTTACACACACATGTAGATGCCAAAGCGGTACAAAAAGCAAACGAGGCCAGAGCGGCAGCCGCAAGGGCTGCTCAAGAGAGAAACACACACCTACACACACACACGCACACACGTAGACGCCCAAGAAGTCAAGAGTGTCTCAGACGCCAAGGCAGCAGCAGATAAGGCAGCGGAGCAGCAGCAGGCAGCTGCCGCTGCAGCAGCAGCAGCGAGGACGGCAGAGGAGAACGAGAAGGCTGTGAAGGTTGCCGAGCAGAAGGTGGCTGCCGAAGCTCGAATGGCGGAAGAGAGGGTGGCCGCGGTGAGTTGGGGTTGCCTCAGTATTTATGATTTGGGGGTGAGGGTGCGAGCGTCAAAGCCGCCTTCTGAACAAGAGGACTATATGGAGCTGGAAGTAGCTGGAAGAGCCTGAGAGGCGGGAACAAAAGCAACAGACAGTGAAAAGCAGTCCCCGCATCGGCTGATGAAAAGGTGCCATCCATGCATTTGCGTGCCGTAACGCAGACAGTAAAAAGCATTCCCCGCATTGGCTGATGAAAAGGTGCAATTTATGCATGAGCAGCGGGAACGGAAAACAACGCAGACAGTGAACAGCTCTCCCCGCATTGGCTGATGAAAAGGTGCCATCCATGCGTTGAGTGCCGTAACACAGAGTAAAAAGCACTTCCCGCATTGGCTAAGGAAAAGGTGCCATTTATGCATGAGCAGCGGGAACGAAAAACAACGCAGACAGTGAACAGCTCTCCCCGCATTGGCTAAGGAAAAGGTGCCATCCATGCGTTGAGTGCCGTAACGCAGACAGTGAAAAGCACTCCCCGCGTTGGCTAGGAAAAGGTGCCATTCATGCATGAGCAGCGGGAACGAAAAACAACGCAGACAGTGAACAGCACTCCCCGCATTGGCTTAGGAAAGGGTGCCATTTATGCATTGAGTGCCGTAATAATCTTCACCAGTGAAGGATGTAAGGGAATGAGTGGGGATCGAGGGTGGTGCAGGCTTGGCCTCACACCAGCTCCCGATGAGAGCGTTTAACGATGCTGGAAAGGAGCGTGACCTTTAAAGTAAGGCAGGAGGGTGTAGGAAGCATAACTTTTGAATGACAAGTGTCAAATCAATTAAATTTTGTATATTCGGAATCCTGGCGTCGAGAGCTATTGATTGGTATATGTATGAGTTGAATCCGGGAGGAGGGTGGGGTGGGGTGGTCCCCCGATGTGGTTATAGTTTTTTTGGGGGGGGGCTCCAGTTTTTTCTGGGCCACTCCCATGGAATTTTGAACATATCATCGGAATCCTCAGCTCAAGCCCAGTCGATTGGCACCCTTTTTGAGTAAATTGGGTAAAAGGGGGGGTCTGTGGATATGTCAAAAATCCGAAGGTACACACGCTCGAGTACAGGCCGCGGGGTGAGTCGAGCCAATGAAGCAGCAATTAACCCCAAACTTACAGGATTGTGGCAGCATGATATAGTGGAATTCTGAAGAATTAGAAGCAATGTGGGACTGTGCAAGCCAGTTATGGGTGCCTGGTAGGTCACGTGTGCATGGGCGTCCGTATCTCAGTTTTTTAACCATAACTCTGCGGCATTATAGTTTCAGGTATTGATGAGTATGCAGATGGATGCAGAATTCCAAAAGGAGCAGAATGGTACCCTTATTTGTCTGGTGGGGGCACTGGAAGGGGGGTTTGGGGGGTGGGTGGTCCCTCAGGGGTGTCCACCCCAAAAAGTAGACGTGTCGTCCAAAACAATTAAAAAGACACCCTCCTGAGTAAGGGCAAATAAATTGGCAGTGAGTGGGGATTGAGAGAGGTGCAGGTTTGGCCTCACACCAGATCCTTATAAGAGCGTTTTACGATGCTGGAAAGGAGTGGTACCTTTAAAGTAAGGGCCTGTTTCTGATAGATAGCACTCAGGGCCGAAGGCTCTCTTGTGTGTCATTCTGCACATGTGCCTCAGGGAGGCGGTAGGCTCTTTAATATGTGAGTAGGATGTAAGAAATGAGGAATAAGGAATAATCAAGTTGCACGCCTCAATTACTTTTCCCGTTGCCTTCATTGCACCTCAGAACCAAGCCTGTATCTGTATGTTGCGCCTCCTGTATCTGTTGCACGTCCTGTATCTGTATGTTACGCCTCCTGTATCTGTTGCACGTCCTGTATCTGTATGTTGCGCCTCCTGTATCTGTATGTTGCGCCTCCTGTATCTGTTGCGCAGGTGAGGGCGGCAGAAGGATATCATTAATCACTACCTGTATGCGCGTGTATATCTAGGGTTGGCCAGAGCCTTATATATACGGTGTATGCACAGAATTTTTGGCAGGGAAATCACCAAATGTAGGGTCATATGCGTTGTATATATACGGTTCTGGCCACCCCTATGTGTATCACATATTATTCAATCAACGTACATTATAGCCCCCTGTCCTGTGTTGCAGGTGAAAGCAGCTGCAGACGAGGCGGTACGAAGAAAGCAGCAGAGGAGTAAATGGCAGCTGACGCCAGAGCAGCACACACACACCACACACACACACATACACACACACTCACACACACATACCGCACTCACACACACTCACACACACACACACTTACACACACACAGGAGAAGGCTGCCTCTGCAGCGCGTGAAGCTGCAGCTGCAGCAGATGCCCAAGCAGCTGAAGAGCAGAGGGCCAGAGCAGCTCAGGAAGCAGCAGCAGAGGTAGCCGCCAAGCAAAAGCGTGAGCAAGACGAGCAGGCAGCTGCAGCAAAAGCAGCAGCCGAGGCAGCTGCCAAAGAAAAGCATGAGCAAGAAGAGCAGGCAGCAGCAGCAAAAGCAGCAGCAGAGGCGGCCGCCAAGCAAAAGCGTGAGCAAGACGAGCAGGCAGCATCAAAAGCTGCAGCAGAGGCAGCCGCCAAGGAAAAGCGTGAGCAAGAAGAGCAGGCAGCAGCAAAAGCGACAGCAGAGGCAGCCGCCAAGCAAAAGCGTGAGCAAGACGAGCAGGCAGCAGCAAAAGCAGCAGCAGAGGCAGCCGCCAAGCAAAAGCGCGAGCAAGACGAGCAGGCAGCAGCAAAAGCAGCAGCAGAGGCAGCCGCCAAGCAAAAGCGCGAGCAAGACGAGCAGGCAGCAGCAAAAGCAGCAGCAGAGGCAGCCGCCAAGCAAAAGCGTGAGCAAGACGAGCAGGCAGCATCAAAAGCAGCAGCCGAGGCAGCCGCCAAAGAAAAGCGTGAGCAAGAAGAGCAGGCAGCAGCAGCAAAAGCAGCAGCAGAGGCAGCCGCCAAGCAAAAGCGCGAGCAAGACGAGCAGGCAGCAGCAAAAGCAGCAGCAGAGGCAGCCGCCAAGCAAAAGCGTGAGCAAGAGGAGCAGGCAGCAGCAGCAAAAGCAGCAGCAGAAGCAGCCGCCAAGGAAAAGCGTGAGCAAGAAGAGCAGACAGCAGCAGCAAAAGCAGCAGCAGAGGCTGCTGCCAAGCAAGTGCATGAGCAAGAGGAGCAGGCAGCAAAAGCAGCAGCAGAGGTAGCCGCCAAGGAAAAGCGTGAGCAAGAGGAGCAGGCAGCAGCAGCAGTTGCACAGCCGCAGCAAAACGGTCGTAACCAGGCAGAGAGCGAGGTGAGTCAGACTTTGCACGTCTGTGTGTGTGCATGTGTGTGTGCGTGTGTGTGTGTGTGTATGTGTAGCAATGCAGCCGCAGCAAAACGGTCGTAACCAGGCAAAGAGCGAGGTGAGTCGGACTTTCGCGCCTGCGCACTGCGTGTGTGTATTTTTTGGAGGCGCTTTCAGAGGAGGGGGCACGTCTGTACATGGAAGGTTAGCACCCAAGCATCCAAAGTGCAAACTTCTGGACCCAATATGCGCATTTGCTATTTGTAGGGTTGGCCAGAACTGTATACATACGGTGTATATGCGGTATTTTTGGCAGGGAAATAACCAAATATACGGTGTATTCATACGGTTCTGGCCAGCCATATTATGAACACAAATGTACACTAGAAGGTGGTAGTTATGTACAGTAGAAAGGCGGGCAGCTGTTGATCTCCAAACAAGCACACGGTCTTGATTTGAGATGCCTGCATGCAACCCAAGGTTCTCCCTTGCTCAGTAACTCTGTGTGTTACAGCACACACGCACATACGCACACACGCACACAAGCGCACACACACACACACAATATGTTGTAGCTCCTCACATGCCTGCATGGCAACAGGACCCACTAGTATAGGCGTCCTGAATGGATTGGGGTGTCTGATGTAGCATCTAGGGTTGGCCAGAACCGTATATGCAAACGCTGTACAGGTCTGTATACATATGGATAGGGTTGGTCAGAACCGTAAATACACCGTATATGACCGTATCTGGTGATTCCCCTGCCAAAAATACCGTATGTACACCGTATATATACGGTTCTGGCCGACCCTACATATGGAAAGTGTTCTGCTCAAAACACTGTACCGCATATGTACAGTTTTGTCGACTCTACTGATTTGTGATCCTTGCATGCCGGATGTCTGGATGGATGAATGACCCTCGCATTTCTGCATGACAACAGAGTAGGGTTGGCCAGAACCACATATATATATATACGGTGTATAAACGGTTATTATGGCAGGGAAATCACCAAATATACGGTCATATACGGTGCATATATACAGTTCTGGCCAACCCTACAACAGAGCCTACTCGTACTGGCATCCTGTAGTATCTAAGCTTTCACTCTCAGCTCCTTTCAAAGCACCTCCCGTAACCTGAAAGGCACACTTTGCTTAGTACACCAGGAATCACAGCACCAATCAAGTCACTATAGCCCCCTACTCAAAGCACCTCCCGCAACATTACAGTCACACTGTGTGTCGTCCTTTTGGTGTCGCATGTGCACCATCTGTGTGTGTGAGTGTGTGTGTGTGTGCAGCAAACCACGAGCCTTCTGCTCAAATCTCTTTTTGTATGAACAGAGTCACGCTTCGTGTATAGGTCAATGTTTTAAGTTAATGATCTACTTGAATGGGTGGCCCTGGCCAGTGGCCCTGGCCAGCCCTACATATGCCTGGTCACCCCTCATCATGACTATCACTCCTGTGACCAGCAAATGAGCAACTCGCACACCACTCCCCTCACCCGCCCCCAACACACACACACACACACACACACACACACACACACACACACACACACACACACACTCACACACACAGCCACGCACACACACACACACACACACACTCACATGCTCACACATGCGCTCACACACAGCCACACACACACACTCACACATACATAGACACGCACACGCACACGTGTACAGGCACAGGCACAGGACCCCTCCTCGACAGCTACAGCAGCAGCAGCAGCAGCAGCTGCAGCAGAGCCACACACACAGCGTCAGAATGGGGGGGCAGCAGACGAAACCAGCTCCTCCACCCAACAAAACGGGGGAGCAGGAGAAGAGGGTACCAGCAGCAGCAACGGCACCTCGGAAGGCACTGCTGCTGCTGCACGCCCCCTGCGCGCATTTGGCTCTATCCACACAATGCCTGCTGCTAGCACAGGTGGGTGGGAGTGCGCACACAAGCAGGCGCATGCACGGCCACTTGTATGCACCCCACACTTTGGGGCGGGAAATAGGTGTGCTTGCTCTCACATATTGATGCATGTATAACTAGGGTTGGCCAGGACCATACTTTTATAGGTATAATCAGTGTATATACGGTATTTTTCGCAGGGAAATTTACATACGGTCATATACGGTGTGTATATACGGTTCTGGCCAACCCTATATATACGGTGTACATACGGTATTTTTGGCAGGGAAATTTCATACATACAGTCATATACGGTGTGTATATACGGTTCTGGCCAACCCTATGTATAGCATGCGCACCTGCGGCCACTATCATGCCCCTCACACGCTGATGTGGGCACACACAGGTGTGCGTGGGTTCACATATTGATGCACTGAAACATGCACACGTGCATGCACGCACACATGCAAGATACATGTTCACAGATGCACGCGATTGTGTATGCACACACATAAGCAAACCTGTGCACGGACGCAGACCCCTTCATTTGCACGTAAGCTTAGAACACGTACGTGCAAACATACATACAACACACACACTCTTTATGCACCCTCCCATGTTTGATGCAGGGGGCGCGGTGCCTGCCCCCGAAGATGCCGTGCCCTTGACGGCAGAAGAGGAGGAATCTGAGCGGAAGCTGCTGTTGGGTATGCAGGTATGAGCGGCTGAGACTAGCTGAACAAATGCTGCTAAAAGTTCCTTTCACTGCTGCACAGGCCTGGAGTACTCCCCCAAAGAGGCCCGTGGCAGGGAGCTGGTACAGCAGGCTATGACTGACCGATCAAACAGTGTGTGTGCGTGTGTGTGTGTGTGTGTGGTTCCTTTCACTGCTGCACAGGCCTGGAGTACTCCCCCACACAGGCCTGTGGCAGGGGGCTGGTACAACAGGCTATGACTGACCGATCAAACTGTGTGTGTATGTGTGTGTGTGTCTCCTTTCACTGCTGCACAGGCCTGGATTGCTCCCCCACACAGGCCTGTGGCATTGGGGCTGGTACAGCAGGCCAGGACAAGCTCGCCAGCACATTTTTGAGGGCTACCATCTTCATTCGTTGTTGCGTAGGCCTGGAGCGCTCCCCCAAACAGGCCTGTGGCATTGGGGCTGGTGCAGCAGGCCAGGACAAGCTCACCAAGCACATTTTTGAGGGCTACCACCTTCATTCGTTGTTGCGTAGGCCTGGAGCGCTCCCCCAAAGAGGCCTGTGGCATTGGGGCTGGTGCAGCAGGCCAGGACAAGCTTGCCAGCACAATTTTGAGTGCCACCATCTTTGTTCGTTGTTGCGTAGGCCTGGAGCGCTC
>Ga0307963_1004062_pt1 | contig 11642 bp, 15 predicted proteins | sample OrgLakmetagen594_FD_201829 | JGI IMG/M metagenome (GOLD analysis project Ga0307963, IMG submission 201829) | Saline water microbial communities from Organic Lake, Antarctica - #594 | ecosystem: Environmental > Aquatic > Non-marine Saline and Alkaline > Saline | place: Antarctica: Organic Lake...
GCCTTACCTTTCTTATATGACGAAAGGTATATTTTATTTGTGCCATGATTGACAGATCCCCTGTGTGTCACACTTATCACTGTGTATCACACTCATCAATGTGTGTCACACTCATTCATCAATGTGTGTCGCACTTATCACTGTTTTTTACGTTCTTCACTGTGTGTCACACATATCACTGTGTGTCACACTTATCACTGTGTGTCACACTCATCACTGTATGTCACACTCATCACTGTGTGTCACACTCATCACTATGTGTCACACTCATCACTGTGTGTCACACTTATCACTGTGTGTCACACTTATCACTGTGTGTCACACTCATCACTGTGTGTCACACTCATCGCTGTGTGTCACATTTATCACGGTGTGTCACACTCATCACTGTGTGTCACACTCATCACTGTGTGTCACACTCATCTGTGCGTCTACATAGTAGGTGGTGGACATCTGCACACAGCAGAGGTCCCGCTACATGCAGATCATCTGTGTGTCACACTCATCACTGTGTGTCACTCATCTGTGCGTCTACATTTTAGGTGGTGGACATCCCCACACGGCAGAGGTCCCGCTACATGCAGATCATCTGTGTGTCACACTTATCACGGTGTGTCACACTCATCTGTGCGTCTACATTGTAGGTGGTGGACATCCGCACACCGCAGAGGTCCCGCTACATGCAGATCATCTGTGTGTCACACTCATCACTGTGTGTCACACTTATTTGTGTGTCACACTCATCTGTGCGTCTACATTTTAGGTGGTTGACATCCGCACACGGCAGAAGTCCCGCTACATGCAGATCAAGCTTCACGCTTTGCTTGCGTTGAAGCTGGTCGCTCAGGTAATATTCATCAGATGACCTCTTGTGCTTATGTGCGGTGTGCTGATGGTGACAATTAAGCTGGTCGCTCAGGTAGTAGGAATGTATAAATGGAATGATTTTATGTTCGTTGTGCTGATTCTGGCACTGAAGCTGGCCGCTCAGGTATTATTCATGAGATAACCTATTCTGCTTACGTGCGCTATGCTGATGCTGACAATTAAGGTGTTCGCTCAGGTAAAATAAATGCGTAAATGGAATGATCTTATGTGCGATGTGCTGACGCTGGCACAGAAGCTGGCCGCTCAGGTATTATTCACGGGACTACCTTTTGTGCTTATGTGCGGTGTGCTGATGCTGGCATTGAAGGTGTTCGCTCAGTTAAAAAAATGTATAAATGGAATGATTTAATGTGCGTTGTGCTGATGCTGGCACTGAAGCTGGCCGCTCAGGTATTATTCATAAAATGTCCTTATGTGTTTATGTGTGGTGTGATAATGCTGGGCTTGAAAGTGTTCGCTCAGGTAAAATAAATGTATAAATGGAATGATTTTATGTGTGTTGTGCTGATGCTGGCACTGAAGCTGGCCGCTCAGGTAGCATTCATGGTTTTACCTTTTGTGCTTATGTGCTGATGTGTGTGTGCTGGAGCTGAAAATGCGGAAGCAGGGCACACAGCGAAGTCACTAAAATCATTGTACGTGTGGTGCGTTGGTGACTTTGCACACATCCAGTGTTAAAAGTCTACCTGTCTTGTCGCTATGCTATGCATCATGTTTTACACTCACAATACTAAGCACAAAATCTAGGGTGGAATTGCATGCCATATGCACGCACACAAACACACACACACACGCATACACACACATTTCAACACCGTCTACGTGTCCACGCGTACATATGCAATAATGTGCACACGCAGAATGGGTTGGCCAGAACCGTATATATACACCGTATATTTGATGATTTCTCTGCCAAAAATACCGTATATACACCGTATATATATATGGTTCTGGCCAAACCTATGTATAGCTATATACGGTGTACAAACGGTATTGACCATGTCCATGTATGTATGACCATGTCTATGTACGTATGACCATGTTGTGCCACTAGGGCTGGCCAGAAATATACATTTATAGCTATATACGGTGTACATACGGTATTTACCATGTCTATGTATGTATGACCATGTTGTACCACTAGGGTAGGCCATAAACATACATGTATAGCTAGGGTTGGCCAGAACCGTATATATACACCGTATATGACCGTATATTTGATGATTTCCCTGCCGAAAATACCGTATATACACCGTATATACATGGTTCTGGCCAACCTTATTTATATCTATATACAGTGTGCGTACGGTATTTTAAGCAGGGAAATCACCATGCATACGGTGCAGTTACACGGTTCTGGCCAACCCTACGTACCACCAATGTTAACGTGCCACTAGGGTTGGCCAGAAACATACATTTATAGCTATATACGGTGTACATACGGTATTTACCATGTCTATGTATGTATGACCATGTCTATGTATGTATGACCGTGTCTATGTATGTATGACCATGTCTATGTATGTATGACCATGTCTATGTATGTATGACCATGCATACAGTGCAGTTACACGGTTATGGCCAACCCTACGTACCACCAATGTAAACGTGCCACCCCTAACAGTGTACATGCAGCTTGGATACCACAATTGTGCGTTGTTGTGTTTGACTATGAGCTATGAGATGGAAAACGATCTCACACACACACACACACACACACACACAAACACACGCACATTCACACACACACTCACACATTCACACAAACACACACACACACACATTCACAAACATTCACACACACATACATACACACACACATTCATCCAGTGCTTCTATATTTTAAACAGCATGCTTCCCACCAATGCCCTGTCTGTGCATTTTCCCAGGAGGCAAATTTGAGCTCCAGAGAGTCCCTAATTTCAAGCATGAATGAATCAGCTGCCTCATCTGTGGTGTCTACAGCGCAGCACAGCAGTGATGAGGTGTGTGTGTGTGTCTTTTGGTGTGGCTGTGCTGTTGTTGTTGTGTGGGTGGGTGGGTGTCTACAGCCCAGCACGGCAGTGATGAGGTATGTGTTTTTTAATGTGGCTGTGTTGTTTTGTGTGAGAGTGTCTGTGTGTGTGTGTTTGTGTGTGTGTATGGCGTTTTGTGTATATGGTTGTGTTGCTGTGTTGTTGTGTAAGTATGGTTATGATCTCGAGCATGAATGGGCCAGCTGCACTGTCTGTGGTGTCTACAGTGCAGCACGGCAGTGATGAGGTATGTGTGTGTGTCTGCGTTTGTGTGTGTTTCTGTGTGTATGTGTGTGTGCAGTACTGGTGTTATGCCGTGCCCTCCTTCTCTCAAACATTTCCCCCCCATCTCATCAGTGTCGTGTGGTCACCGGTCCTCTGTGTGTCGTGTGGTCATCAGTCATCTGTGTGTGTTGTGTGGTCATCGGTCCTCTTTGTGTCGTGTGGTCACCTGTGTTGTGTGGTCACCGATGGGCATTGGTTGGACGCATCTGTGTTGTGTGGTCACCGGTCATCTGTGTGTGTTGTGTGGTCACCTGTGTTGTGTGGTCACCGATGGGCACCGGTTGGACGCACCTGTGTTGTGTGCTCACCGGTCATCTGTGTGTCGTGTAGTCACCTGTGTTGTGTGGTCACCGATTGGCACCGGTTAGACGCATCTGTGTTGTGTGCTCACCGGTCATCTGTGTGTCGTGTGGTCACCTGTGTTGGACGCTGCCAGCTTACAGATCGTGCTGTGCTGCAGCAGTGGGTGTCTTTGAGCTGTCAAAACCTTGCTTTCTCACCAAGACCACGACATGTCGTACGGTCTTTTTAATGTGCAGATCGCGCTGTACTGCAGCAGTGGGTGTCTTTGAGCTGTCAAAATCTTGCTATCTCACCAAGACCACAACATGTCGTACGGTCTTTTCAACGTGCAGAACATGCTGTACTGCAGCAGTAGATGTCTTTGTGCTGTCAAAACCTTGCTTTCTCACCAAAATCTTGCTTTCCCACCAAGACCACGACTTGCTGTACGGTCTTTTCAATGTGCAGAACGTGCTGTACTGCAGCGGTGGATGTCTTTGTACTGTCAAAACCTTGCTTTCTCTCCAAGACCACATTATATCTTACGGTCTTTTCAACGTGCAGAACGTGCTGTGCTGCAGCAGTGGGTGTCTTGTTGCTGTCAAAACCTTGCTTTCTCTCACACCAAAATCTTGCTTTCTCACCAAGACCACGACATGTCGTACAATCTTTTCAACGTGCAGAACGTGCTGTGCTGCAGCACTGGGTGTCTTTGTGCTGTCAAAATCTTGCTTTCTCACCAAAACCTTGCTTTCTCAACAAGACCACGACAAGTCGTACGATCTTTTCAACTTACAGAACGTGCTGTACTGCAGCGGTGGATGCCTTTGGGCTGTCAAAACCTTGCTTTCTCTCCAAGACCACATTATATCTTACGGTCTTATCAACGTGCAGAACGTGCGGTGCTGCAGCAGTGGATGTCTTTGTGCTGTCAAAACCTTTCTTTCTCTCTCACCAAAATCGTGCTTTCTCACCAAGACCACGACTTGCTGTACGGTCTTTTCAATGTGCAGGTGCTGGAAGCAGGCAATGTGCAGACAGTGCTGTACTGCAGCAGTGGATGCCTTTGTACTGTCAAAACCTTGCTTTCTCTCCAAGACCACATTATATTTTATGGTCTTTTCAACGTGCAGAACATGCTGTGCTGCAGCAGTGGATGTCTTTGTGCTGTCAAAACCTTGGCTTCTCAACAAGACCATGCCCTGTTGTACGGACTTTTCAATGTGCAGGTGCTGGAAGCAGGCAACGTGCAGACGGTGCTGTACTGCAGCAGTGGATGCCTTTGGAATCTCTCACGGCACCCAGGCAATAGGGATCTGCTGTACGTGACAGAGCTTGAGGTGGGGGTTGCACTTTGCGGTTCATGTCACCATGGTAAGGAGTTACAGATTGATACAGCACGCAGATAAGGAGTAGGTAGAGGGTAGATTAATACAACACAGAGAAGGGGTAGGTAGAGGGTAGATTATTACAACACAGAGAAGGGGTAGGTAGAAGGTAGATTAATATAAAACACAGAGAAGGGGTAGGTAGAAGGTAAATATATATAACACAGAGAAGGGGTAGGTAGAAGGTAAATTAATATAACACAGAGAAGGGGTAGGTAGAAGGTAGAATAATATAACACAGAGAAGGGGTAGGTAGAAGGTAGAATAATATAACACAGAGAAGGGGTAGGTAGAAGGTAGAATAATATAACACAGAGAAGAGGTAGGTAGAACGTAATTACAGCTATCATGCTCGCTGTCTTGAAAAGCACCCACGGGCAAAAAAGGGCCGCTGCAAGTGCGCGCAGCGTGTTGCTTCAGAACGCAGTGAGAGGTGTCCATGGAGTGTGTGATAGTGTGTGTGTTTAGGGTTGGCCAGAACCATACATATACAGTGCTTATACGGTGTTTTTGGCTGAGAAATCACCAAATGTACGGTCATATACGGTGCACATACAGGGTTATGGCTATCCCTTTTAAAATGCAGTGAGAGGCTTTAATGGTGTGCGTCATTTGTGGTTGTGACTGTACGTTGGAAATGCATTGTGGGAGCACTTATACCTAATCCCCAGCGTTAAAAGCCTCAGTGTCCTCAGATCAAGTGCCGGCCAAGAAAGCATCACAAAATACACGCCCAATACGCCGAGCAAAGAGGAGAATGCGTCACACACTAACACGTGCGCTCAAAGGCAATATATGACACACTGACACATGTGATCTAGGGCAATGTATGACACACTGACACATGCACTCAAATGCAATGTATGACACAATGGCACATGTGATCTAAGGCGATGTATGACACACTGACACATGCACTCAAAGGCGATGTATGACACACTGACACATGCACTCAATGGCAATGTATGACACACTGACACATGCACTCAAAGGCAATGTATGACACACTGACACATGCACTCAAATGCAATGTATGACACAATGGCACATGTGATCTAAGGTGATGTATGACACACTGACACATGCACTTAAAGGCGATGTATGACACACTGACACATGCACTCAATGGCAATGTATGACACACTGACACATGCACTCAAAGGCAATGTATGACACACTGACACATGCAATCGAAGTCCATGTATGACACACTGACACATGCACTCAAAAGGCGATGTATACTTTGCTGAGTTCAGTTTGTAGCGCCTATGTATGCCTCGCAGTCCTTGTAAAATACGTCACCGCCACTTCACGATGCAAACAAAATGTCACACCGCCATTTCACGATGCAAACAAAAGTCACACCGCCATTTCACGATGCTAACAAATTACAGCTTCTACCTGTTTGCTCAATTTGTTTCCAGGTCAAGTCTCACCAAGCCACAGTGGATGTGCTGGAGGGGGGTGCCGGCCTTGCCACTCCTCATCATGGTGAATTGATGTCCTTTCTACCCGCAAACTTAGTTAGCATTCTGCCTGTTTGCTCACACTTTTCCAGGTGAAGTCACGTCAAGCCATGGTGGATGTGCTGGAGGGAGGTGCCGTCCCTGCCACTCCTCATCATGGTGCCCTGCACTTTGACGGCCCACAAAGCAACGGCATCGGTACGTGGCTTCTCTACGGCCTAAGCACTACTTTTTCTATGACCTAAGCACTACCTTTTCTACGGCCTAAGCACTACCTTTTTTACGACCTAAGCACTACCTTTTCTACGACCTAAGCACTACTGCTTCTACAACCTGAGCAATAACTTTTCTACGGCCTAAGCACTACCTTTTTTATAACCGAAGCACTACTGCTTCTACGACCTAAGCATTGATGATGATGATGATGATGATGATGATGATGATGATGATGGGGCATGCAAACAGTTGGCCAGAACCATACATATATATATGTGTGTGTATGTATGTATGCCTAGTTTTGACATGCCAATCCTTGACAGCCAGCACATACAACCGTTTTGACGCCAACATATCTATACCTACTATAAAGAGTGCAGCAGCACGCACTTTCAAACTGCTTATGGAAACCTGTCTCCGGCAACACAAAGGGCAGTGTGCACCCAACTTTGGCCCAATTCCATCATGCAGACCTAATGCAATGATGACATTCCCATGACGGATGCCCTTGGAGGCGCCACTTAAGAGCACCACGCTGCACTTCACAGCAATATGTACATTAAATTAAATCTCTCCTTTTGTTACGTACCCAGGAATGCCTCTGGACGCTTCCGCAAAGGCCTTCTTACGTGATCTGTTAGCAGAACCTTTGGCCAGTGAGGAGGAGGAGCACCACACACGTGCGGCGGGCAGGGACGTGGGCTTTGATAATGCAAACACAGCCACGGTGTTTTCAAGGTGACCTTTGTTTTTAGATGGGCTTCAAGAATGCCACAGTGTTTTCTAGGTGGGCTTTTATTACGCAAGCATGGCCACAGTGTTTTCTAGGTGGGCTTTGATAATGCAAACACAGCCACGGTGTTTTCAAGGTGACCTTTGTTTTTTGATGGGCTTGAAGAATGCCACAGTGTCTTCTAGGTGGGCTTTTATTACGCAAGCATGGCCACAGTGTTTTCTAGGTGGGCTTTGATAATGCAAGCATGGCCACAGTGTTTTCAAGGCGAGCTTAGAGGATGCAAGCACGGCCACAGTGAACTACAGGCTGGCTTTTATTACGCAAGCATGGTCTCAGTGTTTATTGGTGGGCTTGAAGAATGCAAGCATGGCCACAGTGTTTTCTAGGTGGGCTTTGATAATGCAAGCATGGCCACAGTGTTTTCAAGGTGAGCTTAGAGGATGCAAGCACGGCCACAGTGAACTACAGGCTGGCTTTTATTGCGCAAGCATGGTCTCAGTGTTTATTGGTGGGCTTGAAGAATGCAAGCATGGCCACAGTGTTTTCTAGGTGGGCTTTGATAATGCAAACACGACCACAGTATTTTCTTAGTTGGCTTTGAGAACGCAGACATGGCCGCAGTGTTTCTAGGTGAGCTTAGAGGATGCAAGCACGGTCACAGTGTTTTCTAGGTGGGCTTTGAGAATGCAAGCATGGCCATAGTGTTTTCAAGGTGAGCTTTGAGAATACAAACATGGCTACAGTGTTTTCAAGGTGAGCTTGATAATGCAAACATGGCCACGGTGTTTAAAAGGATGGCTTGAAGAATGCAAGCATGGCCACAGTGTTTACTAGGTGGGATTTGAGAATGTGCAGTGTTTTCTAGGTGGGCAGAAATGGGGTCAGCAGAATGGCAAACAGGCGATGCTCCCAACATTACAGCAAGGATTACGTCTCAATAGAGTTGGCCACAACGGTATATATACACCTTATATGACCGTATATGTGGTGGTTTCCCTGCCAAAAAATTCCGTATACACACCGTATATATATGGTTCTGGCCAACCTTACGTCTCAATATTACTTTAGCTTACCATATGCCCCCCTAGCTCTCCCAGTGACCCCTCAGTGCATAAAAGCAGCAGTACCCAAATCAGCTGTCACTTGGACTGGTGGCGTAAATGGAAGTAGTGGGGTTGACCAAAACCATATACAAACGGTGTAGGTATAAATAAAGTAATTTTTGCAGGGAAATCACCAAATATATGGTCCTGTACGGTGCATATATATGGTCCTGGCCAACCCTACACATGATTCCTACACATGATACATGCGCGCTCATTCGCAAACACATACATATGGTCCTATACGGTGTATATACAAAGCAATTTTGCCAGGGAAATCACCAAATATATATGGGCATATACGGTGCATATATATGGTTCTGGCCAACCCTATACATGTAACGTTGACTTTTTGGCAGGGAAATCGCCAAATATATATGGACATATACGGTGCATATATATGGTTCTGGCCAACCCTAACAGTGACACATAACTGTATGGTTTAGATTTAGATTTACATGGGGAACCTTCAGCCAGACTGTTAGGCTAATCGGTCTGTGACTGGTCCTCGCCAGTCAAATATAAAATCCATATCTTAGACACAAAAGAACTAATTTATGACATCCTCTGAGTGTAGGCACCCACCTGACTCCAGGCATTATAATACAATTTATGACTCCAAGCATTTCATTTTATTTCATGACATCCTCTCAGTGTAGGCACCCATCTGACTCCAGGCATTATAATGCAATTTATGACTCCAGCCATTTCATTTCAATTTATGACATCCTCTGAGTGTAGGCACCCATCTGACTCCAGGCCGGCACAAGCAAGGCAAGGGACGAATGCTGGCTTACACAGGTATGTGCGTATAATTGAACACGTGCATGCTTCTACTGTTTATGTCGAGCATGGATGTCAACAGGTATCTATGGGTAAGGATGTGTGTGCGTGTGTGCGTGTGGGTGTAAGTGTGGGTGTAAGTGTGGGAGTGGGTGTGGGTGTGGGTGTGAGTGTGGGTGTAAGAGTGGGTATGGGTAGGCGTGTGTGGGTGTGGGGGTAAGTGTGGGCGTGGATTGGGTGTAAGTGTGGGTGTGGGTATGGGTGTGGGTGTGGGTGTGGGTGTGGGTGGGTGTGAGTGTAAGTTTGGGTGTGGATTGGATGTAAGTGTGGGTGTGAGCGTGGGTGTGTGTCGGTGTGGGTGTGGGTGGGTGTGAGTGTAAGTTTGCATAAGTTTGAGTTATGCATGGATACTGTTCGTGTGAACCTACGTCAATGTCTGGCTTTTTTCATGCAGGTGCACATCTCACGACATTTCTTCCCTGGCCCGGACCATAGTACAGCAAGGTATGCATGCACGCACTCACGTCCACACAAACACACACATACACACAAAAGCTACTATGGCATCCAGAAATACAATTACGTCTACACACACGCACACAAATTACCACAGCATGAACAAATGCACTCACGCCCACACACACGCACACGAACTACCACAGTATAAACAAATACACTCACGCCCACACACACGCACACGAACTACTACAGCATAAACTAATGCACTCACGCCCACACACACGCACACGAACTACCGCAGCATAAACAATTGCACTCACGCCCACACACACGCACACGAACTACCACAGCATAAACAAATGCACTCACGTCTACACACACTTACACACAGGTGACCGACAATAGGTGCAAAATATACACAAACACACACACGCACACATGCACAAGCTAGCACACATACATACACATACACACATGACACATAACTCACCAACTCAGGCCACCTTAGCATGAACGAATGGGAGAAGGACACTTGCACACACATACATACATACACACATACACACACATGACTCACAACACACCCACCCAGACCACCCCAGCATGAACGAATGGGAGGAGGACACACACACGCACACACACATAAATACATATATACACACACACACACACACACACACACAACTCGCACTCAGACCACCCCAGCTTGAACGAATGGGAGGACGGCACACGCGCACACACACACACATACACACACACATAACACTCCCACTTAGACCACCCCAGCGTGAACGAATGGGAGGACGGCACACGCGCACACACACACACACGCATAAATACATACACACACACACACACACACACACACACACACACACACACACACACACACACACACACACACACACACACACACACACACACATGACACATGACACATGACACACCCACTCAGACCACCCCAGCGTGAACGAATGGGAGGACGGCACACGCAGAAGTGACAGCAGACTGTTTTGGGAAGGGACTGGGTCACATCAAGACTTCCCACGGCTGGCCACACTGCAGGTTTGTAAGGCTGGCCAGAACCACATATATATACGGTTTATATGCAGTATTTTTTTGCAGGAAAATCACTCAATACACGGTCATGTACGGTGCATATATACGGGTCTGGCCAAACCTATAGGTTTGTATCTCAGGAATTTTGTGTGTGCGTGTGCGTGTGCGTGTGTGTGTGTGTTGTTAAAATCAGGGTACAGATGCAATCCCTTCAAGTTGCCTGGTGTGTCGCAAAAGTCTTGCCTTCTTTTTTGGAAAAGATGTGGTTGCTGTCAGCCCATAATGTGTGTCCAGACTTCCAGATCCTCTCCACACACAAATCCATGAGCTTATTGCCTGTCCATGTAGTGTGGGTGTATTGCCTGTCCATGTTGTGTGAGCTTATTGCCTGTCCATGTTTCGCTCATATGAGAGTCTATGTGGGCAAATGTTGAAACAATAAAACCCTCCCAATTCTCTGCACACACACATGCACACATACACACACATACACACACATATGCGCACACACACACACGCACACACACACACACGCACACACACAGCGCCGCCTGCAAGCCCCTCGTTCGTCCATGTACACCCCGCTCTCAGTCGACATCCACAATGCCCCCGCTGCCCCACTGTTTGCCCTGCAAGGCCCGGATAGCGCCAACACCACCCCCGGCCTCCAAAGCAGCAGCAGCAGTAACACCAAGGCCGCCGACACCACCCCCGGCCTCCAAAGCAGCAGCAGCAGTAACGCCAAGTCCGGCAAGCACACACAGCAGCCGACGCAGCAGAACAGCTTGCGGTGGCAGCAGCGTAGTTTGCAGTCCTCTCACGGAGCACTGCACGGCAGTGCCGTGCTGAGGCCTCACACTGCTCCTTCCTACCAAATGGGTGCGGAAGCAGGGTGCACTTCGTCCAACGTTAGTGGCAGGGGTGGGAGGGGGTTGGGAGGAGGGTGGGAGTTGGGGTCGGGC
>Ga0307963_1004063_pt1 | contig 11641 bp, 18 predicted proteins | sample OrgLakmetagen594_FD_201829 | JGI IMG/M metagenome (GOLD analysis project Ga0307963, IMG submission 201829) | Saline water microbial communities from Organic Lake, Antarctica - #594 | ecosystem: Environmental > Aquatic > Non-marine Saline and Alkaline > Saline | place: Antarctica: Organic Lake...
ACGATGCCACTCAGGGTCTTTACCAGGAGGCATTATAATGTTCTGGAGGCTGGGGGGACAATTCGTGGTGGTTGGAGGGTGGTTGGTGCAAGCCCAGGGTACCCCCCAAAATAGCATAAATACGTTTACGTATTATACGCGTATGTCGTATTAATAGCGTATTATACCTTATGGGACGTCTCAGAAGTCCGTATGACCCATCCCTGGGTTTAACACTAGATCACTATCTTAAGCAGGTGCTTATAAATGCATGATGCGAGCCTTGTAAAGTGTGACCTTGCTGACCCTAGCCATATGGGTTTCAGTGAGTTATGATCTACTAGTTGAATATTACTAATACTGCCTATACTACCCTGAGCAGGTGCTTAACAATGCATGATACGTGATGTGTGATAGTGAAAGCCCACAATGATTCAGGTCATATGAATCCCAGTTAGTGAGATACGGCACACTAGTCATACTACCGTTCGTTCACGATCACTTCGTGATCACACTTTCAAATAATTATTTAAATTTTCGATTTCAGTTCGTGAGGGGGTCTGGGGATTAATTTTTGAGTTCGAGGGCACCCTGTGAATGCTGCCTGTGCACTGCTACTGCTGTTTGGCTGAAGCTGTGGCTGAGGCTGAATCAGCCAGCCTTTCAGCTGGGGACGCTGGGCTTCAAGAACCCGGCCAGGGGGTTCACACTGGCGTGATTAGAGCTCATTTCGATTTTCATTCTTAAAACCTATAAATAGTTAATTTATCACTTCGAATTCAGTTCGGAGAGGTTTTCAAGAATTAATTAAAATTTTCGTTTTCTGGCCAAATAATTATTTAATTTCCGAAGTGATCGTAAACAAACGGTAGTAGTGCAAAACTACCTACACTGCCTTGTGCAGGTGCTTGTAAATGCATGAAGCATGATACGTGATGTGTGATAGCCCACAATGATTCAGGTCATATGAATCCCAGCTAGTGAGTTACGGCACACTAGTCATACTAATATAGCATAATACTTAGGGGCGGCCAGAACCGTATATATACGGTGTATGTACGGAGTTTTTGGCAGGGAAATCACCAAATATACGGTCATATACGGCGTATGTATACACAGTTCTGGCCAACCCTATAAATATCACCGTACACTACCTTGAGCAGGTGCTTGTAAATGAGGTGCGTGATGCGCCGGAGCTTGGATTGTTGCTCAGCAGGTGAAGGCTTGGGGGCGGGCCGCAGCTCTTCTATGCTTGAGGGCAGTTCATGGTATCCGCCTGTGAGTGTACATACATGCGCAACACGTACTTCAGGTATGGACGCTAACATGCGTGTGTCACGTTTGACCATGACGAGCAACTTTCATGCTTGAGGGCAGTTCATGGTATCCGCCTGTGAGTGTACATACATACGCAACACGTACTTCAGGTATGGACGCTAACGTGTGTGTGTGTGCATGTGTGTGTGTCACGTTTGACCACGATGAGCAACTTTCATGCTTGAGGGCAGTTCATGGTATCCACCTGTGAGTGTACATACATACGCAACACGTACTTCAGGTATGGACGCTAATGTGTGTGTGTATGCACGTGTGTGTGCGTGTATGTGTGCGTGTGTGTGTGACGTTTGACCATGACGTGACCATGACGAGCAACTGTCGTGCTTGAGGGCAGCTCCTGTGAGGGTGTACACATACACACACACAACACACACAACACACCACGTACTTCAGGTGGCTCACGCCCGTGAGAGACATTCAGAGGGTTATGAGCTACATCATTGCGATCTGAAACAAAGCTCCTGCGCACAGCACCTCCAGAGCGGTGTGCACATCAAACATACAAAACCCATGCACCATCCATCTGCGCACCTGCGCACAGCACCTCCAGAGCGGTGCGCACATCAAACATACAAAACCCATGCACCATCCATCTGCGCACCTGCGCACAGCACCTCCAGAGCGGTGTGCACATCAAACATACAAAACCCATGCACCATCCATCTGCGCACCTGTGCACAGCACCTCCAGAGCGGTGTGCACGTCAAACATAGGGCAGAAAGCAGGCTGCCGTCGCATGTGGGCCTGAAAAAGCTCTGTCGCTGCAGCATCGAGCATCTGGGCATGCTGACGCGCCACATCAAGCACCTGCACCACAAGGTGAGGGAGTGCGTGTTGTTTGCCAGTGCATAAAGTGCGCGCACTGTTACCTGATGCCTCTTATATGTCTTTGAGGGGGGCATGTTGCTGCCTCCATCAAGCACTCCTGCACATCACTGTTAAAAGCAGTGACACAAGGCAAAAGCACTCTTCAAACCCACTCCTGCATAGGGTTGGCCAGAACCGTCTATATTTACCGTATATGACTGTATATTGGTGATTTTCCTGCCCAAAACACCGTATATGCATATAAATACACAGTATATACATGGTCCTGGCCAACCCTACTCTCCTGCACCATAGTGTCAAAAGCAGTGACAAAAGGCGGACAACACATGCTGGAAAACACAGCAAGCTAAGCACGCTCCTGTACTGCCACAATCTTCAGCACCTCGCTGTGTGCATGTGTGCATCAGCACCAGTCAGAGCCATGTTTTCTATTTGGCATGTGCAAGAGCACACAACAATGCATAACTGCGAATACCCACGCATGTGCACGCAACACCAGTAGATGCGTCGTACCGGCCACAGGGGAGGCGGCTCAAGGCGGACTGGCACCATTCCCAATAAAGCATCCTCCCCTTCAAACAGACTCCCCACATGCAATCACCCTCACCCAAGCACGCACATATGAACGCTGGAACAGACCTTGCAATCACCCAACCCAAGCACAAATAATTATGCGCTGAAACTGACCTTCCCATGATCCATACATTCGGTAAGGGCTTTTGACTTCGGGCTCCAAATGACAATGGCCAAGAGTCGCAGGAGCTGCTGCCGTGCAGAGTGGAAGTAGGACAGCATCAAGTGCTTCCTGTTCGCGCGTAAAGCATTTTGTGGTGAGAGAGAGAATGTGTATGTGCAATGTGCATGTGTGGGTGTGGGTGGGTGGGTGTGCATGTGCATGTGTATGTGTGTGTGTGTGTGCGCGCGTGTTGGTGAGTGCGCGTGTGCATTTGCATGTTTGTAAAATGTAAAATGAGTGTTTTTTTTGTGCAACCAAGCAGACATCAAAGCATTGATGGCATGGGCATGACTCACCTGTTCTCATCTGTTTCCAAGGCCATTGCCTGCAGCAACTGCCCGAACTCTGCATGGAGCCGCTCCAGCACGTTGTCCACCACTAGCCTCAAGGTCACGAGTGTTCTGAGCGCGTGAGGAAAACGACACGTGGTATCCGGATGAGTGTTTGATGGGAATAGGATTGAGTGTGGATTGTGTGGGCCAGCTTATGCTACATTGTATGCTGAAGGTGGTTTTGATGTTGTTTAGGCTGCTATTTGAACGGTTGACGTGCCAGCATGCGTGTGCATGTGCGCGTATGAAAGGGTAGCGCAAATTTCTCAAGCAAACACGCTCTCCTTCTTCTTTGTGTTGCACCTGCTGCCAGCCAGCACTAGCCCATAGCCAGGGGTGCTCATCCTTTCCAACCCAACCCAGGGTACTAGTGGGGCAGGAGCCCTCGGAACAGGAAAGACTAATCGTACAGCATGCTAAAAGATTAAAAACACCATTATTTTTGATTCATTTGCAATTTCGATTTACAACTTTTATTCCAACAACAGCTCAGACAAAAAAAGCCATCTGGCTCCTGTCTGATGATCATAATAGATTCTGAGTAAGGTGGAGAGGAATTGCACTCAAGGAGGCAACAGAAAAGATGGGAGGGCAGAGTTGTGTCTTGCTCTTGGCCGTCCTGCTCTTGGCCAACGGAGCTTTTGCCTTCAAGGCCAAAGAGTTCAAGGTGTGTGTGTGGGGGGGGGGAAGAAGGATAGAGGGGAATGCTGTGCGGCGCGAGCGCGAGCGAGGACTAGGACTTGCACGTCAATTGGTTTCTGGAACATCCGCACTGTCTTTGCTGATGACACTTCCTCTGATCATCCTCTGCCTCTGATCATCCTCCCTATGCGTTTAAGTATCACAAGGAAAACCAGTGTAATGACATGCTTGCATCCTGTTTTTCACACTCACCACTCGCCGCTCCTCCTCCTCCTCCTCCCCTGCCAACCAAAACAGACCTGCAAAGACGCCGGCTTCTGCAGACGCAACCGTGGCGTGTCGGTGAACTTGTACAAGATAGAGGCGAGCAGCGTGCGCGCAGCAGGGCCAATGGTATCGGGGTTGTTAGTGAACGAGAAAGCAGAACCGGGCGGCAAGGGCAGCTTTGCGTGGAGCTTGGTGGCCCACGCAGGGGGATTTGCACGCCTGCAAGTGGATGAGGCGCCGGGGGTGGGCAGGTACCAAATCACGGACATGCTGGAGACAGAGGCCCAGAATTTGAAGGCTGATTGGACCCAGGTCAAGGGGGATGCCAAGGGCTCCAGCTTCTCCTGTGGCCGAATGACTGTAGATCTTACTTACCAGCCCTTCCGCCTGTCTGTCAGCATCGATGGCAAGCCTGCTGTGAACCTCAACAGCCGGGGCATGTTCCAGTTTGAACACAGGCGCACCAAGGAGGTGAGACAGGACAGGGCTTCAAGCACGTAAACGATGAGCTCTTGCCACGCTGTTCAGCACCACCGAAAAAAGACGTGGTTTTGAAGCACTTGCGACATGCAAGCATGAATGCAGAACGACAGGCATGGTTCACACATATGCTACACAACCGTGCATCCTCGATCCTTGTATGCATTGAGAGCAAGGGATGCTGTGCAGTTGTCTTCACATCCTGTTTACTACTGTTGCCAGCAACTGTGGCCAGGAACCGGTTGTACTGCCTGCAGATCTGCAGCACGCGATGTGACAACGTGTGTGACCAAGAACGAGAACTCGCATGCTCTTGATAACTCACAAGTACTTTTACTCAGCGTTGCACAACTCGCGAGTGTGGTGAACACAAAAAGTGTAGGGCAGGCATCTGTGCAGCGCTGTCGGTAGAAGCCTTTGCACATGCAACAAATTTACGTGTGTCTGTTTCGTCAGTTTGCTGCAAGGGTCTCTTCACGTGACGGAGAGTGCGGAAAGCTCTTTCCTTGCTCTCTGCGATCGCGCTTATTTTGCAGGAGTCTCCCCCTGAGACATGTGATGGCTGCTGGGAGGAGACCTTCCTCAACCACCAGGACTCAAAACCCAAGGGCCCGGAAGCCATCTCCCTTGACATATCCTTCCCAGGTAGAGCCTACACTTCTTGAGTGAGCGTGCGCGTGTGCATGTGTGTTTGTATGCATGTGTGAAACTGCTTAGAACAACATCTGTGCTTGTGAGTACACAGTACGAGTTTGCACGCTTGTGTGCTTGTGTATCTACCTGGACATCAGGCGTGCGGTTGCACAGAAAAGGTCGCTGATCCCTTTGCCCTCCTCTTTTTCTCCACAGGATTTGATCACGTGTATGGCATTCCAGAGCATGCGGCCAGCCATGCCTTGAAGACCACCCCCCAGTTAGGAGGTGGGTTGTGCCGTTTGGCCTAATGTTTGGTGGCATGTGTCTTGGTATAGGCGATTTGCGTGGTGGCATTGTGTGTGGCCTGGCGTTTGGCCTGGTAGCATGTGTCTTGGCCTGGCGTTTGGCCTGATAGCATGTGTCTTGGTAAAGGCGATTGCTTGATTGTAGTTCAAATGAGACCTTGCAGGCAATAACAGACAGTCGTTTGGGTTTGTAGTGTGTGCCTTTGTGATCCAAACTAAACTAAAGCAAGTGCTGAGGGAGGTGCTGCAGGCATTCCAAGTTGGTCGTGTTCCGTGTACTGTAATGATTTCAATCATAACTCGTATACCCATGCGCAGTGTCAGTAAGTTAGACATGCGGAATATCAATGGTCATGTGCAGCCGATGCGCTTTTGAGGAGAACGAGCGACGAAAGGCAACATCATGAACAAAGCAATTTAAGTAGAGCGCGGTGCTTGTTAACAGTCGCAGCATTCCTCTTCCTGGGGGGTGCAGGAGGTCCAATCGTTGAACCATGTCCAGCAAACACACACGCACGCACACACACACACATACACACACACACACACACACACAAACGCTAAAAAAAAACATACAAACACACAACAACCCCGAAATTGCAGGCGAGCCTTACAGGATGTACAACCTGGATGTGTTTGAGTACGAGCTGGATCACCCCTTTGGCCTGTACGGCTCCATCCCTCTGATGTTGGCCCACAAGGTCGGCCTTACCACTGGCGTGTTCTGGTAAGTACGCTAGAGCATGAACTGCCGAGTTTTGACACTGTTGACCGTGCCTGGTGCGTGTGTACCATGAAGTTGGCCTTGTCACTCCTCGCTGAGTGTTTTGGAGTTGTGCTTGGTTTGAACTGCTTCTTTTCTGTATCCCACGTACGCCACCCTCGCGTGTTTGAGGGGCCGACATGAAATGCCTTCTTTCTCTCCCTTGTCTCATACTTGTGTAACTAAACAGGCAGAACCTTCTGAATATCTTCTGTTGGCCACTCTTTTTCCAATAGTACACTCTCTCTCTCTCTCTCTCTCTCTCTCTCTCTCTCTCTCTCTGTATATATATATATTTTCACACACACACACTATCTCACACACACACACACTCACATACACACAAATGCAAGCACCTAAATGCACGTAAGAACATGACTTGCACACACACTTACAACCATGCACGCACATCACGGAATTTGGATGGACAGCTTTATGAACACCCCACCCCTGAACTGAACACACACGCGCACACACACACACACACACACAAACATAAACACACACACACAAAATCATGCACACACAGGTTAAACGCGGCAGAGATGTACATTGACCTTGTCAAGGAGAGTGGGGGCATGGCCTCACAGTGGATCGCTGAGAGTGGTACGTGTTTCTTGATTTTTGCTATGGTTGAAACCTGACTCGTCAACCAATCAGTTACCCTTGTTTAGACTTACACAGTTCTCAAAATTTTTAACCAGAGTAAAAAAATAAGTCATAGGTGCACATGTGTGTATGTATATGTCTGTGTATGTGCATTGGCATTTTTACCAGCAAAAGGCTGCACGGTCCTGCTTTCGGCATATAGTTTCAAGCAATAACACTCTTCCACTAAGTGTGCAGGCATCCTAGACCTGCTTGCTATTCGAGCAAGAACGCTTTCCCATTGTGTCAGTTCATACGCTCTTCATCTACTATTAAGCAAACTGTGTGTGCAGGCATCGTGGAACTGTGTGTCTTTCAGCCAAAACTGCTCTCCAACTGCTTTAAAACAAAATCCCCTCCCATTGTGTGTGTGTGTGCAGGTATCGTGGACCTGTTGCCTTTCTACCAAAAACGCTTCCCAACTGCTTTTAAGAAAAATTTACTGCCCTCACGTGTGCAGGCATCGTGGACCTGTTTGTGTTTGCGGGCCCTACACCTGAAGACGTAGTTAAACAATACACCAGCCTGACAGGCACGACTGCGCTGCCCCAGCTCTTCTCCATCGGATACCATCAGGTGTGTGTGCGTTTGTGTGTGCGTGTGCGTGTGCGTGTGTTTGTGCGTGTGTGCGTGTGCGTGTGCGTGTGCGTGTGTGTGTGTGTTTGTGTGTGAATGTGTGATGATGGAGCGCATAGTGAATTGACCGCCAGGTGTGTGAGGATGGACTGCTCAGTGTATTGACTGTGAGGTGTGTGAGGATGGACTGCATAGTGAACTGGAATGCTTAACACCGTGTTTTTGTTTGTGCATGCGTATGTGTGTGCGTGTGTGTGTGCGCGTGTGCGTGTGCGTATGTGTGGCCTAGTGTGCTATGGTAACCATAATGAACCTTTGAATACGTGTCTTAGTGCGTGTGCGTTTTTGTATGTGCGTGTGAGAGGAGGGTAGATACATGTTGTGTGTGCGTGTGTCCAAGGCTGCTCTCCTGCCAGGCTCAAATTGATAAATATGACATGCTCACAAACAAACATTCAAGTGATAGTGCTCACATACTTATGTACTCACAGTGCCGCTGGAATTATAAGGACAATTTGCCAGTGCAAGCACACACACACACGCACACATACATACTCATGCACACACAGTGCCGCTGGAACTACAAGGATGAAGCGGATGTTGCAAGCGTCAGCGCTGGCTTTGATGAGCATGACATGCCCATGGACGTGGTCTGGCTCGACATTGATCACACAAACGGAAAGAGGTGAGTGATGTTTGCAGCACCTCCACACCCCTGTACACTTACACTACACTTGCACGCACGCACACATACACACACGTACACACACAAACACACATAAACGCATACACACATATGCACACACACACGTACCTACACACGCTCACACACACAGACATACACACACACACACACGTGTAGGTACATGACCTGGGACTCAAAGCACTTCCCCACACCCGAGGTCATGCAGAACGACCTAGGGGCCTATGGCAGGTAATAAACAGCCGTGCACGATGCTAACCTTTCACGGGACACACACTGGCCTCAAGAATGTAAAGGAAAAGGCTAAGCTGGTAGCGTCTGCTCTCACACTTGGCTTGCATTTCTGCTCTTTCCTTACAACCTTACCCCTCCCTTTCCCCACACACATACACAAACCGCAAACGAACACAGGAAGCTGGTCACCATCATCGACCCCCACGTGAAGAGGGAGCGCTCCTACCCAATGTTCACTGAAGCAGAGGAGAAGGGCTATTACGTACGCAACAAGATGGGCAACGACTTTGACGGGTGTGTATGTGTGTGCGCGTGTAAGTATGTGTGTGTGTGTGCGTGTGTGTGTGCGCGTGTGCGTTTGTGTGGTCAATGTGATTCAATCTCAAAGGGGGAGGAGCGCTTTTGCCCTTGGTTCACAAAGCGGCAAAGGCCTGTGTGTATTCAGAGGGAGGTGCCTATGGCGTGGGGAAGAGTGTGTGTGTGGGCATGCGTGTGTATGTACATTTGTCTGCGTGCATGTGTGTGTGCGTGCGTGCCTGGGTGGCCAGGGAGAAGGGCTGCTACATGCGCAACAAAAGGGCAACGGCTTATGAGGATTAGGTCACATCTGTATACCGTACAGACTTGGGTTCAGTCCGCAGCCCCAAAAAAAATTTTTAGTTTCACACTCCCGCATCAACCTCGCGCCCTGGAAATATTTAATTTACACCAACCCCGCACAGGGATTTTTGCCTGACAGGCTCCAAAATACGCCAAAAATTCCCGTTTTTCAATCCCGCACCCAGGAGGGTAAAAAAAAAAAGTAGTGGACGTCATGCCAAAATTCTCGGCGGGAGGCCCAAAAAGACCACCCACCCCCCCACCCCCCAATACTGCCCCCCCTGGGACGAAAAGGGTACCATTCTGCTCCTTTTTAAATTCTGCATCCATCTGCATACTTACCAAGATATGCAATTGAAGTGGTGCAGAGTTATGGGGCAAAAACTGGGATACGGACGCCCATGCACACATGACCTACCAAGCACTTACAACTGACTTACACAGCCCCATATTGCCTTATTTCTTCAAATTTCCACTAAGTATCTTATGCTGACACTATCCTGGAAGTTTGGAGTGAATCGCTGCTCTTTTGGCTTGACTCACCCCGCGGCCTGCACCCAAGCGCGTTTGCCTCTGACTTGTGGGCTTGTCCGCAGACCCCCCATTTAGCCTGATTTCCTCAAAGAGGGTGCCAATAGACAATTCGCAAGCTCAGGAATTCATTGATATATTTAAAATTTCGTGAAAGTGGCTCAGAAAAATTCTGGAGGGGGGGTCCCAAAAAGTCCAAACCCCCTCGAGGGACCACCCACCCCCGACCCCCTCGGATCGCACCCATTTATATATCAATCGATAGCTCTCAATCTCAGGATTCCGAATATATAATTTTTAATGTGATTGACCCTTGACGTCCAAAAGTTATGCTCACTGGGGCCTCCTGCCGCACCCCCAAAATAAATAGATATTTTTTGTGCGCGCAGTCACCCCGCAGGACAAAAAGACGATATTTTTGCGCGGTGATATAAAGTCTGTACGGTAGTTGAAATGTTGAAATGTATCCACCACTTTTTTTCCTGAATGGACCTTTTACATCAAAATAAATATGAGTGCACACGCTCACATGTTTACACGCTTACACACACACACACACACACACACACACACACACAAACACAAACACAAACACAAACACAAACACAACACACACATACACACACATCTTGTACACAAAACATATGCCAACCGAAGCACATGCCACGTACTTAATGCACGCACACCACGCAATCCCTCGCAGCTGGTGCTGGCCAGGTGCTTCATCTTACTTGGATGTTACGAACGCCGTGGTGACACACAAACTTTGTACATGCAACGCACATGCCACACAAAGCACATGCCACACACCGTATCGCACGCACACCACGCATTCCCTCGCAGTTGGTGCTGGCCAGGTGCTTCGTCTTACTTGGATGTTACGAATGCCGTGGTACGCGATTGGTGGGCCGACCAATTTTTCCTGGATAAGTACCAGGGCTCCACGCAGCACCTGTACATCTGGAACGACATGAACGAGCCGTCTGTGTTTAACGGCCCAGAGGTATGATGCGTGTTGTCGTGCATGTGAGGATTTGCTGTGGTCGAAAGTACAAGGTATCTGCGCAGCACCTGATCATCTGGAACGAAATGAACGAGGCGTCTGTGTTTAATGGCCCAGAGGTATGATGCATGTTACCGTGCATGTGAGGCTTTGCTGTGGTCGAAAGTGCCAGGCCTCTGCGCAGCACCTGTACATCTGGAACGACATGAATGAGCCGTCTGTGTTTAACGGCCCAGAGGTATGATGCGTGTTGTCGAGCAAGTGAGGCTTTGCTGTGGTCAAAAGTGCCAGGCCTCTGCGCAGCACCTGTACATCTGGAACGACATGGACGAGCCGTCTGTGTTTAATGGCCCAGAGGTATGATGCGTGTTGTCGAGCATTTGAGGCTTTGCTGTGGTCGAAAGTGCCAGGCCTCTGCACAGCACCTGATCATCTGGAACGACATGGACGAGCCGTCTGTGTTTAATGGCCCAGAAGTGAGATGCGTGCTGTCGTGCATTTGAGGTATTGATACGGTCTAAGGGCAATGTCTCTGCGCAGCACCTGATTATCTTCCCTAAAGGCAACCTGCACGAAGGTGGTGTGGAGCACACGCTTATGCATATGCCTGACAACATACGACCGAACTCCACAAACACAGGTCACCTTCCCTAAAGGCAACCTGCACGACGGTGGTGTGGAGCTTACGCTTATGCATATGCCTGACAAATTACGACCGAACTCCACAAACACAGGTCACTTTCCCTAAAGACAACCTGCACGACGGTGGTGTGGAGCACCGGTCGGTGCACAACCGCTACGGCCTAGACTACCATCAAGCTACTGTGGATGGCTTGTACCGGAGGGGCTACAAAATTCACGGCTCTGATGGGGACCGGCCGTTTGTGCTGTCGCGCGCGTTTTTCCCTGGTGTGTTTACGTGTGTGTATGCCCCTGTGTGTGTATGGGTGTTTGGGTTTGGCTGTGTGTGTGTATGTATGTGTGTGTGCGTGCTGTTTGGTTAATTAAATTTTGTGTCTAGGTGTGTGTGGGGAAAAGGG
>Ga0307963_1004074_pt1 | contig 11622 bp, 11 predicted proteins | sample OrgLakmetagen594_FD_201829 | JGI IMG/M metagenome (GOLD analysis project Ga0307963, IMG submission 201829) | Saline water microbial communities from Organic Lake, Antarctica - #594 | ecosystem: Environmental > Aquatic > Non-marine Saline and Alkaline > Saline | place: Antarctica: Organic Lake...
CACGCAAACACACACAGACACACTCACACACACACACGCACATACACACACACACACACACACAAACACACACACGCACACGCACACACACACACACACGCACACGCACACGCACACACAAACACAAACACAAACACAAACACAAACACACACACACACGCACACACACACACGCACACACACGCACACACACACACACACACACGCACATGCACACGCACATGCACACGCACACGAAAATACACACACATACACACATACACTCACACATGCACTCACCCCTCACCTGCAGGCAATGCAGGCCCTGTTGTGCAATGACACCAGCAACTCCGCCATCCCTGGTACGGACACAGAGGACGACAGAGATGACGTTCCACCCCCCAACTTCAACCTATTTGGCACAGCGCTGCCCACATTCTCGTTGCCTCATCCAGCAGAGCGCTGCACCACCCCTCAGCACCCACAGCAGCACATAATGAGGGCGGCAAATGACGAGGCTGACGGGGAAGAGGAAGCAGAAAGATCAGAAGAAGAGGAACGGCCTCCCCAGTTTGTGCTGTTCCCTGCTATCGAGCCTCAGCAGGCACCTCCACAACAGCAGGGAGTACAGCAGCAGCAGCAGCAGCAGTTAAATTACGAGCAGCAGGACGCGAGCCCAGGAGTGGTGAGCCAGGAGGGTGACGACGAGGGTGAAAGCCAGATGCCGCCCCGATTTGAGCTCTTCTCTGCTGCTGCTGTTGCCGCTTGCCAGCCTCATCCAGCTGCAAGCAACGCTCCTCTTCTACGGCAGCAAACGCAGCAGCAGCAGCAGCAGCAGCAACACATGGGAGTGGTTAACTTGTATGGGGATGCCAGCAATGACACAAACAATACAGATGGAGGAGACCTAGAGAGTCAGATGCCGCCAATGTTTGAGGTCTTCCCGTACCGAGTCCGTGCAGCTCAGCACCCACCCCAACAACAGCAGCAGCAGCAGCAGCAGCAGCAGCAGCAGCAGCAGCAGCAGCAGCAGCAGGAGCAGCAGCAGGAGCAGCAGCAGTGTCACAACCTGAATGACAGCCGTCATTACCAACAACAGCTGCAGCAGCAGCAGCAGCAGCAACAAAAGCAGCACGACGTCCAGCAAGCAGAAGATGATGAGGACAATGAGTTTGCAGAGAGCCAGATGCCGCCCCGGTTTGAGATCTTTCCTGTCCAGCCGTTAAGCCCACAGCAGCAGCAGCAGCAGCAAGAAAACGGCTTGTGCCTCCGTCAAGAGCGAGATGATCAGGAACATCATCATCAACAGCAGCAACAGCAGCAGCAGCAGCAGCAAGAAAATGGAATTCTCCCCCACCGTAATCAAGAGCAGCAGCAGCAGCAGCAGCCTCGGAATTCCCTTCCCCTGCCAGGTAGTAAAACACCCGCCCTCACAAGCATTGAAGCCTCCCAACAACAGCCCACAGACCCCTCCCCTCAGCTCCTGGATCAGCCTGCGCAGGGCCTCCATTCGGCTAGCCGGCCCATGAGAACTCCAGGTAGCTGTTTTGGATTGAGAAAGGCATGGAACAACTGCGTAGAGCTAGTGTATAATGCTGTCCGGCCGGTTTTGCCCGTGCATGCACATAGTATAGCCACAGAAATTGATCAGAAAAAATAAGATGCTTACACAGAGCAGCCGCCTGATAATGATCACAGAAGGAAAAAAAGGCATGTACGAAAATTGAAATAACTACGCTGGCAGTGAAAATTGCCCCCCGCATTAATCAGGGAAACGGAGCCACTTTGGTATCAGGTACCGTAGAACTCCTCCACCAACAGAATAAACATAAATGGGGATCAGGAGGGTTGCAGGCTTGACCTGAAACCGTCTCATGATGATGGCATGTACACAGAGTGATGATGGCGTGTACACAGAGCAGCCGCCAAAAAGTTAGGAACACATCTGCAGGCGTGAGAAAGGAAGAGTGCACAAACAAAATGTTCAGGCGGTGCGTGTATGCAAATAGCTGGCCAAACCCCTCAGATCTTAGGGTTGAGACGCATCATCTGTGTTTATGGGCCTGCATACCCACGCTGCACACGAGCAAGAGGGGGATATGTGCGGAGCATGCAATTCCCCCTCGTACAGAACCCTTCAGCCGCCAGGCAGACCAATTCTGCACACAAGCCTTTGCAAGAGGGATGCTCACACAAATGCTTGCCTCTTTTGTCGTACGATGGGTGTATCTCTGCTTTGCTAATCCAAAAATTCAGGAACTCACGCACATACAAGCTTGGCGATCATCTTCCCAATCTGTACTAGTCTCGACAAGCCCCAAATATCTGTATTCTGCCCTTAGCATCGTATGTGTCCGCACACGTTACACAGTGGCATCGTATGTGTCCGCACACGTTACACAGTGGCATCGTATGTGCCCGCACACGTTACACAGTGGCACCGTATGCGTCCGCACACGTTACACAGTGGCACCGTATGTGTCCGCACACGTTACACAGTGGCGTCGTATGTGTCCGCACACGTTACACAGTGGCATCGTATGTGTCCGCACACGTTACGCAGTGGCATCGTATGCGTCCGCACACGTTACACAGTGGCACAGTATGTGTCCGCACACGTTACACAGTGGCATCGTATGTGTCCGCACACATTACGCAGGCGCACAACTTCTCCCGTGCACAATAATCAAGGAGAGCTGCAAAACAAGTACATGCATGTGTGCTTGTGCTTGTACAAACACCTGCTCCATGCATGCATTCAAAATCACAGGCACCTGCACGCACGACAGACACATTTTTCACGCGTTCAAAAATGGTTTTTACCCGCACGCTTGTACAGGCACGTGCTGCACGCGTGAAGACCTGAAGACGTTGTGCAAACACACACACACACACACACACACACACACATTGTGCATGTACAATTACGTACCGCACGCACAAACAATTGGATAAACACTTGCAGGAACGAGCAAGTTCCAGGACTTGTCCTTTGGCAGCAGTCAGGCACGACGCACACCCGCACTAAAGAGCATGTTTGATGGGGAGGACCCCCCAAACACTGCTAATGCAAAGGTGGACATGGCTGTATGCTTCTATGTATGAGAGTGGCTGCGCTAAGGGTACCTTCAAGGATTATATATTGCTCGGAGGTCCTGCCAACAATTTGGCCACATACTCGTAGTGGTGTTCGCCCGCGCATCCTGTCAATGTGTGCTCAGTCTCTCGCTTTACCTTAGTAAGAATTAGATGTGGATTTAATGCTGCGGCCGGTCCAAGGCCTGAGCAAGTCACTCACACAGGTGTGTAGGGTTGGCCAGAACTATATATATACGGTATATACGGTGTATATACGGTATTTTTGGCAGGGAAATCACCAATTATACGGTCCTATACGGTGCATATATACGGTTCTGGCCAACCCTACAGGTGTGCTGTTTTGATACCGTCATTTGATGAACACCACAAAAGTCTTGCCTTTTTTAATTAGACGCTGATTGATAGGTAAGGATGCTTACAAGGAGGCGCATGCACGTTGTACACGTTCGCTGCTCCTTCCTGCTATACAAAGCGTTTACGTTGTGCTAGGCGAAGGATGGCTCTCAAGCCAGCTCTGCAGGTTCTCTGGTAAAGGAGCAGCATCCTTCATTTCAGGGCATGCAGCAGATTAGATGCTTAATTAGCTCAATGCCAAATGAGTGTGAAGGGTGCTCTTCTCATTCCTAGCAGGCCATACGCAAAATGTTCTCTTTGCAGTTCTAAGGCAGGCCTCAGCTAAGCCAACAGAAGAGCAGTTGCTCAAAGATTCGGCCCCCTTTGCCTTGAACGCATCATCATAGACAACTCTGCATGCGCATCTCTGGCATATGTCCTAGCTCTTTCTAATGTCCTTTTCGAGACAAAGCCAACTCGGGCAAGCTTTAGGCACTGAGCCTTGAATGGAGACAAGCTAAATCACAGATTTTGAAATTACAAGCTTGAAGCACACAGGCCGGTAGTTTCAGGTCCAGTAAGTAGATCAGGCCAAGAAGTGTATGACCTGGTTGCAAGGGTGCTTTCGATTGGCTGGATTATGCAAGGCATTCTAGTTTGAGGCACGAGGGGTTTGGGTTTAGTGTTCAGGGTTTCGGTTATAGGCCCAAAAGGGCAGCAGTTAGCTGTTTTATACACTAAGAGCTGGTCTATAGCGTTTGTGTGTTGCGCATTTCATCACAAACTATAGAAGACTGATTGCACCTGTCCTGCCCAACACAGATCTTGATTGACGTTAATTCCCTCTGCTTTTCCCCTCGTCAATTTAAAACCGAAGGTCAGGCTTGGCCTTTGCATCCTGCCTGGATTGCACACCTGATCGACCAATTACCTTGAGCTCCACTAGGCTGCGCTTGCCAACTCCAAGCTGCTTTAAAATCCTTCTTAACACCCCAAAAATCTGCCTGCCGCTCCCTGTTTTCTTTTACTACATTTCTTCTTTCCCTTACACCTTACACTAACAGGTCAACAGATACCTAAACTTTTTCTCAAAAGCATTCCTTCTTTTTCATCCTTCTCTTGACGTCCCAGGCTGCTTCTGCAGCACACGCACAGCGCAGCACAGCAAAGCGCCCCACATCCCTCAACAACAGCACTTGCTGCGGCGACACGGACGAGGAAGAGGAGTGGGGCTTCCTGCAAAGCAGCAGGAAGAAAAGAGCCAGCCCTCCTTCCCAGATGGTGCCAGCTACCCAGCACGTGGTGCAAGCCAGCCAAGTGCAGCTGCAACCACTCTTACCGTTAAACCAGCAGCAAGGGCATCAGCAGCTGCAACCCCTCTCGCTTTCAAACCAGCACCAGCCAAAAATGAAGGTACCGTCACAGCCACAGCCTGAGCAGCAACCACAGCAAGGGCAGCCGCAGCTACAGGCAGAAGCACAGGCACAACATCAGCGACAGCCTCAGCAGGAGCAGCCACATGTGCAGCAGCAGCAGCAGCAGCAGCAGCAGCAACAGGAGCAGCAGGTGCCGGAAATGGTTGACCTGTCCATGCTGCCTCAATCCCAAGAGGAGGGACCAAGCAACAAAGGACATGTGCAGACACAGCAACAGCACCACTGCCACAGCTTGCAGCTGCCTCAGACCTCGAACGTAGCCCCTCTCCATGAGGTGAGGCACCTACGTACTTAAGCACATGCATGCACTAACAAACATGCATGCACACACGCACGCACGCACGCACCCACACACGCATGCTTACAAGCACGAACACACACGCACGCATGCATGCATACAAGCACAAACACACACAGCACAGATTCGCATACACTGCCAAATTCACACTTACATACACACACACTCTTTAAGACACAGGTGCAGCCTCACAAGGGGAAGTCGGATCAACAACATGGTCAAACGAGCAGCAGCAGCAGCAGCAAGCAGCAGCAACAGCACCAACAACAACATTCCCACAATACCAAGCCTGGTGGCAAAGGGAGCAAGCCTGCCAGCATATTTGTGGCCCCTCATGTTGCTGGCAGGGGCGGTGGCAGTGGTGGAGGTGGAGGGGGGCAGCAGCGCTCCATTCATTCCTTTCTTGCAAAGCCCTCCCTGCCTGGGAAGCAGCAGCAGCCCCTGCAGCCCGCTCATCAGTGCTTGTCCACTCCACTGCACCAACACTCACCCACTCAACAGTGTTTGCCCACCCAGCCGCTGCTCTCCCAGCAAATCAGGGCCCAAAATACACAGCGAGATGATGTGGCTGGGGAGGTGGTGGCATTGGATGTCATTGGGGGGAGGAGAGGAGGGGCACAACAGCAGAAGCTGCAGCAGCAGCAGGACGAGCAGGTGTTGGGAGAGCAGCAGCAGCAGCAGCAGAACGAACTAGTGTTTGGAGGGCAGCAGCGGCAGCAGCTGCAGCAGAACGAGCAGGCGTTGGGAGAGCAGCAGCAGAACAGGAAAGTGCAAGAAGGGCAGCAGCCGCAGGATGAGACGTTGCAAGGTGAGCATGTTCAAGAGCAGCAGCAAGGTGAAAAGGATATACGACGTGTGGAGCTGGAGCAGCAGCAACAACAGCAGCAGCAGCAGCAGCAGGATGGCGAGGGAGGAGTGGTGCTGCACAGGCATAGGCGCCGAAGTGGAGCTCGCAAGCACGTGCTCTGTGACAGCAGTGAGGAGGAAGGAGGGGGAGAGCGTGAGGAAGAGGGGGGGCAGGAAGATGCTGAGTGTGCGGGTCTGAATAGGAAAGGAGGGGGAGAGCGTGAGGAAGGGAAGGGGCAGGAAGAGGCTGAGTGTGTGGGTCTGATTAGGAAAGGAGGGGGAGAGCACGAGGAAGGGGAGGGGCAGGAAGAGGCAGCATGTGCAGGTTTGAGAGGAGGGAGCTCAACGGCTGGAGTGGGTCCACCTGTGGGCAGATTTGCTGATGGCACTAATGCACGTATGAACAGGACGGCAACAGATGGTGCGGGTAATTCAGTAAGTGAGGGTGGTGTATTAAGTGCAGGTGGTTTGGTGGCGGTGGAGGTCGACTCCGAGGCAGACAGCATCGAGGACTGCGGCAGGCAGGTATCAGCTGAGGTGGTGGCGGCAACCTCCAAGTCAGCCCAACTGCGCAGCATCCTTCACCGCCCTTCCCACACCCATACCTTGCCATCCGCACCTACGCTACGCAGCTTACAAGCAGGCCTGCAACATGAGAACCACCACACACGCACACCTCCGCTCAGCCGCACACACACGCCTTTGTGCAGCCACACGCACGCAACTTTCCCTCACGCACACACTGCTGCACACGCCACGCCTCGCGACAGCCAGCACAGGCTGCAGGGGCTAAACAATGAAGCACTATGCCCTTCACCCCTGCACCTCCGACAGCAGCAGCAGGAGCAGCAACAGCAGCATCAAGAGCAGCAGCAACAGCCCCACCAGCCCCCTCGCATCCTTTCCTCCACCCTCCAGCTCACTTCTAGCAGGGCAAGCCTGGCAGCTGCCCCCCCTTCTTCCCAGACTCCTTACAAGGGTAAGTAAATGCCCTTCTTCACAGACACACAGCAAGAGTAAGTCAATGCTCTTCTTCACAGACTCACGGCAAAATTAAGTCCATGCCCTTCTTTCCAGACTCCTTACAAGGGTAAGTCAATGCCCTTCTTCTTCACAGACACACAGCAAAAATAAGCCCATGCCCTTCTTCACAGACTCATGGCAAGGTTAAGTCCATGCCCTTCTTTCCAGACTCCTTACAAGGGTAAGTCAATGCCCTTCTTCTTCACAGACTCACGGCAAAATTAAGTCCATGCCCTCCTTTTCAGACTCCTTACAAGGGTAAGTCAATGCCCTTCTTCTTCACATACTCCTTGCAAGGATAAGTCAATGCCCTTCTTCACAGACTCATGGCAAGGTTAAGTCCATGCCCTTCTTTCCAGACTCCTTACAAGGGTAAGTCAATGCCCTTCTTCTTCACAGACTCATGGCAAAATTAAGTCCATGCCCTCCTTTCCAGACTCCTTACAAGGGTAAGTCAATGCCCTTCTTCTTCACAGACTCCTTGCAAGGATAAGTCAATGCCCCTCTTCACAGACTCCTCACAAGGTTGAGTCAATGCCCCTCTTTCACAGACTCACGGCGAGGGTTTGTCAAGATATCCAATCTCGCCACTGATCGCTCAGAGGACACTCTAACAGCCTTGTCAATGTTGCAGACTCTTCGCAAGCATACCCAAAGAGCCCAACGTGTTCATAACAATTTAGAACCAAGCGTTGAGAGTATTTGCATAAACAGCGCTGATCGTAATCTGAGCACAGACAAAGGGGTGACGGCGTTCTGCAGCTTTGGAATGTGTTGCAACTTCAAACACCCTTCAAAGCCACAAGAGAATTTGAAATGTCTCCCTCCTTACGCCCTTTGTCAAGGCAAACATTCGCTACACACACACACACACACGCACACACACGCGCGCGCGCACACACACACACACATACACACACACACGCGCACACACACACGCACACGCACACACGCACACGCACACGCACACACATACACACATAAACACACACAAACTCACTAACACATACAACCTCTGCTATCCCAGGGCCCCTCCATACCAGTACACATCCCCACAAAGGTCTCTCCACCACCACCACCACCACCACTGCCACTCCCACCCCCAAGCCTCTGAACGCCAGCCACAGCTTTGCCCACCTTAGCCCTTCTGACACGCTCACAGCTAAAGGGCAATGCGCTCCTAGCCATCCCAGCCTGCTGGGCGTGTTGGTGCCCAGCAGCAGCATACACAACCAAACACCACCCCCACCTCCCCCTTCTCTCTCTTCTGAGCAACACACACGGCCATACGCTACCGCCACCCTTCCCAGCCACACACACGGCCTCCTGCTGACCCCGACTCCACCTTCTGAGCCCTCACTCAATCCTTCCCATCACCCCAACAACAACCATCCTTCCCTCGTATTATCCCACCACTCGGACAACAGCGGAAGCCGCAGGCCCCACTGCGAGTCACTCCCTCACCCCGCCAACTGTACCGCAGCAGGGGCTGGGGCGAGCGTAGCGCAGCACGGCACAGCAGCCGGCAGCACGGCACAGCGGCAGGCGCGCGTGGGGAGCGCGACCGCAACTGGCCAAATCCTTAGCACCAACACGCCCCATCCTGCCGGAGTACACACCCAGCAGCATGCGCGTGTGGGGAGCGGCAGCAGGGAGAGCACAGGGTTACCAGGAGCAGGTGCCGCTGCACCTCTGCCACCTGCAGCTGTCCATGGTCGCACGCCTCGTACTGCTTATAAGGTGTGGAGTGTGGTGTGTACTCGCACGCCTCGTGGTGTGTATTCGCACGCCTCGTGGTGTGTATTCGCACGCCTCGTACTGCTTATAAGGTGTGGAGTGTGGTGTGTACTCACACGCCTCGTGGTGTGTACTCGCACGCCTTGTACTGCTTACAAGGTGTGGTGTGTGGGGTGTGTGGGGTTGGCCAGAACCATGCATGCACATCCATGGTCGCACACCTCGTACTGCTTGCAAGGTGGGTGTGTGTGGTATGTAGGGTTGGCCATATCATACATGCGTACATACAAACATACAAACATACGTGTATATGGTATATATATATAATATATGCATAAAATATGCACTGCATGTACGGTGTATCTAGCTAGGAAACCACCGGTCTTGTACATAGCTAGGAAACCACCGGTCTTGTACAATGTGCAGATGCGGTTGTGGCAAACTCCAGTGGTGTGTGCAGGAGGCGCACTGGCAGACTGCTGGCTGCTTTCTTACGAGGCACTTCTTGCTTAGAGGCTCTTCTGCCACCTGCAGCCCCCCCTGTATTGCAGATGTTGTGTGACCCTACAACAATGTCTTGGTTTGACCCTACAGCAATGTCTTGGTGTGACCCTACAGCAATGTCTTGGTGTGACCCTACAACGACATCTAGGTGTCCGTTGATTGCCTGTCCCTGCTCACCCACTTTGTATTGCTGTCACACCCCTTTTGTGGAATTTCCCAGTCTTCTACTTGTGTGATTTCTGGGAATAAGCAGCTTCATTGCGCTGGCTTTACCATAGTCACTACCAGCATAGATCTTTATTTTTTGTATTTCTGTCAAGGTGCTGACGAAACTTAAGTGCCTTTTGTACAAGAGAGTTAGACCCAATTTCGTTGGGAAAATAGTAAAGGACATGCTTAGCATGAAATAACCATGGGGTCCTTAGATGCCCATAGACCTAGCCACTACTTATCGCTCATGTATGTCACCTGGAAATAGACTACTTAAAAAATAGACTACTTATCGCTCATGTATGTCACTTGGAATTGAGAGCTCGATTTGGCCTGTGCTCCTTGCATATTTGTGGGGGTAAGTTTGTGTGGTCTGCCTGGTGCACTACAGCAATTTATGCCTTGGAAGACGTACTTGAAACCTTCCCCCGTCGACAACTCGATTGCTTTGTCTTTGATAACTGTCCTTCGTAACTGTCTTTATTAACCGTCCTTACAGCAGTTGTTAATTACACGCCTAGTCATATCTTTGCATTCAGCCGCATGGTCATGACATAGCAGCCCTTATGGTGTCAGGTGTGTGTGTGTGTATGTGTGTGTGTGTGTGTGATGCTTGGTTACTCGTGATGATGAGTACATAAGCAGAAAAAGAAAAAGAAAGACAACGCAGGCACGGAAACCACTCCCCACATTAAATTAGGGAAAGGAGCCACTTTGGTACCGGGTACCGTAGAACTTTTCCACCAAGTGAAAAAGTTACAATGGGGATGATGACATAGCAGTCCTTATGGTATAAGGTGTGTGTGATGCTTGGTTACCAGCGCTGAATACCAGTGTCCTGATGAGGAGGTAGGAGGAGCAGAAAGCAAATAAGCACAAAGGCAAAGACCATACAAAATGATGGAAAGAGTTGCACGAGCTGAGCAAACGTTGGATGGCTTGAAACATTGACAGCTGGCTTTGCACTCGCATTGTTTGTGTCGTTCGTAGGGTTGACCCAAACCGTACATACAAAAATACGGCATACTTCAATTTGTTGGAAAATCAGTACAGTATTTGCACATGCTACATGTCTTAGGGTCTTTGTAACCAGAGCCGCAGCTCAGACCTATGTGTGGCGCCTCTCCCATAGGAATAATTCCATGTTGCTTTGGTGTGTGTGTTTGTGTGTGTGTGTATGTGTGTATGTGTGTGTATGTGTGTGTGTGACAACTGCCTGGCTGCGTGTCCTTGCGAGTGTCTTTGCAGGCCCTGAACAGTGGATGATGAGTGCAAATGTCTTCAATAATGTTCACATCGTTCTTTGTTGCAAGCTGCTTTGCATAACGAGCCACCAGGTGCTGCATGTCTGCCCGCCCTTTTATGCACCATGCTTAGCAAACATCACACTTCCATCTTCTCGAGTTCATTCCTTCCCTTCTCGTTTTCACCCCTCATTTCTCTCCAGCACTCTGCCCCCATGCTTACCCTTTTTGTCATGTTAATAAATCTCCCTGTTGCCCCCTATCCCTTGAACCCTCATCATTGTACTTAAGCAAGCCTTTGATTGTTACCTCTCCTCTTCTGACTCCTCTTTGCCCCGTAAACCCCCTTTTCAGACTGTCATTAGCTTTCAGATCAAAGCAAGCATCATAATAACCCCCTGGGGCAGAACACCCCTCCCCTCCCCCTGCCGACCAGAATATAAATCACCGGGGTGGTCTCCAGGTCTGCCGCCAGCTTTTTTCAACGCACCTCTTTCACTCCACATATTTGACACTTTTTATATATACTACACACATCCACTCTCAGGTCCACCACGACCCCCAAGGCCGCCCCACCGTTGAGATCATGGACAGCGACGATGAGGATGACGGAGGAAGTGATGCTCAGCAGCAACAAGCACAGCAGCACTCCACACACCAACACCAACAACATCAACACCAGCACCAACACCAGCAGCAGCAGCAGCAGCAGCAGCAGCACCAGCACCAGCATCGCACGCCCCACCAGCACCAGCAACACATTCAGCAGCAGCAGAAGCAGCAGCAGTCTAGGGGGGGGGAGCAGTCAGCCCTGCTTAAAAGCGTGGGGGATGCTGCCGCATTTTTGGAGGGGGATGAGGGCGATGCGGGGCTGTGGGATTATGGGGTGTCCCAGAATGATGATGGGTGGGGG
>Ga0307963_1004075_pt1 | contig 11621 bp, 11 predicted proteins | sample OrgLakmetagen594_FD_201829 | JGI IMG/M metagenome (GOLD analysis project Ga0307963, IMG submission 201829) | Saline water microbial communities from Organic Lake, Antarctica - #594 | ecosystem: Environmental > Aquatic > Non-marine Saline and Alkaline > Saline | place: Antarctica: Organic Lake...
CTTCCTCTCTCCCTCTCCTTCACTCTCTCTCCCTCTCTCCCTCTCTCCCTCCCTCTCTCTCTCTCTCTCTCTCTCTCCTTCACTCTCTCTCTCTCTCTCTCTCTCTCTCTCTCTCTCTCTCTCTCTCTCTCTGTGTGTGTGTATACAAATATATATATATATATTGTTTTTTTTACTCCACTATATAATTAGCTCAATTGTACCCACAACACACAAATATACACATCATAGCATGCACATAAATTGCCTGTACATACGCATGTGCAGCAGCCCGTCCTGCGGTGCGCCGCTCCTCCGTGGCTGCACCACCGGTTACAATGTTCACAGGGTCTTGCATTGTTCCTCATGAAGCAAAGGTGTGCCTTTTTCTTTGCCTTTGTTGCTGTGCCTCTGAAGCCGTAGTCTGCTGTGATCAGTTGGTAAGGAATACTACCATTACCATTTTGCATTATACGGGCCTTTTCTTTGATCTTCCATGGCGACAAAAGCATCCTTGCTTTGCTGTCATACCCTGAGTTAAGGCTGTCAAGAAATGCTGGAAGAGGGAACAGATGCTACAAATTATTTGATTGTATGCTGGTTGTGTGAGGTTTTTCTGCTGGGAGAGGAACAAGGGGTTAAAAAGTATGCTCGAGGTTGGAAGCTTGGTGCAACCTAACATTCATCAAAAATCTTACTATTGAGAGGGATGCAAGAGTTTGAGGTGACCAAAGACTGCTGTTAGAGCAAGAAAACCGTTTCTTTTTAGTTTATGGCCTGCATTCAAGGGTCAATACATGACTTTCCTCTTATCCCGTTTCTTTCACAAAGCATGCATGTTTGTCTATACAACCTTGAAGCATTTAAATTGGCCCTTCATGAAAGTACCCTTAAAGGGCAGGCCCCAGAACCCAGTTCACGCGAACTGTCCTACCCTCTCACATTCCAGCAACAAATTGAATACTTAAAAAGGGTTGCACTTTAACAGCAGCTCGTGAAGCTGCTGTGTTCAATGTCTTTCAAAAATGTAGATGCATGCTGAAGATGGTCACGTCTTACCATGGTTCCTCTGAAGTCCATGTCTAACTGCAGGTCAAGTGTGGTAACAGGTGCTTGGTTTGCTGCCTGCGAGCCTTGACTGCCTCCACTCAAGACAAGGAATGCGTGCTTGAAGCCGTTTGTAGGCATCTGTCACATATACTCCTTCACGATGTGTGTGCCTACCTGCAGGTCGAGCGTGGTGGTGAGGATGCTGTGTTCACCACCTGCAGTGTAAGTGTGAGTGCGCTGGGCGTGGCAGACGGTGTGGGCGGATGGGCAGAAGACGGCATCGATGCTGCTGCCTACTCACGCGGCTTCATGGTCGCCTGCCAGGAGGCCATTGAGAGCACTGATGGCAGTGAAGGTGGGTGGTGCAAGTGTATGTATGTGGTGGTTCAGTATAGAAGGGAGTACAGAGGACAAGGTGATGGAGTGGACAGATAGAAAGGCATTTGAGTTGGGCAGATGGGAATTATTAATAACTCATGTAGAGCGCAGCCTGCCGTTTTGGAGATGTTGAAAGCGGGTGGTAAATGTAAGCTAAAGCAAGAGGTGGTGCGTGTGAATGCACGAAAAGGAGGTGAATACTTAAGCATGTTGCAAACCATTAAGTATGATGATGTGTGTTTGCAAGGGGGTATGTGATGGGAGGAGGAGACGTTGCTGGCCTGCTGCAAATACGCACACGCAATGAGATAGGATAACCCTTTGGCTGAGCGGTCCAGGTAGATGAATGTATAGACAATTGTTCTGGTCTCACGTGTTGTTCAGTCTGGCGTGTTGCTTGGTCTGGCGTGTTGTTTGGTTGTACGTGTTGTTTGGTCTCACGTGATCCTATGCCTAGAGCCAAAAAAGGAAGGAGGTCCTGACTTCAGGACGTCAGGCAACACTGAGTGAGAATTTGTAAAGCGTGCAAAAAAGCACAATTGAGGCATGGACATATGGTGCAGTAGTATGCCACCTATGGAGGCGCCTAGATAAAGTCAACTCTAGAACTGCCTGCCGGTATGCAGGGCTCAATTGTGGCCTGCTTCCTTTGTCGTCCCTCTTTTCTCCGTTCACTTCTTGCTTCAACCGTTACGTGTTGATAGGAGCACGTGAGGTGCTGGAGTATGCTCAAGCTGCTGTGGAAGAGCCGGGCAGCTGCACGGCCTGCTTAGCCATACTGAAGCCAAAAACAAACGTACTTGAGGTGAGGCTGGTTCAGGTGCAACACTTAATCAGGGGCGGGTTGTATTCAAACCCAGAGCTTACAGCCAAGGACCGGCTGGCCGTTGTAGGTTGAAGCTAGCCTGGCTTTCTTGTCTCAGGGATACGTTGTCTGCAACCATTGCTTATTTGCTTATTTGCGAGGTGTATCCAACAACGATGCGTGGCTTCTAAGTTTGTGTTGCAAACCCTCATCAATCACTCAGTAGTTATGTGTCCTCTTGATCACCTCCTCTTTGGTGGTCAGCTCAGGGTACATAATGGTATGACGTTTGAGTCTTCCTTTGTTTCGAATCCTCCCCCTCACATGCACACACATGCACACACACACACACACTCACATACAGAAACACCCTCACCCCTCTGTCACACACTTGCTCAGGTGGCCAGCTTAGGGGACAGTGGCATGCGTGTGGTGCGGGGCGGCAGTGTGGTGTTTGCCACCTCGGTGCAGCAGCACCAGTTCAATATGCCCTACCAGCTGGCCTGCCCCAGCATGCTACCAGACACAGACACTGCAGCGGATGCCCAGGTCTCCCAGGTACTGTACTGGCCTGGTGTACGTGGCAGTTTGGTGATCAGCAATTGCATTTGTGGGTGCACACGTGCTCCAGACGTTGTTTCCTGCCTCTGCCTGTGATGCAGCGAGTGGGTGGTGGGCATGGCAATTGAGTGGCACTCGTCCTTCAATGTATTGTATAATTACACTGGCAAGAGCATCTAAGACTCTAGGAAAGAAGGCTGTTGCTTTTTAATTATTTGGATTAAATGGCTTATGACTACACTCAAAGCAAACAGAGCATGCAAGTGAGCTAAAGAGATCCCCTTCCTTCCTGTTATCGTGTTTATTAAGTTTGTAGAAATAATGGTACATGCATAATGGTATTATGATGATGATGACGTGAACTCATGACATTGAATTCATCCTACTCTTACATATGACAACCAATGACACCAATCCATGCTAATCAGCTCCCTCATTTTTGACCTTATTTGTCGCTGCAGTTCGCTTTGCAGCAGGGCGATGTTGTGGTGATGGCCTCAGACGGGCTGTTTGACAACGTCTGGGATGAGCAGGTGCGTGGCCAGGATAATTCTTGGATTTGTGACAGTGTCTGGGATGAGCAAGAGTGTATTGCGTAGGTGTGTGTTTCTTTGGCCCTGATGCATGAACATAATTTTGCCTTTATTTGCAGAGCTTTCTTTGCCTTTTGAAGCTGGGACAGCTTTTGATGTGTATCACAACTTTGAGCTGTGCTGTAAAATCTGGAAATAGGACGTGGTCATTGTTGGAAGCTTTAACCTTGACGTACCCAATTATGTGAAGCGTGTGTAGGAGAGGCAAGCTTGCACAACACACACACACACACATACACACACATGCGCACACACATACACAAACAGGTACGTACACGCACAACACAATTTGTACACTTGCAGCTTATAGCTATGGCCACTCGACACATCTCCGGTGGTTCTCGTATCTTCTCTGTGGCGCAAGCTGCCCAGCTGGCACAGCTGCTTGCCAATCAGGCCCACCAAAATGCCAAGGATCCTAATATTAGGTAGGTGTACGACCGTGCAGGTCTGTCATGTTTGTGTTTGTGTGTGCTCAGTGGTCAAGCAAGCAAAAAGCAAATTTTGGCACTTTGTTCTGAGCCACCCCTAAGGTCGTATGAAGGGGGATGTCTCATGAAACTGTGTGCCCTGGTTTCATCCTCTAAAACTTTGTTCCAATTTTTCCCCCCTTGAAGCCTTTTCGTATCCTTCTTCACCCTTCCTGCAAATTGCAGATCACCTTGGGCGGTGGAGAGCGCACAGGCCTCAGCAGGGGGTAATTGGCTGGGGCGTATGTTTCCTCGTGGAGGAAAGATGGATGATATCGCTGTGGCTGTTGGTCTTGTGCAATAAACGCATTCTCGAGCAATTGTGCCTCTATCTGATAGGTACACAGAATTTTGCAGATACCGAGGTTCTCTTTACATAAGATCATGGAAGGCAAAACTCCAGCACCCTGATGCTTGCACACTTTCCAAACATCACTTTGCTTCCTCTATTCGTGTTACATTTTTCAAACTGACATTCATTTTTGTTGACGTCCAATGGTGCATTACGAGGTGCACTATGCGATTTACAGTTCGTGCGTGGTAAATAGCACCTGCGCTACAAGCCGTGGATTCCTGAGCGGTCGATTTTTGCATTCGAGGCGAGCATATCCTTGGTACTCAAAATTTGCACCTTATTCCTTATTTACAAGTATACATCCTGCAGTCCAGGAGTCTACCTGAATTGTAACATGTGTTGATTTCAAGGGGCACCGGTCTACTATTTTGCTGACGTCCAAACGGGTTGTTTTCTCTTGCAGTTTTGAGTGCATAATTTTCAAACTTTCTCAATATTTATATTTTTTGAATTGTAGCAGGTGGTTTTTGTAAAGTTCCTCAGGTTGGAATTCCAAATTCGAGTCGCCCCAAAAATAAGAATCTAGCCTGGCATGGACGGCATTTGTTCCTACGTATTCAAATCAATGCTTGCATCATCTTGTTTTCAAGAAAAAATAATGCATAGATAGTGCATGTTCTTCTAGCATTACCAACGCATGTGTTGTCTTCTAATCTGGCTGTTGTTTTCAGCACTGGGGAAAATACCATGGGAAAATACTCCTAACCTTATCAACTGCCTTAAACTTGAATTGAGTCTAGGACCCTGCAGTAGTATTTACTGCCGCTTCATACTATCGTATCATGATGCCATGAAAGAACAGATGCACCATAAAGTAAGCTAGATGACTGTTTGGTTAAAACATCGATATGAGCGGAGGTCGCTTTTCATTTCAGGATGTGTTGTAATTCCTTAACGCATGCTGGTGACTTCCAGTGTACTTTTACTTTTACTTTTTTCTAGGGAATTTTTTTGAGGACGCTAGGCGGGCGGCCCTACTAGGCCTCAGAAGCAGCTACGCTGCAAGCCGTAGTGGAACAGCAAGGAGCCTCCATTGCCCCCCACGCTTGATTTGTATTCCGTCGCTGGCATGAGAATCTTCCTTTGCGTGAAGGCCAAAATTCGGTACAACAAATTTGAAGGCACTCAGCCTCGCCGTGCAGCCTCTTTAGAATAGTAGGACTTGAGTTTTGAATCTCAGAGAGCGAGCTGAAGCTTATTCTTGCATGTTGATTCTGTCAACTACCGCTGCTAACTTAATAAATTTCTCCATACCAAACCCCTCTTCAGAATATCACCAGTTCTGTCTGACAGTGTTCCAAGAAGCTTTGGAGACACTTGCAAAAATTTAAGACTCCGCATTATTTGAGAGACATCATTCAGACCACATGCATGTAAACTGGACCTACCTTCCATGGCAACAAAATTTATGAGGAGGCTTGAAGCAGTGCTGCCCTCTAAATTTCCGTCTATATTCCCTTCATGACAATCTATCCCCTTCTGTAGTATTCCCTTTATAACAACTTGAATGACATGGGCAGATTCTTGACTGTACAGGCTGACACTGCCCTGGATTCAGTTCAGATCCCTTACTGTGATTATGCTGATGAGCGACATTGCGGCATGTGCCTGTTGTGAAAGAACGGTTCTACGTTGCAAGGGGAGCAACGCAAGCAAGCGTGCGCCCAACTACCAATTGGAAAAGGAGCAAACTGAGGGCTTTACAATACAGAAAAGAGCGGCCTAGCACTGGTGCTGCCACCAGGGAAGAGCTGATCCTCTGGGGTACAAGCCAGGTGAAAAATAGCTTTACAAGAGTGAAAGCAGTCAAAACAAACGCCACAAGCGCACTCCTGGAGGTTGAAAACGTGGAGTAAAATGCGTGCTGCACGTCCATCGCAACTATGCTAAGCCGTTCTGGACACCATGCTGTGCGTGCTGTGTACTACATCATCCAGGTCTCGATACACACGAACAGGTCAAATGGTGCAAAACAGACGCTGTGTGTGTGCTCCTGGTGGTCGAGAATGTGACCTAGGGCAAGTGGTGGGAGGTGCCGGAGCGGACAACTCAGGGGTCCGAACCATGCAAGCACGTCCAGCAATGGAAAAAATTCGACCTTTACGAGCACAGATGCAAAACCACACATTACAGCTGCTGAGAAGATGGCAGACGCCAGAGTTTACAGAACTGGTGACAGCAAGGGTATCAAACACAGAAAATATGCCAAGCTGTGGCTTTTCCAGGTCTTTGCTTTGACAGCTGGTCTGTACGGTTGTCAAGTACGGGCCACTTCTTCTCTGACATATGATTCCTCAAAAATTACCCTTACACACGTCCTTAAACTTGGCTTCCTGAAAATAAGACTCCTGGGTGTCAAAAAAGGTACTAATCCTCCTCACTGGGTTGTTGCTCTGCAAAACAGGTCAGATGCCCATTCTTTTCTATTGGTTCAGATGCATCGGAACAGTTAACTCTCTTCAAACAATCCTCTTCCTGATAAGAAAGTTGTGCAAACTGACCTTCCTCTTGCAAACAGAAGTGATACGTGGACTTATCAGGTTATGCACGCGCTCCAAGATTTCCATGCGTCCCAGCAATTTTTGGATGCCGTACAACCTTGCAAGTTTATCAATTTAATACAGTTTGAGCTCACTTTGCGCGAACATATCATCAGGAGCTGGAGAGAACTTGAAAATTTGACACCACATGATAATCACCATTCCAGCAGAATTATGAGGACTCATCACACACACTTTGGTATACCTTTGGGGATTGCTCCTGGCTGGTGGGATGACAGAAAAAGAAATCATAAGCCTGTGTTACCTATCTACCTTCGCCTGAATATTTCCAGCAATCTCAGCCGTGCTCTTTCTCGCCTTTGCCTATCTGGCTATAACTTTCTGGTCCAAAGAATGCGTCATATCAGGAATAGAAGGCCTTATGAGCTCAGGATCTGTGACAAATGTGACTGGCACACTGTTCAGGATGAGAAACACATTCTGCTGGGCTATCCGCATGAACATCGTGTCAGCATTTGCACACAGCACCGCCAGCTGGTCTTCCCACCTCAGTATGAGGATAGCACAACTTGTTTGATGACTTTTGTGAACCAACTAGGTATATCTGGTGTGGCCTCTTTTGTGGCTAAGTGCCTAGCCCTTTTCCCTTGATTATTTCTAGTGCCTTTTTTGGTCCGCTTGCATCGTGAGATGCAAAGGGCTCTGTCATTATTACCAAGGAGAACACAAAAAATCAGAGAAACCAGAGAAACGGGAGATTATAAAGACTAAAATATAGAAAAGAGGTGAGGGAGGCGGAAGTATGCTAAAGAGAGAGTTGTGTTTTCCAAGGAATAAAAAGAATGGAGAAGGGAAGCAGAAACCTGAGAAAACCAGATAGTGAGATCATCTCACTTTATGCTACACTTCAAGAACCTGAGTTCATGTGTTTCACACTGAACTCATAAGTTCTATTCCGCTTGCATCGTCAGATGCATAGGGATCTGTCATTATTACCAAGGCAGACTACAGTCGTGGTCTAGTAGTGCATGGCCCTGGTTGGAAGCAATTTATTGGCAATAGGCCTCTCAATGTACGCGTGCATGGCCTGGACCTCCAGGCTCCATGAGCCTGAAAATTATGATCAGGAACACCCTTCTTGGCAACGAGGGCAGCACCCCCAGAGTGAAGGGAGTGCAGGCCGTATCTGTCAGTAAAATCTGCGAAGGACATGTGAGCAGAATCAACCAAAGCTTGCAGAACGCGAGCTTGAGCAAAGGAGTAAGACCAGGGCTGATTTGTGGGGCAAAACTTTTCAGAAGAACCCTCCCTGAAGGAGCGAAAAACGGCAACGTGCTTGCCCAGGGATCCTGCCTTCACCAACAATGATTCTAAGAGAGCAACTGGGCAGGAAAGGGACTTGCCCCGAGCAATACATACTACTGAGCCTGAGCGAAATTGGTCGTTCTTCCTTTTGGCCAAGAATATTTCCATGTGAGAAGAGTAGAACCTGACTTCATCTGCAAAAATCTGGCAAGCGCAATCATATCTCAGAAAACCAGAGAAGCAGACCATAATAAACGTTGCAATTTGGAGGTTGAGTAGGGTGGACTGGCTTGGCTTAAGCAGGAAAGAGACTGTTATAATACAGAAGTCAAGGGACAAGGGAGCTTTCCTGAATTGACCTCCAGAGAAAAGTGACCTCTGTGCGCAGGATTGAACCGATTGAACACAGGAGTGGCTGGTCACATTTAAACCAGCTTTTATGCGCGGCAAAGATGGCTGCGCTTGCTGCTTTGATAGTAGAGTAGGTCAAACCTTGGTTGAGAGCAAAACGCAGAGAATTTGACAGAAACATAGCAACGTGCATTGGATCGGCTGGCAAGAAAGAAAGCTTGTTTTGTTGACACTAACTTCTGAAACGGATCCAGTGAGCGTCGTATTTGAGCAACTTTTTCTGACAACGTGATTGAGACATGCAGCTCAAAGTGTACGTGTATTCAGCTTTCAAGGCAGGTGTAGGGCATTTACCAAACAAACACTTTGAAATATCGGACTCAAGGGTGTACCTGTGTCCTGCAAGCAAAGGAGGGGATTGGGATTGGTTGAGGAGGGGGTTTAGAGGAGAAGCACAAGACGGCCAGAAAGGTCCAGCGCGTGAATGCACGCGGGGCTGAGGCTGTGCTGGGGCCTGGAGTCAGCAGATTTTTAAAGCGTGTAGCACGCGACAACCGTGTACAAAAAAAAAAGTGCTGTCCTTTAGACAGTAGAGGCCATTAAGAATTAGATGGCCAGAGAGGTAGGACAAGGATAGAGGCTGCACTGAATTGCCGGATGATGGATATGACCGATGGAATCAAGTTGAAAGGTGGGAAACACCAGTTGAAATGTTCTCACCAGTCTCTTTGAGCAAGCGCATTGATACCGACTGAACCTGGGCACCGCAACATAGAGTTGAACCTGTCAAGTATATGATCGGAGTGGCTTGCAAAACGGTCAATGGTAGGTAGGCCCCACTGTGCAACAGTTTTTTGGAAGACGTCAGCATTCAGAGTCCAGTCACAAGGGTCTTTAAGGTAAGGCCATCGGCAATCTTGTTCTGATCGCGTGGGACCCATGTGGGGAGCAGGGAAATGTCATGTTCCATTGTGAGTGAGATAAATCTGAGTACAAATGTCATTCAAGCGCAAGTCTGTACTGCCCTGGCTCATAACTCTGACCACGTAGGAGTTGACAGAGAAGATCTGGACGGACTTGTGCCTAATGATGTCCAAAAAGGATTCAAGACTGTGAAGAAGTCCCCATATTTCTCTCGGTGTGCTACTGGATGTGCCATGCCACAACTCGGGGGGAAGAAACTTTCTGCCTGCAATTTTTGATTCTCCATTGTGGCACCCCAACTTGCTGCTCCAGCATCACACCATATGAAAATGTCAGAGGGGAAGGCCAAATCTTTTCGCGAAAATGCGTAAGAGACAAGTGAGAACAGTAAGTGATTTCGTCTCGCAAGCCGTCAGAGATAACAACGTAGAATTGCAAGCTGTACTGCTGCAGATAAGAGTGGCATTGCCTTGATTTGATGAGAGCAATAGGGCCAATTGCCAGAATCATGCTGCTAAGGTGGCCAGCAATTCGCGAAAGCAGGTGCACTTGCACTTTCTGTCTTGACAATGCTGCTGTGATCAGCTGTTGCAAACTCTCCCGTCTCTCTAGCGGCAATTCAAAGGAACCTCAATCCAAGTCAATGACAAAACCGAGGTGGGTCAGGAGGCGTGTAAATTGCAGATGAGACTTGGACTCATTGATTGCCAGGCCAGTTGATTTGAACGTGTCCAAAACCAACTGCATGTGTGCTGTAGACTGGGAATCAGAGACCAGGAAAAGGAGGTCATCCAAGTAGTTTATAAGCCGGACCCCCCGAAAGCGCAGGTGTAAAAAGATGGTTCTCATAATTTTTGTGAAGCACCAGGGGGCAGAAGCAAGACCGAAAGGAAGGACTCTGAAAACATAGAGTTCACCCTCCCATTGAAACCCAAGGTACGTGTAATATCTGGGATCCATATCCACATGGTGGTAACCGCTGGCAAGGTCTAGAGAAGACATGAGGTCTGCCAGGTCTGCCAGGTCAGTCAGAAGATTGAGAGAGTCCATGCGAAAAGAAGGTACCATCACGATCAGAAATTTTTTCACGTGTCGAAGGTCCAAGATCAAGCGTTGTTTGCCATTTGATCTAGTAACAACGTTCAAGGGGGACACACATTTGGGCTGGGTATGCCACTTCATAATAGCATTTGCACGGGGGAAAAATGGAAGATGTGACAAAATCGCTGCAGGCCAGTGCCTCTTTGTTGTTTTGTTGGAAAAAAGGTGGTGCTGGGCCTGGGAGAAAGGATCAAAATAATGGGAAGCCATGCTGCACCCACTGAAGTATCCACTTGTCTGAAGAATCTTCCAACCACCAAGAACAATGCCGCTTCAGCCCACCTGAAGACGGAACTGCCGGTTTTGCTGGGCCTGCAATCAAAGAAATTCGAAAAGAAAGCCCGGGCCCTGAATTATTGGTAGGTTACATATACGTGGTTTGGGCAAGAAATTTAAGAATTATAAATATCAAGGTCAAAGTGGTAGGCCCTGGGCCTCCGTGGTGCCTGGCACCTTGCAGGCCGGGCCTGAATCAGTTCAAGGATCAAGGTAATAAATGCGTGAGTTCAGGCCTGGCCTGGATGATATCAGGGATCAAGGGAATTAATCATGCAAACTCAGGCCTGGCCTGGGTCAGTTGTGAACATGTGGGCAGCAGGCCCTGGGCCTCCACGGTGCCTGGCACCCTTCAGGCCCGGCCTGGAAAAAGTACCTAATAAAGATAATTAATTGCCGGATGCGTGGTACCAGGAAAGAAATTGCCTCAAGAATGAATGCATGTAGGAATGAAAAAATCAAGAGTTACGTGTGCCCAAATCAGCGTGGAGTGCCGTTAAAGTTGTTGTAGCCGTTGTAACCTGGCCAACGGAAAACGTTTGCCGCAGATTGGTTGTGGCCATGCGTGTGTGCACCAGACGTTTAAGATGGGCCGTTCTAATTCCCTCCCGCATGACCATTAATGTAAGGGGGGGGGGCGGCATAGGAAAAGATTGCTGAAAAATTAGGAACCGGATGGAGTGGTGCATTATATTGTTGTTGAGGCATGGAGGGGTTCAAAGTCTGAGTGGTAAAAGGTGGGCGGCGTTTGGGAAGAAAGGGAAGAGGTGCTTTACTGACATCACCAGCCTTCACGCCCAACTTCTTAGCGAATTTCTTTGTACTTGATGGCAGGTGACTGTGGTTTAGTGCGTTGTCAAGTTTTTCCCAACCGTATGTCGCTCCAAAAAAGAGATGATTAGATTGCTTCTCAAGCACCCTCAACACACCTTGGATCTCTGCCACCACTTTCTTGGCAGTCTTGTGTGGAGC
>Ga0307963_1004078_pt1 | contig 11611 bp, 10 predicted proteins | sample OrgLakmetagen594_FD_201829 | JGI IMG/M metagenome (GOLD analysis project Ga0307963, IMG submission 201829) | Saline water microbial communities from Organic Lake, Antarctica - #594 | ecosystem: Environmental > Aquatic > Non-marine Saline and Alkaline > Saline | place: Antarctica: Organic Lake...
GGCTGGTGCCTTGTGATAAAGGTTGTACTCCTGTCTTGTTTTGGGGTGAAAAGAGGTCCTGGTTGGGCCGCAGTGGCCTGTAATGTGGGAACTCAGTGCCAAATTTTGAACTGGATTTCTGTCCAGACCACTGGGGTGGTCCTTTTGGCCCCAAACATCATGAACCATCTAGTTATATCATCCAAACATGATTTGAATAAAAAAAGTCACATTTCAGGACATTTGCTCCGTTGACCCCCTCTGGTATATTACCGTAATTTCTTTACCTTCACTGTGGGCTACAGTGGCACTGATAGCTAACTTCCTGCTACTCGAAATGTGTTCCTCAAAAAAACCCCGTCTGAACCACTTCGCTGCATGTCCATGCTGTTCTGCTGCTCCTGCTCCTGCTCTTCCTCAGCAGAGCGACTCCTTGTCTGACTCAGGGAATTCATCGAACTCAAAGCGTGCGTGCGTGCGTGCGTGCGTGCGTGCGTGCGTGCGTGCGTGCGTGCGTGTGTGTGTGTGTGTGCACGTGTGCGTGCGTGCGTGCGTGCGTGCGTGCGTGCGTGCATGCACGTGTGTCCTTCCCCCACCAATTTTTATTCTCCTTCATGGCGCTTGCTTTGCCTGCCCTTGCCCTGCAGGCTCCCTGATGCAGGGTGCTCCCTCACACCCAGGTCTCTGGAATGGGCAAGCCGCTGCCATGCATTTCCACCCTTTGCTTCTTCCTAGAAACATTTGCACTCATTGCTGTTAACTAATAAATTAATTGCGTGGAGGGGATGGAAAGCTGTAGGTTCCCACCACGAACTTCTGACACGCGCCTCAAATTACTACGATTTACCCACCGTATGTTGTACGATTTGCCACCGTACATGACGGTTTGGACCGTAATCCCGGTTTTACCGTAATTTCTACGGTATGACCGTAGTACGGCGTACACCGTACCGTAATACGGTGCAAAATTCTCAATCACGGCGTAAAGTCACAACACTGATTATATATCCTTCAGTAATCCCATTACGCTTGCACCATCCCACCTTCTATCTGGCGTGTAACAGCAGCCCCTGACATCCGCTGGCAAACCTGTTTGCTGCTCATTGGAGAAGGTACACGCAAGCTGCGTTTTGAGGAACAAAGATTGGATCAGCGACTATATATATGTATTTTCAAGCATGCTGTGACCCTTGTGCACATACTTAAATCCTCCGAGCGGGAGCATGCTGTAAGTGCCAGTTAAAAATTATCCCCCTGCCCCTCTTTCCACGCACACAGGGAAGCAAAAGTCTTTGCATGCCCTGAGCTTAAACCCTGCTTCAGCCATGGACCCAGACGCCTTGTCCACTTTACCTGAGGGTACAACTCTTAGTCCCTACGATGCAAAGGCCGTGAAACGAGAAGGCCAAGAGGTGTGTGTATGTGTGTATGTGTGTGTGAATGTTTGTGCATGTGTGTGTATATGTGTGTATGTGCATGCGCTCATGTGTTGTGCGTAATCTGGTCGTCGATACGTGCTATTGCTCTATGCATTTAAAGACAGTGGCACAACTCCCTGCTAATACAATGCCAAAGCATGAGTTGCAGCAGCAGCAGCAGCAGCAGCGCTTCCTTCCTTTTCTTGCACGGCAGTGCACAGACTGACTGACAGCTGGCTATCAGGCTGACTGAAAGTTGGCTATCAGGCTGACTGATTGGCTATCAGGCTGGCTATCAGGCTGCCTGACCGCTGGCTGTCAGGCAGCCTCTCATGTAACCTCCTAATAACCTTTATCTTTGACCGTACCTGCTTTCAACAGGCCTTGCCTGAGGGCGACAGCTGGCGTTGGTCCAAGGTCAACAAACGACAAAGAAAAGATGGAGGCGAAGGAGGGAGGGGAGCGGGGGGAGGGCAGCCCTTTGCGGTGAGAGAATAAGCTCTTACACTGGAGATGTAAGCCTACAGCTGGGAGCTTCCTCACATGTGGGAGCTATAAGATGCTTTGCCTGCGGGGAAGGCACGCTCGTGAACTAGCCGTCAACGCCCAGCCATGTCACACATGTCACGTCCTTTAAAGTCCTTTCCCGTTGTTCTACAGAGTTATACAGTGTATGCCAGCCTAGCTCATACATGAGCCCCCTGAATCTGATGAGGCCGCAACATTGCAAGCGCTTCCCATTATGCGTGCCCTTCTTTTTCCCATCTTTTAAAGCACATGTCACTCACATGCCAGCAATGCTTCTTCATAAGTCTCAAGCTTCTACTGAGGGCCAAATCAACATTGCACACGACCCCTACTGCATCACCACTGCACGCAATGCCTTGCGAGCACGTGGCACAACTATCTTCACTAACCAATTATGCTCCGTAGGAGCCTCCTGCTATTATTGAAGGCCGCACTGATATTGCACGCGACCCCTACTGCACCATCACCGCACGCAACGTGCCGTTTCAGTCCACTGAAGCGGACATCGTGCATTTCTTTGGGCAAGCCGGAAAGGTGCGTGACGTTCATCAAGCAACTGTTGTTCTTTGCGGTATGTGCAAAGCAAGGCGCATGTGCGCATCTATGTGCGTAAGCAAAACACATGTGCGCATCAGGATATAGTTGATGAGATGCCTGGACATCGTTTCAGTGTGTATTACCTACCACTCCAGGAATCGGTTTCTGATCCTGTGTGTAGAAGGATGCAGCACCCTTGAAATAAAAGTGGCTGAAGTTGCACACGCTGCTCTTGTGTCGATCCTGGAAATGCGCGGTAAAAGTTTGAGCTGCAGGTTGTTGCCACAACGCATATAAGGGATAACCAAATACAGACTCTGGAACTTCAAATAAACACGTTGCCTTATTGATACTAGATGCTATTTTGATTCTTCTATACTGATTTCAGTTCATGCCCATACCTTGTGCCTGGTACATTGCTGTGTTTGTGTGCCGCTGAAGGCTGACACCCTGATGCTGGTGTGCTCCTGCTTTCAGCAAGATGCTGACATGAGTTTATACCTCTCCAATCATGCTTATACCTGCAACAACTTACACCTTATATATAATGACATGCACCTATTGCAGGTTGTTGATGTGCGAAGGGCTGCTAACAGGGATGGGAAGCTGAACACCTGGATAACTGTGCAGTATGCATTGCCAGAGGTACGTGCACCTGCTGCAGTGTTCTTGTGAGAGTCTTTAGCATGCACCTGCTGCAGTGTTCTTGTGAGAGTCTTCAGTATGCACCTGCTGCAGTTTTCTTGTGAGAGTCTCCAGCATGCGGTACGTGCACCTGCTGCAGTGTTCTTGTGAGAGTCTTTAGCATGCACCTGCTGCAGTGTTCTTGTGAGAGTCTTCAGTATGCACCTGCTGCAGTTTTCTTGTGAGAGTCTCCGGCATGCGGTACGTGCACCTGCTGCAGTGTTCTTGTGAGAGTCTTCAGTATGCACCTGCTGCAGTTTTCGTGTGAGAGTCTCCAGCATGCGGTACGTGCACCTGCTGCAGTGTTCCTGTGTTAGTCTTCAGTATGCAACCGGGTAAGTCTACTTTTTCAGCCACCTGGATCGCTGTGCGGTATGCATTGCCAGAAGTGCGTCCACCTGCTAAAGTTTCGGGTGTGAGACTCCATCATGCAACTGGGAAACTCTGTTTTTGCTGTAGTGCAAGGTGTGGGTGATGGTCGGCTGTTTAGGAGGAACTGAAGAAATTAGACATCATATTTACTTGTAAAAATGATCCAGTCTAGGAAAGAGTTCGTGATTCTATTTCTTGTAGTCAGGTGTCTTTTGCAACCAATTCCTCTCTGTCAACTTATGGGGGGGGAAGCCTTGTAGGTCGGATTGGAGCAGAGCTTTAGTGTAGTTACATACCTTTTGTGTGCTTACGCCTGAGTACATTTCAGGCTAAATGAATGCAGCTGCGTGTCTGTCAGCACCGTCACCCGTGCAACGGATCTCTGGGCTAAAACGAGTCAGCGAGCAGAAACAATTTGCCCAATGAGCCCAACGTCATATTGCACAATAAGCCCCCCATTGGCTTGTGTGCTCAAGCGAAAAGTTAGATTTCACATTCTTCCTCATGCACAAACACACAGACGTGATCACATCCACGCCCTCATTTACGCGCAGGAAGCAGAAAAGGCATTGCAGCTGCACAACACAGACTTTATGGGGCGCACGATTAGTGTGGACCCGGCGACAGAGTCAGGTAGCCAGGCTCACAGACACACACAGCTTTTGATGCTGCTGAGCATCATTAGTGCCTGTACTACAGGGACCTGGGTTGCATCTGGGTGGCAGCATAATTTGACTGTTGCTGAGGTTGTGCCGTGAGCTAGCTGCCTTCTGAGGAATGAGGAACAGTAGTTTTGCGCTCTCACACATTTGGATGGTCGCTCGCTCAAAGAAGTGTATCCTGCCAACACTCCAGTAGTGCAACAGAGGGATGCTAAGTGGTGAGCCAGAGTGTTCATATTGTCAACTGTTGTGATGTTTAGTGAGCTGCTGCTGTGAAGGACCCGCACTTTTGGTAATGATACCACTGACCTTTTCACCCTTACAGGACGCAAGTCAGCCCCCATGGGTGTACCTGTGGAGGGCTGCTGGTTCTGCTTAGGCTCCTCATCAGTAGACATCTCGCTGGTGGCAAGTGTGGGCAACGAAGCGTACGTCACTGTTGACAAGGTAGGATATAGAGGGTTTGTTGACAGGGCGTTTGCTGAGGCAACTGCTGTATCACAACTAAATTGCTGTGAGTATGAGCAACTCGTATACACCTGATGGAGTTGGTACTAGTATACACCTGATGGAGTAGGTACTGCAGACTGGCAAGTGCGAATTTCTTGGCCCAGTTGGTTTTGAGTGGGAATATGACGCATTTCTTCCTTTGCTGAAAAATTGACAGGAGTACTGCCACTCCTAGATCTTAAGGGTGCCATAATCTTGATCAATCAAGATGATCAACATAAATCTTGGCACAGGCAGCAAATGCGGTGCCTTATTTCACCTCTGCAGCTCAAGATCTTTTACACACTTGTATGTTGGTACCCGGTACCTAAGTGGATCCTTTTCTTTATTTAGGAGTGGTTTTTCACTGCCTGCGTAGTTTTTTTCTCTCTCTCTCTCTGTAACAGTGTATACTATTTGTAACAGCATTTGTAGTAAATGGTCTTTTACACACTTTTGTATGTCTTTGTGTAACAGTGCACACTATTTGCAACAGCATTTGTAGTAAATGGTCTTTTGCGCACTTGTCTATGCCTTTGTGTAACAGTGCACACTTATAACAACAGCATTTTTATTCGCTCTTGGGCGCCATATTATCCTGGTCGGATTTATTGCAACAACAAGCTCCTGTTTGTGTCACCTCTGCACTCCAAACATTTCAACCTCAACCCATTTTTTTACATCTATTTTGGACCATCACATTCTGCTCATGCTGCTAACATATGCTCCAATCACACACAACACACAGATTCACCCGCACATATGCATACACATGTATGCACACACATCAACATAAAAACCACACACGCCAATATAAACGCACGCGTGTGCACACATGCATATACTCACACTCTCCTTCCCTCTTTAGGGAGCCATCAATGACTACCACGTGCTGCTTGTGCCTGTGGACCACTACCCCTCAAGCGTGTCGCTATCACCCCCCTGCTATACTGAGGTAAATTTTTCAGTGCTGCATTTGCACACACTCGTACACCACCCCCCTGAAAATATTTATTTCACAGCAATCGCCCCCCTGTTCTCTTGAGCCTCTTTTCGTCGTCACGAGGGCTAGTGAGGTTGGATCTTGCATATAGCTTGCTTGTTGCTGCTCGTGGACGTGGACCACACCCTCTCAAGCGTGCCACTCTCACCCCCCTGCTATACTGAGGTATACTCCCATGCATAACTAGGTTCCACCCCCTTTCATCACGTGCTGCTTGTGCCCGTTGACTACTTGCCCTTACCCGGGCCATTGCGCACTGCGTCGCACACGCCCTTTTAAGTTGTGGACTTTTTTGCTAGTTGAGACGGCTTTTTTGACTGCGGTACTGTGCCTTTTCAATTGCGGCATTGCAATACTGCGGTACTGCGGTACTGCGCCTTTTCAACTTTGATACTGCGCCTTTTCAATTGCGGTACTGCGCCCTGCTAGGACACATCGTTCTTCCTTACTGTCCTCGGATGGGATTATAAAGCCATGAACACTGTGCTAAACCTTGACTCAGTCTGTGTGGCAGAGTGTCGATACCTGATCCTTTTAGTCTGTGTCAATACTTAATCCTGTCAGTCTGTGTCAAAACCTGATCCTGTCAGTCTGTGTCAAAACCTGATCCTGTCAGTCTGTGTCAATACTTAATCCTGTCAGTCTGTGTCAAAACCTGATCCTGTCAGTCTGTGTCAAAACCTGATCCTGTCAGTCTGTGTCAAAACCTGATCCTGTCAGTCTGTGTCGATACCTGATCCTGTCAATCTGTGTCAAAACCTGATCCTGTCAGTCTGTGTCAAAACCTGATTCTGTCAGTCTGTGTCAATACCTGATCCTGTCAGTCTGTGTCAAAACCTGATCCTGTCAGTCTGTGTCAAAACCTGATCCTGTCAGTCTGTGTCAATACCGGATCCTGTTAGTTCTGTGTAGCAGAGTGTCCATTCCTGATCCTAACATAATTTACCCCTGGGGATGATGCATCATGCCCAGACAGAGCATCCTCCGTCAGTGTGCACACGTTTCATGTCCAAGCTTCTTCCTGAAAGCTACGAGGCTGGGTGTTTCTTGTGATCGTGCACATGCTGTCATTCAGCTGAGCAGTTCACCAAATAACCCTTGGTCTGAGCTGTCTATGTGTATGCTCAACCATACACTTCCAACTTCATTGGTCGTTCTTGCACCAATCTACTTCCTATATATGTCAAGATATTAACCAGGTGGAGCGCTACCTGATTTCCTTGCTCAGATCTCAACCTGCTAAATCAAGTTGTTGTTTCCAACCTTTTGTGTTGTTGTTGTTCCAGCCTTCCGTTCAAACTTTGAATTACTCATGCATCTCCCTGCACATATATGTCGTGGCCCACAGATGGAGCGCTACCTGTTGTCTCTGCACACGTGCTACGCATCCTGCTAACTCTCCCTGCACATTTCTTGTCGTGGCCCACAGATGGAGCGCTACCTGTCGTCTCTGCGCACGTGCTACGCATCCATGGGCATGGAGCTAGTGGGCTTTGAGCGCCACCTTGCCTTGAAAAAAAGCGGCGGAAACCACTGCCACATCAATGTCATACCTGTACCTATGGCAGCAGGCAAACGAGCTAAGCAGGTGATGTGAATGAAGCATCAGTGACATTGCTTGCTCATACTGGCAGGAAGATGGGGTGAATGAGTAGGGTTGGCCAGAGCCGTATATGCACAACGTGTATGACCGTATCTTTGATGATTTCCCAGCCAAAATGCCGTATATACCAAACAAAACGTATATTACCGCCCCCTAATTATTGTTTTTTGGTGGGGGCGGTGACAGGGCGGTGGTTAAATATATATTTATCTCTTAAGGAGGCGGTTGTGGGGCGGTAGTGGAAATAAACGTTTTTGAGCAGTGCGAGCGATGAGTGGTCAGAAAGCCTTCCCAGCACCCCAGCCCCAGCTCCGCCTGCCCCAGCCCCAGCCTTGCCTGCACCCGTTGCACTTGTCGGTAAGTTCCAGCGAGGGGGGGGCGGTTGCCGTGCAAAACTGTAGAATATTTATTTGGGGGGGGGCAATTGCACATATTGACCATAATATATTTATTTATTTCAGGGGGGGCGGTGGATCCATGGACGTACGGTACACTGTATATATAGGGTTCTGTCCAACCCTATGAATAAGTTGTGTAGCAAAATGTACGTCAGCGTCACTGCTGTGCCTATGGCAGCAGCAAAACGGGCTGAGTAGATAGCAAATAATGATTTGAGGCACATTGTCAGTGTTTTCCTTCATTTAGCAGGCAATGGTTTAGGACGAAACACATTTGCAGCAATAATTTGGCTGAAATACAAATTTCCATGGCAGACATGACATCAGCGTCCTCTTTTCACATAAGGGGGACAGGGAAGATGCGATCCAGTTGCCTGCTAATGTAAGGCATATGAGTAGGGTTGGCCAGCACCGTATATATACTTTGTATATGACCCTATATTGGGTGATTTTCCTGCCAAAAGTACCGTATATACACCGTTTATATACATATATGGTTCCGGCCAACCCTAAATATAAAGTTGCTTGTGGTTCCCAGAGGCACAGCAAAAACAGAAAGGCCAGCTTGCCATTTGACATTTTGAGCTCCGCTCGTCTTGACATGTGCGTATTTGTTTGCTATTCTCATACATGTTAATTGGGTGCACACTTAGTTCATAACATGCATAGCATTTACGTGTTCTTATTGGCTGCAGCCCTTTGACCCGAGCAGGTCTTAAGAACAACGATCCTCTCTTACATGCGCAGGCCTTCCAAAAGGCTGCAGAGGCAGCAGGCTTCAGCCTGAAAGTGCTGCCTCCTACCTCGGGTGCAAGCCTTGTGGGGGCAGGGGCTACTGCGGCAGCAGGTGCGCTACAGAATCGACCTTGATGTGGTCTGTGAGAAACGTGATTGATATTGAGAAACATTATCTGTCTTTTTGCGAACTTCCCATCATAGCATCATCTGAAGATCCACGTTGTTGATGTAAATATCACGTCAATTGTCTACATCTCAGAGGACTGGCCACCCCTTGCTGGTCTTGACGGAATTTGTCCACAACGTGCACATAAATGGGCAATCACTGTATATTAGAACAGGGCATGCTCTGAAGATAACATGACGTGCGTGAGTGATTTAAGCTCCTCCTGACAGTGCGCCCGTGCTGAAGCAATCCATGACATTGTTCCCATTGGGACGTCAAATCTGCGCCGCGGGGGAGGTGGGGGGGGAGGGTGTGAGTGGCTGTCATGTCAGTAAGCAAAATAATGGTGTAGGCCTCGAATATTTTTTCTGGCAGTCGCACGTTTCGACTGATGCCTTACTCTGTAAATTCTGTAAGCAAAATGATGGTAAAGGCCTCGACATTTTTTTTCCTAATTAACAGTGGTTACAACAAACTCCTCACTCCTCATTGCCGCCATCAACATTTAATAGTCTCTTTATACCCTTTGGTGCAGGTGGAGGGGGTGACCCAGCATCCACCAGCAGCCAGGCTTCATTGCGGACTGCTGTGGGGGACAGTGAATATTTTTGTGCGCTGCTGCCAGATGGCTCGCGCATGGTACGGCCCATTATGCGAGGTGAGGTTGTGTCTTCCCTACGTCTTGCCTTGCGTGACAATATGCCTGACATAAGAAAGGGTTAGCTGTTATATCTATGATTAAATAAAATATTTTCTTAATGGCAAGTTTGGATGTTGCTTATGTTGTTGAAGCACGGTACAACCTGCTGCGCAAGGTAAGAAGTGTGTGCCTTCGATGTAATTAGGGCGAGCTGCTCAAAAGGGTACATTTCACTCTCAACATGCCTAATTAAAAGATATTTTATCTTGCCCACTTTCTTTCAATGCTCAAACGGTGCATTCAAGTATCTCAGGTAGGAAATCCGTGCAGCTATGGGGTCATTGATTGTGATGGTAAATGTGATGGGGGCGGTCGGGACAATTGTGCCATAAAGTCTTGACCTGGACATGTTTTTCCGGGTCATGCAATGAACTCTTCCCACCCTCTGCGCGTCTTTTCTATGAAAGAATGGGGGCCAGAAAGGTGTCAGATGGTCAATTAGATCGTAAAAAAGCAGCTGCTGAAATTCTCTAAGGGGGGCAAAGACCTTGGCAACGACAAAGGGTGAGAGTATCGATTTGACACCAGCTTGCTTTCTTGTCACCAGCAACTCACTCACTCCCAGTCAGTGCGTAGCTGCCGTCAGATATTTGACTCTGTGTTGCCGCACTTTCCTTTTGCTGTGTGCAGGGGAACGGTGGCCTATGAATTTGGGAAGAGAGGTGCTAGCTGATTTGGCAGGCAACCCAGAAAGAGCGGACTGGAAAGCCTGCAGTGTCAGCGAAGAGGAGGAAAAGAAGAGGACAGACAGATTTAAGGAGGCCTTTAAGCCCTATGATGTTTTAGGATGACATTGTGATATAGAACTAGAAAGGGATCGTTTTGTACCAGTTGGTGGAGAAGCACGGGTAGACATACTAGTTCATACTGCCAAAAAACACGGCCTGCAATTCATCCGACGAAACGTTCACTTCCGGGAAGCAATAAATGAAAAAATACCTGACTTACAGGGACTTACAGACAATCGGCGGGCTGAGGAATTCATGCCAGAAAGAAGCATCTCCCCCCCCTCTTACACAGCAAGTAATCAATAGGCATCTTTGGCGCTTTTGGTCATACACCTTTGCAACACCGCCGGCAGAGCCACCATATAAGGCCATGATTGGATAGCTCACTGCTGAAGACTACGTGGAGAGACAAAGCACAATCCTTGGGCGCCTGTTTTGTTGATGGCTTGTATGATCATGCTGCACATCAAAATGTGTCCTCTCTCAATGACCTTGTTTACATAGATGGTACCCAGAGTTGAAGGGTATCATGTTGCACGTCTCTTTTTAAAAGGCAATAGCTGAGGAATCGCCTCTTTAAAACTCATCTTGTCATTCAGCTAACAATAACTCTAAAGCAGCTTGGCGACGTTGAAAACCTGGATGGACAAGCATTTTCCACAGTTGACATTCTCATAAGCGAGGAAATTAATGAAAAGTGGCAGTAAGTTTGCATAAATATCAAATTCAACACACTCTTGTCCACAATTGCCTAAAAAAGATAGCAAGCACTGCCATTGTGGTGGGCATCTCAAGCTAAGGCTTCCAGGCTTTCAGAGGACCCTCGTCCGCATAGGTGGCGATCAAGTTTCTGTGAGGATGGTGGCTCATACCAATAGCGCCCTTGTCATGCACCTGAAAAGGACAAAAGGGGCATTTTTGTTTGAAATTCTAGAAAGATGCAGCAGGTTGGCTAACATTTTAAACTCAATGCTACCATTTTTGATAAGGGGAATGAAGCAAAGTGCACATCACCATGCGCTGCTCGGATGAGCAAAAGGCACACAGGGTCTTCCAAATCACACGGCCAACTTGCCACATTGCATGCATGCACGCACGCACCCATACATAAAATACGCACACAACACACACATAGATGCACACACATACACATAACCACTGCTAAGAAGCAGTGCAGCATGGCAGCTGCCAAGCCACACCCAGCAGCTACCTACACAAGAGCCTACGCAGTCACACACACTCTACAAGTATTTGGACCTTTTTGTCTGCTTTGCTGGAGGAGTTTTACAGCACCTAGTACCAAAGTGACCTCTTTCCCTAATTTCAATTTGGGTCGATTAATCAATGGTGTCTGCCAAGTTTGTCCTTGCTCATGTGTATGACGTGCTGCAGAACACCTGCAGTGACGCTGAAGCAGCGTGCAGCCTCCTCCCAGTTACTAAGCAGTATCCAAATCTGCTGAAACACGTCAAAATCTACGCGGTTTATGCGCTCAAGCAAACACACACCTGCATGACATGCTCCAATTTGCCTGCAGTGCTGCTGAAGCAGTACAGTGTGGAGTCCTCTCCCAAGCAGTACAGGAACTCCCCTCGTGGAGAGGTGA
>Ga0307963_1004085_pt1 | contig 11603 bp, 12 predicted proteins | sample OrgLakmetagen594_FD_201829 | JGI IMG/M metagenome (GOLD analysis project Ga0307963, IMG submission 201829) | Saline water microbial communities from Organic Lake, Antarctica - #594 | ecosystem: Environmental > Aquatic > Non-marine Saline and Alkaline > Saline | place: Antarctica: Organic Lake...
TATGTAGATGAGGACGAGTTGGGGGGGAAGAAAAGGAGGGGAGGGGCGAGTTTGAAGGGGAAAGGGTCCATCGAAATGCATTGAAAGTTTAGAAGTGTGATTGTGTGATTGTAGAGCTGAGGGCCACGTGGCCGATAAAAAGGGGGGGGCCAAGAGCTAACCTGTGCAGGCACACGCACACACACATGCAATCCACGTGCGTACACACAAATGCATACATATGCACATGCGTGCACACGCAGGTCCGCTTGGCAGGCGAGAGGGAGGCCAGTCTACGTCTCAAGGGAGAAAACGGCATCATGCGCAAAAAGTTCAACGCCTTGCAAAAGGACATTGAGGCTCAGAAGGAGGAGATTAAAAACCTCTTTGAGCAGGTAACGAGGGAGGAGGGGGTTGTGACAGGAGAAACCGCTCCTGCTGTAGGCCAAGTCGATGTGGATTGCACCTAGGGTTGGGGCGCTGCTGTGTAGTACTTACCAAGAGCCGACTCATGCTTTGATATCAGCTAGTGCTGTGTGTGTGCAATTTAAAAGAGGCTTATGCTGCATGAAAATGGTACAGAGCAGGACTTACATTGGCAATTGCCAACCAGACCAATCCTGCCCATTCTGCTGCAGAAACGAGAGCTGTACTCCACGATTGCCTCCCTAGAAAAGGACATTGGGTCCCTGAAGCGAGAGATCCGTGAGAGGGATGAGACCATTGGAGACAAGGAGCGGCGGATCTATGATCTTAAGAAGAAAAATCAGGTGCGTGAGGGTTATCTTTGAAGGCCAACGACATTGTAGGCAAGATGACATATTGTAGGCAAGCCAGAAGAAGAAATTAATGACATTGTAGGCAAAAGCCAGAAGAAAGAAAAACGGAGTCGGTTGTAACTTTGCTTGTGTCTGATTTGTGTGACAGCACAGGTGCTGGGAAGCTCAAGTTTGTGCTGAACTACAAGATCAAATCTTACAACCATCTGCAACTTATCGTGTGTCTGATTTGTGCGACTGCACAGGAGCTGGAGAAATTCAAGTTTGTGCTGGACTACAAGATCAAAGAGCTTAAGAAGCAGATTGAGCCCAGGGAAGCTGAGATCATTGAGATGAAGGACCAGATTAAAGAGGTGCGTGTGTGCACGTGCGTGCGTGTGCATGTGTGGGAGTGTGTGTTGTGTGTGAGTGCAAGCGTGTGTCGTGTGCATGCGTGTGTGCATGCATTGCCAATTGTGTACAATGGCAGTCGATAGATTGAACACACGGCACTGGCATGAGAACGGTAGAACATGAAAATAGGCATTGCAAACACTTTGACAGCCGTTTTATAACATGGTTGGCAAGCTGTGGGAGACATACAACTGCCAATGTCATTAAAATAATCTCCCAAGCTGCGGGAAACATACAACTGCCAATGTCATTATAAGAATCTCCAAGCTGACTTTGTCTCTCCCCTTACCTACAATAATAATTACAAAGCCAACTAGATCACACAAAAGCTCCACCAGCCTTTATAGCATGCATTTCTGACACATGCCTACCTTTAAACATTTTCCATACTCATAGATGGATGGGGAGCTTGAGCGGTACCACAAGACTAATAGCGGTTTGGATCTGCTGATCTCGAACCTCAAGCTTAAACAGACTGGACTTTCAGGGGAGGTCGTAGTGCAGCGCAGGTCACGCACAGACCTGGAGGCCTTCATCAAGCGGATGCAGTATGATCTGCAGCAGGTGTGTGAGTTTATGTTTGTACGTGCATGTTGCGAGCATGAAAGTTACTTGCATTCATTCATGTGCTTGTGTTTGCAATTGCGTTTGTGCAAGTTTGCGCAGCTGCTGTGTACTCCCATGATGCATAGCACAGAACGGATGATCTGTTGTAAGTGCCATACCTACCTTATGCACAACTAATGCCAGCTGTATTCTCTCTAGCTTGCATTTGAAGATAAAGTAAGCTACGTGTTTGTTTGTTGATAGTATGATGCACACTCACACAGTCGTACAATGCACGCTCCTTGTCTGAAATGCACGTTTGTCTCAGGTTGTGGGCTCAATCCAAGAGCCAAAGGCCTTGAAAGAGAGGGTGAAGCTCCTGTACCATAAATACTGTGCAGATATGATTTCAGGTACGGCTTTCAGCAGCATGGGGTGTGAGGCAGCGTGTCGTGGCGATTATATTTTCAATCGGTGCTGCTATAAACAGTCGTATGACCCATGATATGCTTCATCTCACGATAGAATGGATTGCAAGAAAATGTTGCCATCTTAGTTTCACGCACACACGCACACACACACACACGCATACACGCATACACACATACTGAAACGCACATACAAACATGCATGCACACACGACTATCACAGGGGAGAATGAGGAGGACAATGATTTAGAGCGAGAGGCGGCCAGGCAGCGAGGCTACCTGGAGAAGACGGTCGACTCCCTCCGACGCAAGCTTGCCAAGGACTCTGAGCTGCACCGGTCAGACAACCTACGCATCATGCAGGTGAGCGCGTGCATATTTGCGTTCACATGTGCACATCATGCATTTTAGGGCTGGCCAGAACCGTTTTTACCCTGTAATTGACCTGCATGCCGTATATTTGGTGATTTCCCTGCCCAAAATACCACATGTACACCGTCCGTATATGGTTCTGGCCAATCCCATGCATTATAGCCGTCCTTATTGTCTGTAGAATTGAGATTGTTTGATAATGTTTGTTGGTGTATTTAATTCATTTTGGCGATTAATGTGCTGACCTCCTTTCATCAATGCACCTGCACAGGAGAACACTGCCCTCATCAAAGAGATCAATGAGCTTCGAAGAGAGACCCGTACGTTGCGTGCGCGCGCTGCCGGTGGAGGCTTAGGGAATACAGGGAGTGCCACTGCAATGGCATTCAGCAAGCGTCCTATGACCACAGCCTCCATGGATGGAGAGCTCCTCGAGGGCTTGAAGAAGGAGCTGGAAATGCAGAGGTGTGTGCGCCATCTGTGTCTTGTGCGTTTAACGTGCTCGTTGTGTATTGCTTGGCTGCAGAAGGCCAATCCGTGGGGCTGTGGCTCATGGTTTGTCATAGGTTGAAAAATTGGACGCACGTCAACAGGCAAATAACATGTGCACAAACTCAAAAAGAGGATGACCAGCTTGCAAACAAAGCAAGTACAATAATGACTCGCCAAATCCTTGCTTTCCAATCGCCTAAAAATACTCAGACACACACATACACACACACATACACACACACAAACGTACACACACACTATTACACTATTCATGTACGACACATACACAGAGATCTAATCTACCGCTTGCGTGAGGACGGAGCCACAAAGGTTGCGCGCATCAAGCAGTTGGAGGCCATGGTGGTACCTAGACCCATCAGCCGTGAGCGCTTGCCCCCTATGGATACCACCACCTATGCAGCAGCTGCGCCTCCTAATGGCAATGTAACACTGACTCCGCAACAGCAGCAACAGCAGGTGTGTGCAAGAGTGTCGTGTGTGGCTGAGTGCCAATGTATCTGTTAACAACAATAGCCTCTATGTGCACTCGGTTACATCAACGCAAAGTCCCTGTGCCGTATTGTGCGTGTGTGAGCTCTTATTGCATTGTGAAATCATTATGAAATAAAGGCCTTACCTGCGTTGTCAACTAGCACTGTCGTGCTGGTCCACGAGGCAGTGCTAAAGCATAGGTTTGCCGCATTATGCACAACAGATTATGCGTTCCAATCTAAGTGATACGAACAAGACTCGGGTATGTAGTGAGCAACCAAAGAGATGTCTTCTATTATTATAAGTTATAAGACAGCTTGCTCACAACATCAGCACTTACCCTCACCTTTCAGCTCCTGTTGAGGTTGCGTCCTTTGCCTCGCCAACGTTGCTGCTCTCACCTTATCTCACAGGCCCAGGTGCAACCCAAAATTAATGCTTATTTTTAAAATCGGCACTTGCCCATATCTTTTAACTCATGCTAAGGTCACATTCTTCACCCCGCCAACATTGCTGCTCTTAACCTCATCTCACAGGCCCAGGTGCAAGCAGCAAAGGAGGCAGAAGCAGCTGCAGCACGAGCCAAAGCAGAGGCTGCCATGGCTGCCATGCAAGGCTCACGGCCGCCGCGCTCGCCGTTAGCCGGTCTAGATCGGCCGCCGTCGCAGCAAGACAGATCTGAAGTAGATCACCTGCCGCGCGTGCAGAGTAGGCCCCTGTCAAGAGCAGGCAGTGCTGCAGGAGCAGCAGCCTCCGCTGTTGCCTCTTCTGCTGCTGCCACAGACTCCACCTCCACAGCAGCAGAGGCCGACTTAACAGCAGCTGGAGCGACAGCTGGGCTGGCGGCTGCAGGCAGTGATGGAGGTGCAGACATGGAGGCGGCGGCCGATGCAGGAGCTGACGCTGCTAAGACCGCAGCTGCTGCTGATGATGATGATGCAGAAGCAGCAGCAGCAGTAGCAGAAGATGCAGCAGAAGAAGGAGCTGAAACAGCTGATGCTGGTGCTGAAGGTGGAGTTGAAAGTGAGGCGGGCGTACAGGGTGGTGTCCCTCCCCTGGATGGTGATGGAGCACCACTGGAGGAGGCAGGGGAGCAGCAGTTACATCAGGACGGTCGTGAAGATGAGGGTGAGGTTGAGGGTGGAGTTGAGGAGCAGCAGCAGCAACCAGAAGAGGAGGGGGCTCAGCAGCAGGAGGATGAGGCGACGCAAGGGGGAGGTGACGTTGAAGCACAAGCAGAGCAGCAAGAGGGAGAGGGAGAGCAGCAAGGGGGTGAGGAGGGGGCATTACAGGGAGAGGAAAAGGAGGAAGATGCACCTTCGAATGAGGAGAGGAGAGGGGAGGGAGGCGAAAGAGGAAGCAAGGAGGAACTGGCACAGCAACAAGAGGGACAAGACCAGGAAGGTGCCCAGGACGGCGCTGACGATTAAATTGCAGACGCATTCACATCCACGTCACAATAAGCAGTAGTACTGTCTTTGTGTGAGAAGCACGCACTGTTCTCATCGGCTGAAGCATACTCCGTAACTATAGAGCAGTGGTGTTACCTAATGTTTGGAGGATTGGCTTAAGTGTTCAATGACAATTATATGTTATAATGTTCCTATCATTTTTCAGACACCACCAGATCAGCTTAATTCTCGTGTCGTTCCAAGAATGGCTCTGTGATTTCATCTTAAATATAGGGCCTAGATCTGTATGAGAAAATAGAAATTGAAGCAAGCACTGCTGTGGAGGGTCGACGCCATACAGGGTGTACAGAATTGCAAAGTTTACAGAGTAAGCCACAGTCAAAACGTGCGGCTGCTAGGCTGCGTATGTAAAACATGTAAGCATTTGTGATAATTGTTGTTGTTTAGTTTGGATTACAAAGGCCTCCAGCCTGGCATGGCTGCTCAACCTATAGGTCCCAACAAATAAATCAATCAAAAAGATCGACAGCTGCACTAATAAATTTGTAAACTTCTGAGTTATGTTGAAAAACAAAACCTTTGATATCACCAGAAATATTATCAAATAATTGTTGTTGCAGCACCAGACTTGTAGCACCTACAAAAAGATCCTTGGTAAGGAAAAAAGGCACAACGCTGTTTGTGGCATTGCAGCACTGATTAGAATCAGTTAACAAAGCATCTGCCAGGACCAACCGACCGCAATAAGTTAAGAGGGGAAATCATCTGTGAGTATTGGGCACATAAAAAACATTGACTGTCACACTGAGGATATCAAGAATGAGCGAGGCAAATATTAGGAGGCAAATAGTGAGACTGCCATACATGTTGGTTGTTGTTTTTAAGAGAAGCAAAAATGAAACGATAGAATTGTAGCCGCAAGCAATGAAGCGAAAACGCTCCAGCAGTGGAGGCTCACGTGTTGCATTGGCAGCCACTCAGAAAGACGCTCTCAGAATCTGGCACTGCAGCGCTCTAACCTTCGGATTGCTTTCCCTTATGGTATAACATTTCAAAACCCAACAATTACTCTTCATCAATTAACCGGTTTGTCTAAGTTGTAGTGGGCCCATTTTCTTATAGATGATCGTGGCATGATGCTTAAGGTTCAGGACTAATGATAACAATGGGGGATGACCTTCAGCCAGGTTGTTTGGCTGATTCGGCTGCTGACTGGTCTTGGCCGGCCACAAATAAATGATCCATAAGCTCAGAAAGAAAGAGAAATTGTCTAGTGTTCTGCTGAGAAAGGAAACGTGAACAAGTTGGTTGTTGACCTGTCGCAGCAAAAAGGGTTGGGCCGCTGAAAAGTCTTCAAAAAAAGAAAAAAAGTGAATTGTTTCCTCAGCTCACAAAGAACCCGATGGTCTTGGCAAAATGAAAGAGCATGCACACCTCGTTCTGAGCATGTGTATCTTCACTAGGACATTGGTCACATACGCAAGAACCATGTTAATGCCACGCTGCTGCCTCAACTTTCAGAGTGCGCACGCAAGTGGCGTCTACTGACATTGCGTATAACATGTTTGGACTGATCAAGATGGAGATACTGTGGTACAGTAGTCAGTATACGCTCATGTATAGAAAAAGGAATGGCAAACTAAGAATGATAAGTGGCCAGTTTGTTGAAGTTCAGGTTTAAGCTAGTGACATTAGGTCATGAACTGTACGTTGCATTTTTTGCTGGCACTTGTTCCAGTTACACCAGAAGAAGCTCCAATCTAACCCCTACCTAAGAGGTAACTTTACCTCAATGTCACACCCAATCAGTGGCAGCGACGAATCGTGTGACAGAGCAGCAAGTTGGTTAGACAGCTGAGAGTTTCTGTGTGTCTTGTTTAACTAAGCTGGATGTGCCAGTCTTATTGATGACCTTTAACTATTGGATTTGGTAATCAATTGACAACATGTGAGCAATCTAAAAGGTACCATTAGAGGGGATCCTCAGGAGACCCTGTACCGTGTAAGGCATCTGATTCTAGTTATTCACCTAGTCATATTAGTGTGTAATCGCAATCAGGCCGATGATTTTGTCTGAGTGATGGTGTATGATCTGACTAAGTTGTTTACATTAATCGAAGCGAGATAGCAAGGATCTCTTTACGCAAACAATTAGGAGAAGGAAGAAGAAGAATGAAGGAGTAGCACAAGAGGCTGGCTGTAAGAAAAGAGAAGGAAGCCAGAGAGGCAACCAGAAAGTGTTTTGCTGTTTAAGACAGTAACAGAAAAATCACAAGGGAAAAAGCAAGACGAGTACCTAAGAATCTTCTTTAATCATCAGGCACAAAAACGACTCACAAGAAGTGCTTCATTTAAATGATGAAAGAGCGAGAAAGGTATGCTACTACACACCGTTAAAAACACACAGTGCGCTGTACCACGTTGTTCTGTCCAAAAGTTAACCTCTCATATAGACACAAGCTCACTAAACCATGTGCACACCCATTGCACAAGTACATACGCTCACTACACAGACACGGAAGGCACCAGCACTGTGATATTAATAATAACACTATCAAAAAAACCTCTATTGCATGACAAGCGCTACTCTACTCTGTGACGCCTACTGTGTGACATTGGCTGCTGATTACGAGAACTTAAGAGAAGCCTAACCTCAGTTACCACTGTCTTTGCTCACCCAGTAGCTATACCTCCTATCACCATTGAGTGGCAACCTGTCCTTCCAACCCTACTCAATGAAGGAGATAATGCTTGATAAATGTCATTAACATGGCAGCTGTAGCATTGAAAGATTAGTCCAGCAGTCATGCAGCGCAGTCCATCACACGTAATAACAATACAGGGACAGCGCAGCCAGAAGCTAAAACCCAAGAACGCAGGCGTATCCGTCGGTGACACACACACAGCGTAATGTACCCCTGAGCATTAATATAGAGATGTTTGAGCAGGCACGGCCAAATGCGCTTTAAGCGTTTACAGTGGCATCCGCGCCCACGCTCACGACACTCCCTTCCTTTAAACATTGGCCCTCCTTTTGGCTCTGTAAAACGCTCAGTAGCCAGGTGAGCATAACCTCATTCGACCAAGGGGCCTCCAAGGGGCCATCCTTGCCTGAGACCCACCCCAGGTGTCCTCCGCAGGGGGTCGTTGCTAGCACGCAATTTGGGTTCTCACTCAGGGCCTGTGTCGGAAAGAGTTTGTTGACTTTTGAGTTCGATTATCAAGGGTGTTACAGGGAGATGCAAACCTGTTGCTGTTGATATAGTTCACTGATTTGCGCAATTGCCCTAAGGCTACAGCCAACACGTTGTTTGGATTGTCACTCGAGACCAACAGGGATGTGCCGACCAACGATCCTTTAATAAGTTATATGTGCACACAGGCACTATCTGCAAGGGTGATAAGAGAGTGAGTAGGTCACACAGGCAACGAATCTGCATCAGGATCGACGGGGGAAAATAGGTGAACGGGCACATGGGGAGGAACTCGGTTTAAAAATGGATCTAAGCAGAAGGACACACATCAGCAAACGCTCTCGTATTGCTGATGTGTGTCCACATGCTGATGTGTGTCCACATGCGCATGCTCTGCTTCGAAAATGCGGGCAAGGAGCATGATAGCAAACACGCATTAAATGTTCCACAACAGCAGTCGCATTTCCAGCAGAATGTAATACAGCAGAATTAAATACAGCTTATGATGAAGGCCAGGTACCAATTATGAAGGCCAGGCACCATTTATGAGTACCATTTATAATGAGTATTATTTAGGAAGGCCAGGTTCCATCTGCAACAAAAAGTTGGAGATTGTAGGTTAAGAAAGTGTTAACAGCTTGTGCAGGGATGTACGAGCCTGTGGTGCAGCGGCAGATCATGCAGGGCATGTGCAGGGGCATGTGCAGGGCATGTGGTGCAGTGGCAGATCATGTAGGGCATGTGTAGACAGGGAGCAGTATGATGGAGTGGACTATGATTCCGTGTGTCACCCATGCTGCCTCATAAACTTTCCACTATGCCTTACAATAAACTGATTCGTGACCTGTAGCTGCTCATAAACTCTCCACTATGCCCTACAATAAACATTTGCATGTGATTTGCAATAAACTGATTCATGACCTGTAGCTGCTCATAAACTTTTCCAATGTGCCCTACAATAAACAATAAAAGCAACTGCTGGTTCATGACCTGTAGCTGCTCATAAACTTTTCCAATGTGCCCTACAATAAACAATAAAAGCAACTGCTGATTCGTAACCCTGTAGCTGCTCATAAACTTTTCCAATGTGCCCTACAATAAACAATAAAAGCAACTGCTGATTCATGACCTGTAGCTGCTCACAAACTTTTCCAATGTGCCCTACAATAAAATATAAAAGCATTTGCTAATTCATGACCTGTAGCTGCAAACAACCTCGACCCGCTCCCTGGCTTTGCAAAAGTGAAGTGACATGCATTTCATCCCCAAAGAAAGAAGCACACACAGCCCAGCAATGATTAACACACACATACACACACCGTGTAGGGAATGGCTTCCTTTGGTGCAATGGGGTCGTCCAGAGCTTGCAAGCACAACAGAGGGATGGTAACCTGTGCATGCGATAGGGGTGCATGCATTTGCGCGTGTGTGTGTGTGTGTGTGTGTGTGTGTGTGTGCGTGCGCATGTGTGTGTATGCATGTGCATGCACACGTTAGTTCATGCGAGACCAATTCCATTTATAAATGAGAAAAGTATGCTTTTAAAGTTGAGCAAGCACACCACTGGGCTACATATATCTTGAGCCTAGTGGTGGGAATGGCTCAAGGCACACATAGGGAATAGGGAATGGCTGGCACACCGTGAGGGTTGGGTGGCTACACCAAATCGTGCGCAACTTAAGAACATTGATTACGATTTTTTCAAATGCGCACTGATCTTTAGCACGCAACTTGAGAGCACTAGTTATGCATCTTTTCAAATGCGCACTGATCTGTAGCACGCAACTTGAGAACACTAGTTACGAATCTTTTCAAATGCGCACTGATCTTCAGCACGCAACTTGAGAGAACACTAGTTACGAATCTTTTCAAATGCGCACTGATCTTCAGCACGCAACTTGAGAGCACTAATTTTGCTTCTTTTTAGAACAAGCGTAATCTTTGTCAGCCACGGCTAGCGTTCACCATACTAAGAGCCATGACTGGCGTTCATGATACTACACAGCCATGACTAGCGTTCACAATACTAAAAGAAGGACTTGGCCATTCGTAAAACGCACAGGAACACTTCTGGACGCTTACGAGGACTGGAGAAGGACTTGGGCAAGGAGGCGCTTGCGCGCTAAAGGGAATATGAGCACTAGTGGCCACTCATTTGCTTACTATGCAAGCCCAATAGCACAGGGAAGACGCTACCTTTGAAATTACTTTGGCCGAGGAAGAGCCTGCGTAGTACTGGTCTGTGCTCTCCCAACCAAAGCTATGGATTGTGATGGCATCATCAAACTCCCTGATGGTCCTGGCAGCTCGGCCGACTGCGGGCTTGAACTTACCCTGCGTATAAATTGCAACAAGCAGCGAATGAGGATCAAGATGAACTCAGCCAATAGACAATATTTATCACTATTCTAGCCTTCAGCTGGTGCAATCTCCCTGGCATGAAGTCCTGAGTGTGGCTGCGTTAATCTCACAACTCTCAGACCCTAATCCTTATCGCACAAAGCTCGGACCCTAATCTTACAGAGCTATGGCAGTCTCACCTTGACCCTGTTCCACAACGACCCATGGTCGCCCATGATGCGACGCAGGGCAGCTGCCAAATTGTAGTCGTAGATGCGGTTGAAGCCCTTTTGGAAGTTGGCATCGCTGATGGTCAGGTCTACAATATGTATGTGTATGTGTGTGTGAGTGTGTGTGTGTGTGAGTGTGTGTGTGTTTGTGTGTGTGTGTGTGTGTGTGTGTGTGTGCGAGTAAGTGTGTGTGCCCGTACGCGTGTGTGTGTGCAATTGTTTTATTAACAACTCTTTATAAGATTGATCTTGCAAATGGTCAACCAGCAAGGTGTTTGGGATGCAAGCATTGTATATTATATGTTATAAACAACACCAGCAAGGTGTTTGGGATGCAAGCATTATATATGATATGTTATAAGCAACACAGTTTGCTTCAACAGAGAGCTCAATTCACAAAGGTAATCTGACCAGGTATGCGGAAAGAAAACTACAAACAGTCAGCAAGTAAGGCAACACCCTGCCGTTGGGGCCACCAGAAGAGTGATTAAAAATACCAGTGCCGATTTTGTCTGCTGTGGTAAGAAACTCGTACAGTTACTAGTATACTGGAGTGGTTTCCACTGCCTGCAGCCTGCGTGCATTTCATTTTATTCGACCTTGATCAGAGCAGCACGGGCTCAGATGCTGCGCCATTTGAACAGGACCCAGACAACAGATGGAGATCTTGTCCTTGTTCAGCAGATCTTGTCCTTGTGTCCAGAAGGGCGCAATCCGGTCACAGCATCTGCTGGCTATTAAGCTGCAGCCTGCACCCACCAAATGGGTTGCACATCGAAACCGCAGCAGACAGGGGTGAGTCCTGTCCCTCCTCCGCTAGGTACTTGATGAGGATGTTTGCCCCAAGGGACCAGCTGCACGCCAGCATGGTTGCCTGAGGGTGGGTCTGCCGTATGTGGGCCAGCACCGCCCTATACGTACATGTACAATGTACAATACATGTGTG
>Ga0307963_1004087_pt1 | contig 11602 bp, 11 predicted proteins | sample OrgLakmetagen594_FD_201829 | JGI IMG/M metagenome (GOLD analysis project Ga0307963, IMG submission 201829) | Saline water microbial communities from Organic Lake, Antarctica - #594 | ecosystem: Environmental > Aquatic > Non-marine Saline and Alkaline > Saline | place: Antarctica: Organic Lake...
GTGTGTGTGCGTGTGTGTGCATGCGTCTGTGAGTGTGAGTGCATGTGTGTATGTGTCTGTGTGTGTGTGTGTGAGTGTGTGTGTGTGTGTGTGTGTGAGAGAGAGAGAGAGAGTAGTGCGTGCGTGCGTGCGTGTGTGTGTGCGTGCATGTGTGCGTGCGTGCGTGCGTGTGTGTGTGAGTATGTGTGTGTGTGTGTGTGTGTGTGTGTGTGAGAGAGAGAGAGAGAGTGTGTGTGTGTGTGTGTGTGTGTGCGCGCGCAAGAGCATGCTCGGTGCATCATGCGTTCGTGGGTGCATGCGTGCGTGCGTGCGAGCGTGCTTGAGTTCCTATGTGTGTGTGTGTGTGTGTGTGTGTGTTTTTGTGTGTGTGTGTGTTTGTGTGTGTGTGTGTGTGTGTGTGTGTGTGTGTGTGTGTGTGTGTGTGTGTGTGTGTGTGTGTGTGTGTGTGTGTGTGTGTGTGTGCTATTGCGTACATGTCCGTGCGTGCGTTTTCTTCGTTGATTAACAAACTCTTCCCACGGGTCAATCAATAGAAAAAGAAACTCCCAACGTTCTAAATTCTGGCCTACAAACCGCAATTTATATTTATCATAAGACTAGGTTACAAATTCCCAAATGAATGTGCAGGCTAAACACCAGTATTGTGGCAGTAATCTTCAACGAAGCTTGGGAGGCTTGGGGTTCCTTTCCAGGAAAGTTCCTTTCCAAATAGGCAGGCATCCTCCAAAAGTACCTCACAAGGGGCTTCTCAGCAGGACTTCATTGCGTTCCCCTTCCTTTCCCCCGCCGCTGAAAGCTGTGGGTGGGTGGGATAACCCTGCGGCAGCCATTAAAAGAGAGCAGGCAGTGCAGAGCAACCGGTGAGAGGGGCATGGGAGGGAATTTCTTGTGGACATGAACTGCGCAATTTCTCTGCAAACTAAAATATTGTGCGTGCACTGGGCTCCCTCGCTACGTTAGTAAAAGTGCATGCATGTCTGTGGAAACACACAGGCTCAATCAACAAATCCGGGAGCGCGTAGAGGCAGCAGTGGAAAAGTTAAACTTCCGTGTAACGGTGAGATGTGTGCGTGTGTGCGTGTATGTATGCGTTTGTGAATGCACATGTGTGTGTGTGAGTGTGTGTGTGTGTGTGCGCGCGCACAAACACACACGGGCATGCTTTTGTGTGTGCGTAGGCGTTAATGTGCGAATGCGCATGCTTGTGCGTGTGTGCTTCTGTTTGTTGTCAATTCAACCTGTGCTTCTGTTTGTTTGTCGATTCCACCTGTACGTGTTGGCACATGCATGTACGCAAGCACCTACCTCCTTAAAACTGGCACAAGCTCCTTTTGGGTTCCCTTGTTGTAGCTTTCTCTTCTCACAATCAGACCATGACAGTAATAAAATGCACAGCTCTTTACTCTGCTACACTGCGGACCTTCAACCCCACCTCCATTCTACGCCCGACAACCTCTGTCGCTTTCACAATTGTTGCAGTAAGGCCCACCAAGCAACAAAGCACACAAAGAAAGCACCGCACGCCCTTATTGCAACCTGTCACAACAAGTCATCAACACGCTTCAAACATTTACCATGCCCCTCTGCTTATCACACGAGCAGCCTGGGGACGTGGCAGCCCAAGCGGGCGTGAAGTTGGCAGAGGCAGAGGAAGCACTTCAAGCACTGACGTATGACACAGAGGGCGCACTAGAGGTGAGATGAGGTGGTGTCGATTGGTGTGGGGTGGGGTGGGGTGAGAAGGGGGTTGGTAGTACCAAGAGGTTATTTGTATGACTGAAGGGGTCACAGTTGGTGGGGAATTAGGGATGGCGTCACAAGGACTGTGTGCGCAAGTAAATGCTCACACGAGAAAGTAGATGAGGCAAGAGACCTTTCAGCTGATCACAGCACCTCCTATCTGCTTCCACCTGCCTAGTGGAAGCAGAGAGAAAGAGGTGTCAGAAGGGAGTGTGCAATATGGCGCAACCGGCTTTAAAGTGCTGTTCAAGTGATGCAAATGAGTTCCTGGTTTGAAACGAGGCTTCAAAGGGGGGAGGGCAATGTGACGTACCTTCCGTCCCCCTTTCTTGAAGACATGTGCTGCAACTCATCGTAACACGCATGCACACACACAAACACATACAAACACACACAAGTAGACACATACAAATACGCACACACACATGCACACATACACATATACAGGTGTCAGAGGAGGGCAATGTGGTGTACGTTCTGGCCCCCTCGTTCAGGAGCACCCTGAAGTCGCGCTCAGCCCTCCTGGCTGCTCAGCCGTACCTACGCAAAGCACAGGTGTGATTGTGTGTGTGTAGGTTGTGTGTTTGTGTATGTGTTTGTGCGTGGTGTGGCGGGGGGTGGAGGGGGAACGTGTGTTCACGTGTGTTGCATGTATATTGAGTAAGCAAGTATGTGTGATATTGAGTATGTAGGTATGACATTAAGTATATAGTGTATAGGCAGGTGATTTTTATTATTATTTCCTTGCACACACGATCCCCCCTGCGTGTTATGCCAGCACAACCTACTCAGACGTTGCGCGAAACCACCCAGCTGCTACCGTACGCACCTGTGCTCACCATCACCCCCCCAAACTTTTTTGCCAGAACAATTCGATATTGCCATGCCCAAAATGTCGTAAGATCCCTTCAAGCTGGTAAGATCCCTTCAAGCGGGTAAGATCCCAAGATTATGTTAAAATGAATATTCCGCGAAATCACCGTTACCCCCCAAAAGGGGCGGTCACATGCTTTACAAACAATATGTTCCACACTTGAAAGGGAAATTGCGCACAGGTAGGTATTAGGTAGCAGCGCTAAGCTTTGTCAAGGGAATCGTGTCTGTTATCAATTGGTATCACAATCAATCACTTATACTGACTAAATATGCAAGAAGCAACTGCTACAACAAGCGCAGAATGCATATGCTCTTTCCCTCTTTTGCGTGTGTCACATATCTCAAGTGCGCCCTGCTGGTCAGCCGCTTTGGCCATACACGCATGCACACACACACAAACCCACACCCTCACACACACACACACACACACACACACACACACACACACACCGCACCCTGTCGGTCCACACAGGCCTTTGGAAGCTGGCTTGTTCGAGCTGCCTTTGGCACAGCCCTTGTGTCCTCCATCTTAATTGTGTGGCTCGCCATCACTGCCATCTTGAGCAGCAACAAGGACAGGGACAGGGACAGGTGTGTTTGTTGTCAGCCGTTGCGAGTGAGTGTGAGTACGCGGTGGTGTTAAGCTGCTTTCTGTGCTTCTGTTTGTTCTGTTTCTCAGTATATAGTTAGGCTTAGCCCCAACTAACGCAGCTTTTGCCACGTCTTGGCCATCTTGGGCAGCAACAGGGACAATCAATATAATTTTTAGCATTGGCGGGCACGTTGGCCATTATGGCATGAAATGTGTAACAAAAGGAACACATCAATATTGGTACATGCATAGGGACCGGTGTGCGGCTAGTTGTCTGCTGTTTCAGAGCAGTGTGTGCTTTCAGTTCTTTCCAATTGCTTCTGTTTGTTCTGCTTCTTGATATTGATTAGGCCTGTTCTGTCTTTTGTGGGACCATTGTGCGGCTTTTGTAGATATGGCCAGGGCCAAATACATACGGTGTGCATACGGTGCTTTCGGCAGGGAAACCACCAAATGTACGGACATACACGGTGTAATGATAATGATTATTATTTGTTTGATTAATATTATTGTCATGGTTGATTACTATTATATACGGGTCTGGCCAATCCTAGGGTTTTGTTTGTTGACGTGCTGTGTCCTATACTTTGCAGTGACGGTGTTTTGACCTGACAGCTGCCACATCATGGCTGTCTTGAGCAGCAACAGGAACAGAACAAGGACAGGGGCAGGTGTTGTCTTTCGTTAACCATTGCGGGAGAGCGTGAGCACGCGTGCAGGAGAGCGTGAGCACGCTTGCGGGAGAGCGTGAGCACGCTTGCGGGAGAGCGTGAGCACGCTTGCAGGAGAGCGTGAGCTCGCATGCTACTTTCCATGCTCCTGTTCTGTTTCTCAGTATAGACAGTTGGGCCTATGTTTGTGTTCCCATTGTGCGGCGCTTGCCACATCATGGCTGTCTTGGGCAGCAACGGGGGCAAGGATGGGGACGAGGATAGGGGTTGGTATGTGAACAGTCGTCAGCTGTCATAGAACAGAGTGTGCGCAGGTGTTGGGTGTTTCCCCCTGTGTGGTATGTCCTCTCCTTTGCTAGCAATGCAAGATTCAGTGGACGCCGAGACTTATGCACAGAAGCACAAACACACACGCACATGCACACACACACACACATACACACATACATGCACACACACGCGCACACACAAACACATACACACACATGCACACGCACACGCACACATCAAACATCATACATCATACACATACACACACACATCAAACATCATACATCACACGCACTGTTATTTGCGACCTGTACTTGTCCTTGCAGCAGAGGAGGAGGAGGAGGAGGAGGAGGCTTTGGTGGAGGCCCTAACGTGTTCTTCTACCCTACCGACCTCTTCTACTTTTTTGTAAGTCAACTGCTTATTTGTAAGTGGGCTGTGCTTGCGTGCTTGCTTTAAAAGGGTGCGATGCATCGCTCACTAAGGAACGAGGAGTATGCCTTCTTCATCGGAGGCCCAAACCGGTTTTTTACATGCTACCCTGTTTTTTTTGCTCGTTATGTCATCTCAACCTGAGGGTGATGAACTGGTAGGTTTTCGCAACGTTTTATGTTACGTTAATGTCAGCCAGACTGATAGTCAGACACTAGCAGACAGGCACTAGCACATGGTCATGTGCAGGATCGTAAGAATTCTGTCATCCTAAAACTCCCAAACTGTAGGGTCGGGTCTTGCTCCCCCCCCACACACACCCTTACTAACGTACAGCTCTCCTACACACACAGCCTTCCTTCACACATAGCTCCAATAACACACACCTCCCTTAACACACAGCTCTTCTACACGCACAGCTCTCCTTCACACACAGCTCCCCTAACACACAGCTTCCTACACACACAGCTCTTCTAACACACACTTCCACTGACACACAACGCTTCTGCACGCACAGCTCTCCTACAAACACTGCTTTCCTGTACACACAGCTCTCCTACATAACCAACAACCAACAGTAACCATTCCGGGTTTGGGGCCTTTGGGACCTTCGGGACCTCTCCTCACGCAAACCCAGCAGGCACAACTTGGCCAGTGTCCGTCCTTCAACCCTGTGCTTTGTCTCTTCACCACTCCATACACAAACTACACTTCCACTTCATCCAGGAGTCCCCCGCCTGTTCCACCATACATCCATTCTTCCGCCTGTTACTCCATACACAAACCATACACAAACCATCCATCCATTCCCCCGCCTGTTACCCCGTACACAAACTACACTTCCACTTCATCCATTCCCCCGCCTGTTACCCCATACACAAACCATACACAAACCATCCATCCATTCCTCCGTCTGTTACTTCATACACAAACCATACACAAACCATCCATCCATTCCCCCGCCTGTTACTCCATACACAAACCATACACAAACCATCCATCCATTCCTCCGCCTGTTACTCCATACACAAACCATACACAAACCATCCATCCATTCCCCCGCCTGTTACTCCATACACAAACTACACTTCCACTTCATCCAGGACCCACGCCTGTCTGGGCAAACCCAGCAGCCACGGTACAGACAGATGTCCATCCTTCAAGCCATTTTCTCGTTTGTGTTTGGTGATGGGGACCCCAACGCGGGCTTCGAAGAGCAGAGGTGGCAGAAACTGGGGAAAAAGATACAAGCCCTGTGAGTATGTGCAAAAGTGTGTGTATGTGTTGGTGTGGGTGTGTGTCTGTTTACGTGCGTGCGTGCGTGTGTGTGTGTGGGTGGGTGTGTCTGTTTACGTGCGTGCGTGTGTGTGTGTGCGTGTGTGTGTGTGTGTGTGTGCAGGAGTTGGTACAAAGCTGTGAGTATATGTGTGGCATCAATTCTGTGTATGGAGTCAGTGGCGACCCCAAAGCAAACATCCGACAGCAGGGTTGGCAAATCAAGTCGTCTGGGCCCTTTAGGTGTGGATATGGATGTGTGGTGGATGAATAGGTGTATCCTCAAACCTGTTCGGTTTTGAGTAGAAACGTGCCATACAGCGCCTCGTCTGTATTATTATTCCAATAGCTCGCTTTCATCAAGTAATCCACTCTGTTCTTCACATGCTTGACATCATCGTGTTTTGAAGTCATGTTTTTGCTCACTTCACTTGCTCTATTACGTACGTGATTATTTTCTGTTGTATACCACGTACCTCTACTAGTACTTGTACCACGTGCTGTATGGAACGTCCCGCATTTGCGAATGACATATTGTACACGCTCTCTCATGCTCAGTTGTTTCCTTAAAGCACGTCTGTGCAGTGTTTGGCTATAGGCACAGCAAGAAGCCTTTGATCCCAAGCACTCGGAATGAGGAATAGCAGTGCATGAGGGGGAAGGGAGAGGGGAAGGAAGTGAACCCATTTGCAAACTTGCTCCCTGAAGTAACTTTGCTCACACACACGCACACAACACACACACACATGCACACACACACGCACACACACACGCACACACACGTTCTGCAGGGATGGCGTGGTCACAGCAGAAGAGATGGCTCCCTTTTTAGACCCACCTGAGCCCACTCCATTGCAAGAGAGGGGCATAGGGGCAGCCAGCACAAGCGTGAGTGATTAACCTTTTGGCTGTGTATGTTTTTGTTAGCATGCTGTTGAGTATACCTTCTAATATTGTGCAACAGAGTTTTAGCGGCATTCGACTGTAGCAGGTTTACGAAGGAAACGTGTCGTGATTAGGGTTGGCCAAAACCATACATGTAATTTCATATACGGTGTGTATATGATGTCTTAAGCAGGGAAACTAGCATATGCGCATGGTCACATCTGTTGATTACAGTTCAGGTCAAGCCTGGTCATGATGCATGGTCATAGTATCAAATTAGCTAGCGTAAGCATGAACGTCAGTGATGTGCCAGTACGGGTGTACGGTACGGTGTAGGGTCGTACAGTTTAGTACGGTGACGGTAACTTGTGGTGTAGATAGGGTTGGCCTGAACCATATATATACGGTTTAGTACGGTGACGGTAACTTGTGGTGTAGATAGGGTTGGCCTGAACCATATATATACGATTTATAAACGGCATTTTGGCAGGGAATCACCAAATATACAGTCGTATACGGCGTATATATACAGTTATGGCCAACTCTAGGTGTAAACCATAGTTACGATGGAATACGGTATGGTTTCGGTACGGTGCAAGGCTGGGACTTGCCATTTTTGCACCAAAAGGGTCGTCATTGGCAAAACCTGCTCAGTGCAGATACTTGTAGTATTGTACATGTAAGTATATGCAACTGTGAGGCATTGTTAAGAGAGAAATGCATGGGGTGAAGAACAAAAAACGCAGTTCTGACCAGGGATTGCCCAGGACCTCTTATTCCCCTGCAAAAAGGCAAACAATCTGGCAAAATATGGTCAAATTGTACCTGTATGTACGGTTTCGTTTTCTTCTTATTTGACCTATTGTATGGTTTTTGACTGTGACGTAACGTCACTGTATTGTACCGTATATATGGTATGAAATTAAAATACGGCGTACCGGCACATCAATAATGAGCGTAAGGTTTAACAATTGCCTGTAGGGCTGTGGGGCTTTTTTAATAGGGTTGCTAGAGACAAACGCATAATCTGTGGCCATGTGATACCGTATGATATGATACCGTATATGATGATCATGTATATGATGATCATGTATATGTATATGTATATGATCATGTATATGATGATCATGTGATACCGTATGATGAGGAACCGTGCATACCCCCCATGGTGACCATGATACCCCATGATGACCATGATATGATACCGTATGATGTAACCATTCCGCCCCCAAGGAAGCGTGCATACACGTAGGGTTGGCCAGAATTAAATATTTATACACATCGTGTATGACCGTACATTTGGTGATTTCCTTGCCAATTATACCGTGTATGCACCGTATATACATGGTTCTGGCCAACCCTACGCATATACATACACAGACTTGGTTCTGCACATCAAATCACATCGCGTTTGTAAAGCTCTTGAGATGTGCACAAAGAATTACGACGCAAGCAATTGCGCGCGTTCCCGCATCATCCTGTGCCGCATGAAAGCAATGAATCACTCACTCAACATTGATGAGTTGCCACTAGCTGTGCGTCGTTCCATTGACAATGTTTACTAGTATCTTTAGGGTTGGCCAGAACCAGTTATATACGGTGTACATACACGGTTTTTTTTGCAGGGAATTCACCAAGTATACAGTCCTATACGGTTTGCATATACAGTTCTGGCCAACTCTATCTTGCGTGCTCTTTGTGCCGCTGTGTTTCAGAAAGCCCCCTCCCCCCCCCCTCATAAACGCACACCACACCCACTCGCACCCAACACAAAACCCAACAAGCGTTTCGTTGTCCTCATGCAGGTGTTATGCAGAGGCGACCGTTCATGGCACCTACCCTTCTGAGTCGTGGGGTTAACTTGCATGCAAAACATAACACACACCTGCTTGAACTCACACAGGCAAACAAGGATAAATCGTTTGTGCTGCCTGCGCTGCTGCGCATTAAAGTGAGTTCTCATTCACACACAACACACAACAGGGATGCTGGCTTACACCTTGCAGGCGTACGAGGATGAATCGTTTGTGCTGCCTGCGCTGCTGCGCTTTGAAGCGAGCCCTTAATAAAACGCAACACACAACAGGGATGCTGGCTTACACCTTGCAGGCGTACGAGGATGAATCATTTGTGCTGCCTGCGCTGCTGCGCTTTGGGGGTGAGCCCATTGTGGATGAAGCCACAGGAGGCTTGCTGTACAAATTTCCCAGCCTGCAGCTCACAGCACGCGACGAGGTGTGTGTGTTGTGTGTAAGTGTGTGTGCGTGCGTGTTTACTTTGCGTGTGTGCATGTGTGTGTGTGTGTGCGTGCGTGCGTGCATGCGTGTGTGTGTGTGTCTGAATTGTATGTACGCCCACCTTTTCACTGATAAGCAGGGACTGCTGCGTTTTTGTGCGTGCCTGCAAATGTCACAGTAGGGTCCTGGTGAACAAATTATGCACAGCAATTCCTGATCACCGTTAAGTTGTTTGCGCACCTGCTTAGAATAGCAGGGGCTGCATACTACGTTTCTGTGCGTGCCTGCATATGCACTGATTTACATGGGCCCCTGTGTATGTTGTGTCTGTGTGTGTGTGCTTGCTTGCTTGCATGTCTGTGTGTGCGAGCCTGCATTTGCACTGATTTACGAGGGCCCCTGTGTGTTTTAAAAGAAGATTTTTGTGTGTGCATGCAGAGGCCAAGTAGATATGCGACTATACCTGCTAACGCGCAAGAGAATGAATGGGAGCTTACCAAGGCATCTTCAGGCCAGGTGCGTTTCGTTACAGGCCTGTGTGTGTATTACTGCAGGCCTGTGTGCGTATTGTAACGTCAGGTGCGTGTCACTGCAGGCCTGTGTGCGTATTATTATGTCAGGTGCGTTTGGTTACAGGCCTGTGTGCGTATTATTATGTCAGGTGCGTGTCACTGCAGGCCTGTGTGCGTATTGTAACGTCAGGTGCGTTTGGTTACAGGCCTGTGTGCGTATTACTATGTCAGGTGTGTTTGGTTACAGGCCTGTGTGCGTATTATTATGTCAGGTGCGTGTCACTGCAGGTCTGTGTGCGTATTATTATGTCAGGTGCGTTTGGTTACAGGCCTGTGTGCATCATTATGTCAGGTGCGTGTCACTGCAGGCCTGTGTGCTCTGTCTGCCAATCTTTTCGTTTTGTATATCACCCCAGGATGCGTGTGTGTGCGTGTGCATGTGTGTGTGCGTGTGCATGTGTGTGTGCGTGTGTGTTTCACAAGCCCCCCTGTGCAGTGATTGTAGCGGCCGCGTGCCCTGTCATCTTTTTATTATTTTGAATTGTTAGCTGGAAGCTTGTAATTGTGCGTGTATGTGTATGTGTGTGTGTGTGCTAGCTTTGGGTTTGTGTGTCAGCTTTGGATGTGTCAGCTGAAATTTTTGGTGTGTGTGTGTGTGCGCGGAGCACCTGACCTTGGTGGAGTGGTGACTTAGGCGCGATTTTAGTGTGTGTGTTTGTGTGTGTGTGTGTGTGTTTGTGTGTGTGTGTGTGTGTGCGTGTGTGTGTGCGTGTGTGTGTGCGTGTGTGTGTGTGTGTGTGTAGAGAGTTTGTTATACCATGCAGGTCACACACTGACCATGTTTCTGCTTTGATTCGGTGTAGGTGGCCCTGGCATCTGGCCTAGGCGGCTTCAACATCTTGGGTGTGGGCATCTTGAGTTATATGCTGACAGATCCAAGTGAGTGTCGTCCATGAGCGCTGAGCTAGACAAATAGAAAAAACAGAGGAGAGGAAGCAAGGAATATCAACTATATTACACAGAAGGTGTAAAGGAGGGGATGAAATCTACAAACAGAAAAGGTTGACCTGCTGTCCAGCATCTCCTGCTGTCTCACACTTCCGTTTTGGGTGTGCCCGTGGGTGTGCCTGTGGGTGTGCCTGTGGGTGTTCCTGTGGGTGTTCCTGTGGGTGTGCCTGTGGGTGTTCCTGTAGGGTAGTGCCTGCGTGCTATCACTGCTACCATGATTTTTTCCCTGCAGCACAAGGGACATATTATGACCCCCTTGTGTCGCAAGATGATTATTGACCTATCAATTGCTTCAAGGCAAACGATGACAAAAATGACAGACTAGACGCACCACAAAAAACAAACAATGTTTGGGTGGGTTAATTTTGAACAAATTGCAGTGACTTTGACGCTGTGATCACGTGCCTCTATTACAGCAGGACGTGGATATATGGGGGCATGTATATCTTACATACGCGCAGGGAATTTCAGCTCTCTGTCTCTCTCTGTCTCTTTCTCTCTCTCTCTCTCTCCCTCTTTCTCTCCTCTCTCTCTCTCTCTCTCTCTCTCTCTCTCTCCCTCTCGCTCCCTCTCTCTCTCTCTCTCTCTCCCTCTCTCTCTCTTTATATATGTATATATACATATAATATACATACCTCAACACAATATTTATACATGTAATATACATACCTCAACACAATATATATATATGTATATGTATATATACATACCTCAACACATTTTCAAACACGTGCAGGTTCACGGTACGTCCTCTTTGCCCAAGGCCTTGGCTGGATTGCCAACGCAATGCCTGGCCTGCAGGTGTGCCTTGGGGTGTGTATGTGCATGTGTGCGTGTTGTGTGTGTGTGTGCATGTGGGTGTGTGCACGTGGGTGTGAGTGTGTGTGTGTATGCGTGTGTGTATGTGCACAAATGTTTAGGGTAGTCTTGCAGCGGCACAGGATTCAATGAGCACCCCTTTCCATGCTGTTGACGTTTTGTGTCATTTACGCACCTTGTGTACAAGGGGTGTGTGTGTACAAGGGGTGTGTGTGTGTACAAGGGGTGTGTGTGTGTGTACAAGGTGTGTGTGTACAAGGTGTGTGTGTGTGTACAAGGTGTGTG
>Ga0307963_1004089_pt1 | contig 11599 bp, 12 predicted proteins | sample OrgLakmetagen594_FD_201829 | JGI IMG/M metagenome (GOLD analysis project Ga0307963, IMG submission 201829) | Saline water microbial communities from Organic Lake, Antarctica - #594 | ecosystem: Environmental > Aquatic > Non-marine Saline and Alkaline > Saline | place: Antarctica: Organic Lake...
CCCTTCACCCAATGGCCTTTTCCTCCCTCCCCCGCCAAATATTCCTTTCTCGTTCAAGAGCACATCGCTATCCTCAAGCTCCCCTCAATCTCAGCAGCTCTCCCTTGATCACGGATTTGGAACATTTCAGCCAAGTGAACATGACTCAACCCTGCCCCCTCTCTCTCCCCTCAATTTGGGGATTGCACAACACCTAATCTTCCCCCTTTCTATCCCCTCTCCTCACACTCCTTTTTTGCCCCCCAACGGCTCCCCAAGCATACATGCGGTGTACAGTGCTTTCCGAGCTGACCAAACCCCAAATCGAGACCCCTTTTGCAGCAGCAGCAGCAACACCATCGGCACCACTCACTTACATCTCCCTCTGACTCCTGATAGCCCTCCACTCTTCTTCTCCAACATCTTTTCCCCTCACACAAATCGTGTTTTGTCTGAGTGGCTTCCGTCTGGCCTGCCCCAGTGCAGGCAAGATTTGTCAAGCACCTTTAATCTGCTTACACGATGAGCTTACCTGAACTGATCAGCCTGTGTGGGTCTTGATCGTTAAAGTCAGCTGTTTTGCAATTTGTTTTACCTGCCAGACTGGACCCTTAATTGATGTGATGTTAGTTAAGCCAATGCAGCTTCAAGAAAATATGATTTAATTGATAGATTGGATTGGTAAAGCACACTCGCTTTGTGCAAGTGTTGTGTATGGTTTGATGATTCTTATGCATGTAACTATTGAGCTTTTGATTGTCACCCGACTTTAAGCTGCGCATTGAAATGAAAATTGCAATGTTGAATGTGAGGCATCACCTGCTTGCAACCTTATTTAGCGTGCCTTTGCTTTTAAATCGCCTTGGTGATCTGTAAGGCTGCGTATTTGAACAGGGAGGCGGCAAGCGTTCATAACAAAAGGCTAAGCAGATGATCAAAGAAGCTGACAACGGCGCAGAGAATAATCCTAAATATTTCTTTAAATAAGTACCAGAGCAAGCATGGCTAACTGCAGTACTTGATTCGGTTTTGAATGCAAACAAATTAAATATTTTTTTGTTGACTTCATAAACGCACGAGCATCCGTCCAGTCTTTAAACCTACCCCTTTGAGGACCGACCTGCCCCACCAGTAGTAGCCCTAGGCTGAACTACAGGCTGAGAGAAGGGCCGCCTCCTATTGAAAGATCCTCCCTAGATACGAAAGAAAAATACGCAGGCAGCAAACACGTACTCCCCATATCAACTAAGAAAACGTCCCTCCTCTTTGTCTATTGCGGCCTAGTATTGATTGCAAATGTAGGAACATCTCATACAACTTTCGAAGTTGCAAAAGCCAGGTACAGAACCCTCAATTTGTTCTCCAGTAGTGAATAAATTATTGCTCTCTTATTTTAAGTGAATTGCTAAGACAGAATTGACACCTACACAAGCGTCGGTAAACCCTACGCATTGAAAAACGAAAGATTTTGAATGCTGTTATTGGAAAGGAACAGAAAGATCAGGTTTCTCTTCTTTGGCACCCGGCTGGTTTCAGGCACAGCCTGTAACGCAACTTTTCCCTGTCAATTGTACTCCCTTTTTCTTTGACGGAGGAGATAAATAGAGCTCCTTTATTCGTTTGGATCCTAGGTGGCTTCTTTTCCTTGATTCATTTGAAGCGTGGTTCTTGCTACCTTTTCTTTCCACTTCAGGCGAAGCCAGCGCCTCGTCACACATCTCTTTTAAATAAGTGTTGAAAAACTTCGTGTGCTTCCTAATGTTACAAAATCTCCTCAAAAGACCAATAATGTGCAACAGCAACAAGTTGTTGTGCCGATTAGTTTATCAGATGTATCAATACGATTTTAAATTGGCCCATTTCTATCAGAACAAATGAGCATCAATGGTCAAAGGGGAGTGAGTGCTTGTGGCTCTGAGGGAGTAGTCTCCCCCCAGCATGCTCATCTTATGTAGTAATTCACCTCTGACTTCTGTACATTGTATAAAGACAACTATCGTGAAATCGAGGTACCATTATTAGGTATGCGGCATGCATACTTAGATATGTGTTTAGAAAAACACCAGAGGGGGGGGACTAATGCCCAAAATCAGGCTTTTTTTGGATGCTCCTAGGGTATGTGCGCCGAACTAGCTAGGTTTAAGATCAGCATCGAATGGTAGAAACAGCGGAGCCTAAACCTAGCCAGTTTCAGCGCACGTGCGTGCCAGATCGGCCGCGGCGTGAACCCTACTTTTTGAGCAGCCATGTGCTGTATCTGCATGGCCAGAACAATTAATTGAGTGATATTTGGTGTTTTGGAGTCCTTATAATAAATAAAGATCATCGCAAAAACAATGGAGCAAAAAGAGCAAGTGGGAGATGTGCAAATTAATGTGCCATTCCCCCTGAAAAGCACCCATCTAGGGTACAGGTGCACGACGCGTGCTTTTATTCCTGTCATTCTGTACGCAGGGCGACTTGTCTAAATTGATCACATGCTCGGGTAGCTTATAAAGTCAGCATCAGTTTGAAACTAGGTTGGGTCCAATTTGATGAAGTGACGTGTGAGTAGTTGCACCTTTCATCCAAAAAGGAGCATGTTATGGCTTTTGCCCAGTGCCCCCCCTCTGAAAAAACAACCAAATGACATAATGACATTTTGGCTCAGTTTTTCCAAGATAAGTACAGGCCGAGGTAATCTAGCTGAAAATTGGTCTGCACATTCGATTATCTTAATCCAGCGCGATCTTAAAAGCCGCATTGTCAAGCAAAGCATGTAAATTCCCCCCTCCCTTTTCTTGAGGAAACTTTGGCCTTTCCTGTGCAATTCGTCGTTTTCCAACTTCTGCGGTGGAGAAGCAGCTGGTTTACCTCAGATCAGGAAAGAAAATATGTGCTGGCTACATTAGAAACTACTTTCTTACCAATGTCAGTGTGTCATTTCGGCGGTGGGGGAGATCACCAACTGTACTCTCATGAAAGCATGCTGCTTCAAAGTTAAGTTCCATTCTTCTCTAAATTTGGGAGCAAACTTCTACTGGAATGAGGGTGCCCGTCCGTAATTGTTGTCAATAAAGGAGGAGTTGCAGTTGTCCAGGAGTGAACTGCTTGTTAGTCTTTGCAGTCTGTGCCCGTTGTTAACATATTTTTGAAGCAGCAGTGTTTTTTGCAACTGACACTCAAAAACCTTTCCCATTCATAGCCAAAAATAAGCATAATTGCATGTACATATTTTATTAAAATTTCAGTGTCCACGTCTTTGAATGGACGGCTAGCCATGCTGGCTCTTTTGCAAGGCAAAATGTCCTCGCCTAGACTTCACACTTCGAAGTGTGAATTCACCCCTTGGAGAAGGCTCCTAGAGTTAGACTGTTGGGGACAGCATGAACTAATAACTAAATCAAGGCCTAGGCATTAATGCAATAATGCCCATCCTGCTACTCTTGCTGTCTTCTTGGGAGCGTCAGAAAAGCAGGGCTGTTGATTGCTGCTTGAATCAACCAGAAACGTGATTAATTTAGGCCATTGCATCAATTCGGGCTGGGTACCTTTTGTTGATTGAATCAAACGGTTGATCTCCACTTGAATCAATTGGCAATCAATTTTAAATTAACTGCGGTTGATGGTTTAATCAAGCCGGGTTGTATCCATTTATGGTTGAAATCAGCGTGCATCACCTGTTTCGGTCACCGACGTAAATTTAATTGTTTTATAATAGTTAAAGAGCAAATGCCTGGTTGCTTAATAAATAGGCAGTGCAATTTAAGCGGTTTTCCTACTTCACCAAAAGTGTGTGGTTCAGCCTCTTTGTAACCTTTGCTTCCTAGGGGGAAGCATAGCGCTCATACACTGGTGCTTTGATTGCCATGCAAGCAAGCGCGCACAAACGCAGCATGCATACACGCAGCATGCAAAAAAAAACAGCATGGACACACTTGCGCACACACACACACATACACACACACACACACACACACACGCACACACAAACACGCACACACTCTCACACACACACGCACAAACACGCACACACACACGTACGTACGTACACACACGAACATACACATACACACACGCACACACACATACACCTACGCAAACACGCACACATACATACACACACAATGCATACACACATGTACACACGCGCGCACACACACCCACACCCACACCCACACACTTGCTACAAACACACCTATGGAGGAACACACGTACGCACACAGGCTTGCTCACACACACACACACACACACACACACACACACACACACACACACACACACACATGCACATACACCCACAATCACACACACACACATCCAACTGCATTATAGAAACCCTCCGGGCAGCCCACAAGGCTGTCACTCCCCTATCTGGTCAGCCATGCTAGGGAGATCCGCTAGCAACCTCGGACCTAGAACCAATGTGGCAAGCAAAACGTGCAGCAGGCTTTCTTTGCCCTTGTCGAGGAGGAAGCCCTCGCATGCGACGCAGTCTCCCATCAGCAGTGCTGCAAACGACTCCAATCGGGGTCCCCAGGCAGGCTCTAGCTTAACAGAGATGGCTAGGTGGCTGTCTGAGCAGAAGCAACCCAGTGGGGTGCTCGTGGCACAGGTGCGAGCCTGCACGCAGTGGTGGTGTTACTGTGACTATTCCATGCGTGTGTTCATGTGTGCTTGAACAATTCACGCATTGCAGGCTGTCCAAAGGGTTGCTGAGCTGTGGGTTTCCTCTTCATCATCAGGGCCTGCAGATGCAGTTGCCGTGGCCGAACTGGCGGAGGTCGCTCCACTTGCCATTTCAATGTCGATGCAGGCAGCCCCAGGAATGAAGCCCAAAGCTGCGGTGCAATGTGCCATCGCTTTAGGTGTGTGTGTATGCGTGTGTGTACATGCTTGCGTGTATGCGTGTATGCGTGTTTGTATGTGTGTGTATTGTGTATACGCGTGCCCACTGTGTGTTTATGTGTGTGTATGTGTGCGTGAAAAGAAACGATTTAGCTCGCATCCCCATCAATCTTGCAACTACAAATGACCATGTAGTCGCATAAATATATATATATATATATATCATAGGCCAAGACCTCCACTACCAACACCTTGAAAGCAACACCTTTACACATGCACTAAATATCAGACGGTTATCTTTAGGGTAGGCCAGAACCATATATATACGGTTTATATACGATATTTTTGGCAAGGAAATCACCAAATATACGGTCATATACGGTGTATATATACAGTTATGGCCAACCATAGTTGTCTTCCACAATTGACCAACTCTTGCGGCAACAATCAACAATTCATGCACACAACCCAGCTCACAGCCATTCTCACTGACGACGGTTCAATTGCGCCTCGAAAGGGACTACACCCACATGCATTCACATGCATAGGGTTGGCCAGAACCGTATATATATATACACCATACATGACTGTATATATTGTGATTTCCCTGCCAAAAAATACCGTATGTATATATACCTACACCGTATAGGTATAAATGTATGGTTTGGCCAACCCTACATATGCACACCGTATATGACCGTATGTATGTAAGGTGATTTCTCTGCTTAAAATACCGTGTATACACCGTATATACGCATATATGTATGGTTCTGGCCAACCCTACGTATAGGTATAAATGTATGGTTTGGCCAACCCTACATATGCACAATGAACTCCCTGACTCACAGGCAAGCTCCCTGCTGTGGACCCTAGCGTGTTGCTTTCGCTCGTGGAGGCAGCAGGGGTTCGCCAGAACCTGTCAGACGTACCCCCGTCTGATATAACAGCATTGCTGGAGACCCTTGCTGTCATCCGCACGCGACCAAGCAACGCTCTGCTGGCAGCTGTCCTGGTGGGTTGGGTTAATGAGGTGCCGATGGATGCCTATCAAAAGGATTGAATCGAGGGAGGCCCTCTCGATTGGGTACAGTTCTGAGGTAAACAGCCTGATCTCTGATTGATGTATTGTTAACCTCTCACTCCTGTCCTCTGCAGTCTGAGCTCGGCACAGGCATGGGAGAGCTCTCAGGCCCTAACCTGGCCTCTCTCCTGTGGGCACTAGTTGCCTTGGGGGTGAAACCCACCGCAACATGGCTGGAAGTGTATGAAGGGGCCTGCCGCGCAACGCTGCAAGGTGGGATAATGCTGAGATCAGGGGATGGGTCGGGCTGGGTTTGGGTGTGCTTGTGTGGCGCGGCTTTGAAAGCGCATGAGGAGGCCTGCGGCAGCCGTGCAATGGTGCGAGGTGGCTTCGTTTTTTGAAGGAGGTGGGGGTACAGTACATATCTGTGCAGGGATGGTGTACGGTGGTGGGGGTACAGTACATATCTGTGCAGAAATGGTGTACGGTAGTGGGGGTACAGTACATATCTGTGCAGAAATGGTGTACGGTAGTGGGGTACAGTACATATCTGTGCAGGGATGGTGTACGGTGGTGGGGGTACAGTACATATCTGTGCAGGGATGGTGTACGGTGGTGGTGTACAGTAAATATCTGTGCAGGGATGGTGTACGGTGGTGGGGGTACAGTACATATCTGTGCAGGGATGGTGTACGGTAGTGGGGTACAGTACATTAGTGCAGGGATGGCGTACGGTATTGGGGCACAGTACATATCTGTGCAGAAATGGTGTACGGTGGTGGGGGTACAGTACATATCTGTGCAGGGTTGGTGTACGGTAGTGGGGTACAGTACATATCTGTGCAGGGATGGTGTACGGTAGTGGGGGCACAGTACATATCTGTGCAGGGATGGTGTACGGTGGTTGGGTACAGTACATATCTGTGCAGGGATGGTGTACGGTGGTAGGGTACAGTACATATCTGTGCAGAGATGGTGTACGGTGGTGGGGTACAGTACATATCTGTGCAGGGATGGTAAACAGTGGTTGGGACATGTGAAAGCCTGCAAGCAGTAAGGTGGCTTGAAAGTGCATGATAAGGCCTGTCATGCATTGCTATAAGTGGGTCATGTTTTTCCTGGGGGGAGAGAGGGCGGGATGGGTTTGGGGTCTGTAACAAGATTTTGAGTGTGTTTGTGACGGAGCTGCGTCGTGGCTATGGTGTGTCGTGCCTATAGAAGCACACAAGGAGTCAACATGTTTCAGCGCTGCAGGGCCGGTGATTCCTGTGCTTGCCTCCTAACTCAATGGGCCTTAAAATTACCGGCTCTCTGTCTCTCTCTCTCTCTCTCTCTCTCTCTCTCTCTCTCTCTCTCTCTCTCTCTCTCTCTCTCTCTCTCTCTCTCTCTCTCTCTCTCTCTCTCTCTTTTTAGAAAAGCTTGCAGACTCCTCCGCACCACATCCAGCATAGAAACTGACGTGTAGCGGCTGCGTCGACATTGTGGTGTGCTCAGGCTCTAGCTGATCTCGCCTAGACGGGTGCTTACCTAAATTCCTGCGTTGGTGCCGGAGTTCAGCGCCTGTGTAGGTATTGCAGTGTGCTCAGGTTCAAGCCGTCCTTGCCTGGGCGGGTGCTCAACATACTTTTGCATTGATGCTGATGTTTAGGGCCTGTGTAGACACTAGCAGAAATTGCCTGTGCAGGTGCTTACGTACGGGGCCTGTAGCTTTTGACATCACTTCACACACACACACACACACACACACAACCACACACACACACACACAAGCGAATGGGGTTACAGACGTAGCAGCTTCCTCCGGCACGTTTAATCGTGCTGCTTGAGTGAAGCAAGTGCCCAGGCAGACTCCCCGATGTTTGCATACAAAGATTACTATCATAAACCAATTGCTTGAATTCACCTTTTTGTGCGGTGCCTTTGGAAGCATGACTGCCTGCTCAGCAAACATGAGCAATTGCCTGTGTATTCCCCCAAGTGATGCTCGTTCGGAGAAGTCTTCATAGGGTGCTGTTGATTTCGACTGCAGAGTTGGGGCCTCAGCACCTAGGAAGGCTTGCTTGGGCCAGCGGGAGGCTTGGCTTAAGCCCTGGGCCAGCCTGGCTTGCCGGCTTCTGTGGAGCAAGTTCGTACGCCCTTGCGCACTCCAGGTATGATTGGGGGATGATAACGGATACAAGATCAGTAATGAGGAATGAGTGGATGACTCGTAAGTGTCAGTCTTTGCTGCAACCTTGACCCCGCCTGGCTGTACAGGCAGGGTTGTGTGCTGCCTTGCATGAAGCACACTCTAGCATATGCTGTGGCTGGTTTCATGGTGTTGTGCGATGCTGGACGGTGGGGTGCAGAGAGGTTCGTCTTTGCTCTAGCTCTTTTGAACGTGGCGCTGGATTATATGTGGGGATTAGATGATTATGTGTGGTAGTTAGCTCAAAGTGGTTGGCTCAAAGTAGCTGGTTCATTTGATTGTGGCACTGGATCGAATGTAGTAGCTGGCTCAAATGTGTAGGGGTTGGCCAGAACCACGGTGTATATATACGGTATTTTTGGCAGGGAATTCACCCAATATACGGTCATATACGGTGTATATATGCAGTTCTGGCCAGCCCTACAATTGTGGTGTGATGTGGATCGCACGCTGCAAAGAGGTCGTTTTTGCTCCTCCCTCTTCCCACGATTTGAGCAGCTGCACGTTTTCCCCACTCAAAGCAAACTCCTATTTCAAAGTACAAAGGGCTGTTGCGACGGTAGCAAGATCTGAGAGACATCCATGTTTCTTGAACACACAGGTTATGTGGCCATCCAATCAAGCCACGTATTGGACATTATTAGGCAGCACAAAAGAATTACATTACTGAGCTTCTTTTGGTGAACATCTTGTATCTTGTTGCATGCCAAACAATGTACACAGGCCTGCACAAACCCTAGTTAAAATAGGCAATAACATTATTTTGTTTTTTGAACAACTTGTCGCATAACCAAACAATGTACAGACCTGCACAAACACTCTTTCACATTATGCCTGTGCTGCAGGTGGAATGGTTCGCAGCTGTGTGGTTTCATGGAAGGCTGTGCGGCCCTGCCTGCGCTTGGGGCAGTTGCCACCCAGCAATGGCGGCGTGAATTACTCAAGGTGTGTGTGCGTGTGTGTATGTGTGTGTGCGTGTGTGTGTATGTGTGTGTATGTGTATGTGTATGTGTATGTGTGTGTGTGTGTGCAAATGTGTGTGTGTTCTGGTTAGTGATTGTGCGTGGGGGGAAAGTCTTGTGTGTTAACCCTATGGAAAGGATTTAATGAAATGAGGTGCCTTGGTTTGAAGATGTCTGTGGGGAAGGTCTTTTATTGAGGGAATGACCTGTAGGGGGATAGAAAGTGCCCTGGCGTGCAGATGTGTGTGTGGGAAAAGTCTCAATAAGAAAAACCGGTGATAGCTATTGAAGCGGGGGAAGTCTCAGTGTATGAAACAACCGTAACCAGTACGTGTAAACTTGGTCGAACGCATTTGCGTCGGCTGTGTATACACAACAATTGACAAGAGTATTCCCAGAATGTTCTTCCTCACTCACAGTGAATTATTACGGTATAGGCCAAACCTGCCTGTGTGCTCACAATGGCAGTATAAGCTGCCTAAGATATGGGTGTGGTGCACATCCTTGCTTGACCACTCCTTGTGCTGTTCAACACATTTAAACCTGCTTGTGTGTAGGGTTGGCCAGAACCGTAAGTCATATATACGGATTTATACATATTTCATCTCCGTATCTGTATTCGTATAACTGTATGTGAGTTTCAACCGGCGTATATATACTCCGTATAATACGTATATATAAGGCTTTCCAGGGCGGCGGAGATGATGCAGGAACAGAAACGGCACACACACTCCCGCACGCGCTCACATACGTGCACGCACACCTGTGTGCACAGATACACACGCAAACACACAAAAGTACATGCACGCACACACGTATACAAACACGTACATGTACGCTGATGCACACGTACACGCATGCATGCATGTACAAATCTCAACACACACGCAAATGCATACGCACATGCACGCACCCACGCATGCATACAACCATAAGTAAGCACGCGCACACGCATGCACACGCACACGTTTGCATGCACGAATCCTAGCTTGAGCGCAAATGCACACGCACATGCACGCATTACACACGTACACGCACGACACACATAAGTATGCACACGCACATGCATGCACACACACATGTACACACGAGCATGCACCAATCCCAGCACGCGTGTAATTACACAATTTCACAATTACACACACTACACGCATGCATGCATGTACATTTTACACACACATGCGTGCACACACACACACACACACACACACGTGCATACACAAACAGGGTAATTTGATGTGGTGGGGGAAGAAGGGTCTCGTGACAGTGACCATGTGTGCCTGTGTGCTTGTGGGTTTCGGCCTCTTTGAGCAAGCATAGCTCTTCGGCCTCTTTGGGCAAGCATAGCTCCCCGACCTTTTATTTTTGGTTAATGTAAATGAGGTGCACAATCAGAGCACTTCAAGAGCTGCAAAATGACCCCCCTAAAATTTAGTTATGAAAAGGTCGAATTATCTCATACACGGTTAACGGTTTTGCGGTTTACACGTATATATATATACACAACGGTTTACATATATATATATATATGTACACAAAAACCATATACGGTTCTGGCCAACCCTATATATACACTGTATATGTGTGCATAATTTATAATATGGTTATGGCAAACCCTACTGGTTTGCCAGAGGCAGCGTAGGCTGCTGAATGAGTTGGGTTAGTGCACATCCTTGTTTGACCACACCTGGCATTGTTTCTGCACGCACAAGCATGCGTACCTGCACGGCAGCACTGACACACGTGCACTGAGCATGGTGCAATGCTCGGTGCATTGCAATGTTTTTGACGGGTCTCTCGTTTGCTGAGCAAGGGGTGAAAAGGGCGCAACCCTTTATGATTAGTAAAATTTAATCTTTATATTAAAGTACAGTAAAGCAAAAGCCAATCACACCTGCAGCTCCTCGTACCAAGGCCCACTCACACCTGTCCCCCCCACACACACATACACACACATACACACACACACACCACACACACACACACACACACACGCACAACCACACACGCACACCCACACCCACACCCACACCCACACACACACACACCCACACACACTCAACTCAGTACAGATACAGACGAGATACAAGAGTGCAACCCATCGGGCCCTCATCGTCAATACTGCACTCACACTATTTCTCTCACATAGGTCAGCGGTGATACAGCTCACACACTTTTTCTCTCACACATGTCAGCGGTGATGCAGCACACACACTTTTTTCTCACACTCAAGTCAGCGCTGATGCAGCACACACACGTTTTCTCTCACACTCAGGTCAACGTTGATGCAGCACACACACTTTTTGTCTCAAACTCAGATCAGCGGTGATACAGCAGCACACACTTTTTGTCTCACACTCAGGTCAGCGGGGCCCTGCTCCCCAACCTAGACGCTCCAAACCTGGTGTCTGTGCTGAGAGCTGTCGCAGCACTCCAGCTGCGCCCCTCGTCTCCTTGGCTCGCATGTGCTTGGAACAGGTCACACACACTGCTGGCTCCAAACACTCCTGCCTCAGGTAGGGTTTTTAAACTTAACACACACACACACACACGCACACACACGCACATCCACGCACACACACATCCCCCCCCCACCCACCCACACACACACACACACACACA
>Ga0307963_1004100_pt1 | contig 11583 bp, 12 predicted proteins | sample OrgLakmetagen594_FD_201829 | JGI IMG/M metagenome (GOLD analysis project Ga0307963, IMG submission 201829) | Saline water microbial communities from Organic Lake, Antarctica - #594 | ecosystem: Environmental > Aquatic > Non-marine Saline and Alkaline > Saline | place: Antarctica: Organic Lake...
CCCCAGTCACACGGTGGTTTGGTGAAGCCCCCGGATACGGCTAATAAATTTCCAATAAAAGAAAAAGCTACGCAGGCAGCAAAAGCCACTCCCCACATCAAATAAAAAAAAGGAGCCACTTTGGTACTGAGCACCGTAAAGCTCCTCCACCGCGAAAAGGAAAGGAAAAATCAATGGGGATCAGGAGGGTTGCAGGCTTGACCTGAAACCGGCTCCTAATGAGAGTTGATAACAGTACTGGAAAGGGCACGTCTGGTATGGAAGAGTTTAGCAGCAGAGTTCACAGAGTGCACTTGGAGCTTGGAGGCAACAAGCTTCTTAACTCTTTGAGGATCGAGACCCAGTTCTTTGAAAGGATTCAGAGTGTGAGTGTTGTAGGTGGTGCCACCCACACCCAAGAGGATGATGTGGAGAGTAACGGAGGCTCCTTGGACAATGTTGCAAAGGTCTTTGTGCTGTTCCTTTGCGGCGTTTGGCTTGTTCTGAGGTCTGGTGTCCTCACAGTACTTGATCTTGACAAGGTGTATGTCACGCCGAGGTTTGTCGAGGTCTTTAGGTTGGTGCTGTCTGGGGTTGGTGGCTATACTGGTGGCTGGTGGCTGGCGGTGCTGCTGAGGTGCTCCCAGTCTCCCTCAATTGCTCCCTGCCACTTCAAAGAACCCACCCCCCTACATTAGTATGTAGTTTGTAGTTTTTGTGTTTTTGCAGTGATGGGAGTGACCAGCACAAAATCTGGGCGGCTGGAGGTGAATCTGTCTTTATCTGGGAAGCGGGGTCACCCACGGTGGGTAGATTCATTTGGAAAAGAAAAGAAAAACTACGCAGGCAGTGAAAACCACTCCCCACATGAAGATAAGGAAAAGGAAGCCACATTGATACCGAATACTGTAAAATTCCTTTTCCCCTAGGTACTCTTGCGATCTTGCGATACACAAAAAACATACACACACATATGGACTGGACATAGAAATCAAGCAGGAAATAGACATGGTCATGAGTTAATATAGAGGATCTGGGAATAGTTTTTTGATTACTGCGTCAGCATCCCTGGCAGGGTTCTCCATGTGGCTTGTAAAGCACTTCAAAGACAATTACAGCAGAATGAAAAACAGCAAAACAGATGGTTGGGACTCTTGCCATATTTAAAAGTACCTTTCTAATTAGCAAAAAAGGGAATCTCAAGACAATAAACTGGTGATTTAAATCAGAACTTGAACGAGACAGCTCCTTGCTTCAGCCAAGCGTATGTGGCTTCTGCAAATAGGTGGCATGGAAGATGAAGGGCTATCTGTCTTTGTGCTAAATAGGTTTTCAGTCAAAAACAAACCCCTTGCAATAGTTTATTATCTGCGCCTCAATATGTCTATGAGTGAACCTGGCAGGTTACAGTGGGGGTAGAAACCCAAAGGACAAACACACATCAGTTACGCATCTTTTTCCATACAACACACACCTCGTGCTTGCCGCTGCCCAAGTGCACCTTGTTGCCCTCTCCAGGTGTGAAGCTTGAAATGTTGCGGCCGCCTGTATATGTGTTGTGCCATGCGGACGGCTCGCCCTTCATCTCCTCTGCCACCTGAGGCGCATAGATGTATGATTAAATGTTCTAGGGTAGAGCAACATGCATTCTTTGCTAAAGTGAAGCCCATGCTCCCTTTCTACAGGCAAAATTCCTCAATTTCAGCCGATCAAGCGCTTACTAAATGTAGAGATTCCAAAGCCTGTGGATGGACTCACACCATGATTCTTGCTTGGACCATTGTGAAAAGTATCCAAGACTTTCAGCAACTCAATTCCTCACCTTCTCTGCGCGTGCAGCAGCCTTCTGTGGCCTGCATGCAAGTATGCAACAGTTGTTCAGTTGAATTTGTGGTTTAACTTGTAAAATTGGATACAAGCAAAACTGGTGCCAGTGGGACTGTTTTACTTGCTAAGAACAAGCAGACTCTAGAAGGTTGGTAACCACACAAAGAAGTTGATCTTACGTGCGCAAGCTAATTCCACCATGACGTGCTTCCTCTTCCACACGGGCAATGGACACCTGCAGTGCAAATTATGCAAACGTAACGGATACTGAAGTATCATTTTCAAACAAAAAGGTGGCTGAATGACACCAAGAGAGTCCAAATGAAACACAACAAGCACGTATCAAACGAGGTCTGCCAATAATGCAAAAAAAGTTGCCCGTAAAAACATAGCAGGTGGCGCCGCCAATTGATACCCCCTGGCTATGACACCAAGAGACATACAACCAAACAAACGCAATAATCTGATCAAAATTAAGTACTGCTAAGACACTTCCCCTACCCAACGAGAAGAAAGGGACAAGCACAACATAAACTGCTAATGCCTCACTCACTCGGGCATCGTAAAACCCTTCACACCATCCTACTAGGAGCAACAGGCACCATCTACAGCAGCCACACAAGGATTTTCCTTGTGTGGCTGCTGTAGATGTTGAACCCACTCCACAGCCTTGGATTTACTGCTCTACATGCCGCAGCATGCATGAAAAAATAAGCCTACGTACATGCAGTCGTGCAGTCACGTCCGCAACATAAAGCAAACAGATGAGACAACAACATAAGCTGCTAATGCCTCACTCACTCAGGCATCGTAAAACCCTTCACACCATCCTACTAGGAGCCAGGCACCATCTACAGCAGCCACACAAGGATTTTCCTTGTGTGGCTGCTGTAGATGTTGAACCCACTCCACAGCCTTGGATTTACTAGTCTACATGCCGCAGCATGCATGAAAAAATAAGCCTACGTACATGCAGTCGTGCAGTCACGTCCGCAACATAAACCAAACAGATGAGACAAAAAGGTGGCTGAAATGACACCAAGAGAGTCCTAAATGAAACCCAACAAGCACGTATCAGCGAGGTCTGCCAATAATGCAAGAAAGTTGCCCGTAATAACATAGCAGGTGGCGCCGCCAATCCATACCCCCTGGCTATGACACCAAGAGACATACAACCAAACAAACGCAATAATCTTATCAAATTGAAGTACTGCTAAGACACTTCCCCTACCCAACAAGAAGAAAAGGCACGACAACAACATAAGCTGCTAATGCCTCACTCACTCGGGCATCGTAAAACCCTTCACACCATCCTACTAGGAGCAACAGGCACCATCTACAGCAGCCACACAAGGATTTTCCTTGTGTGGCTGCCGTAGATGTTGAACCCACTCCACAGCCTTGGATTTACTAATCTACATGCCGCAGCATGCATGAAAAAATAAGCCTACGTACATGCAGTCGTGCAGTCACGTCCGCAACATAAACCAAACAGATGAGACAACAACATAAGCTGCTAATGCCTCACTCACTCAGGCATCGTAAAACCCTTCACACCATCCTACTAGGAGCAACAGGCACCATCTACAGCAGCCACACAAGGATTTTCCTTGTGTGGCTGCTGTAGATGTTGAACCCACTCCACAGCCTTGGATTTACTAGTCTACATGCCGCAGCATGCATGAAAAAATAAGCCTACATACATGCAGTCATGCAGTTACGTCCGCAACATAAACCAAACAGATGAGACAAGATACCCCCAAAAACATCTGAGCAATACTCCTGGTGGTGTGCAGGCCTCTGCCTCCCAACCACCTAATCCCACTCCACTGAAAAGCTTCTCTTATTTTCTTATTTTTATTCTCCAGGTGGGTCTTTGCATCCTTCGGGTGGTGCAGAACACAAAACAACATGATTCCTAATCCATGCCGGTAGTGTTTACATTATCTGCGTTCTTTTTTCTTTTTTTCAGGAACCTGCTAGCACGCAGCTCCCCTCAAGATCAGAGTTTTAACAACCAAGGTACTCACAAAACAAGGCCGCAGCTCCGATTATGTCTACCTTCTCGTCTGAGTACTCATAGTTGTCAGTGGGGCCAGCAGAGCGAGCAGCAGCACGCGCTTTCTCCTCTGAATGTGGCTTGGCGTGCATCCTGTTTGCCAACAATATGATGGGTAATTGCTAAAAGAGAAATAAAGACTTGGCTGCTGCTTCTTATGCCCAAGATGACTAACGCATAAAGCAATAAATTGAGCTGCTAAGGCCACAGGACTCAAAACACATACGTTGCAAACATTGCCAAATGAAATTCATGTATGCACGTTGCTTATGGTGAATGTGAAATTGATCCCTAGGTTCGGTCTTAAGACTTAGATTCGTTCTTAGGTAGCCAAAAGAGTTTGACGCACCTAAAGTCCCTGGCTGCGTGGGAGTTAGAACCGGTGACAGGCTTGCGAATCTTCTTCAGCTTGGGCTTGCCAGCTCGCTTGGTCTGGGCAGGAGTGAGCTGTGCAATTGGAAGGAAAGGTCAGAAGCACGTTCAATTTTACAGATGAAAAGAATTGTGGGGTTGAGCGCTCAAAACAAGCACCTCTAGTACTTTGTTTTGATCTGAAATGAGCATAATGCCAGAAAGTAGCACACGTTTGAATGCTGATGAATGCACGCAATATGCGCTGTGTGCAGGCCGTTTGATTTGACAAATATCCCAATGATAAAACTCACTGCAGATTTGGTATCTCAAGCACTGTTTGTAACTCTTAATTCTCACATTGGGTTTTATCAGTATATGCAGTCCATCATCTCCTGGTAGCGAAACCCATCTCAAGTGATGCTTGCTTTCATATTTCCCAGGCGTTTAAACTAACATGTTGCAGCATAATTGAAGTAGGTTCTGACGGGGTTTACACAAGTAAGTTAGTAAGCAGGCCTACCACCATTGCTTTGCTTGTTACAGACCTTTCCAATCAAGCTGCATGGTTCTGCAAATAGATGCTGCATAGCTTCTGAACGGCCCTCACAATTTTACCGCACCCCCGTCATAATTGTACCGTCCCTTAAGACTTGTAAAAAAAGTGCGTCTCAGAAATGGCTCTGTGGAAAGGCTGACCTGGCCAAATCCATTTACTATAATTCAACCATATTACCTCATACGCGTAGGTGGCCTTCATGCCTGGCACCCGCTCTCCAGCCTCTGCTGCTTCAATCTGTGTCAGGGGTGTGTATACAATAGACTGTAACTGTAATTTTTAGAGAAGGCCACATAGAGTCCATTTCTGATTCGTACTTCATGCCTGTGCTCAAGGTAGTCCAAGGAGCTGATACAGCAATCCTTAGACGAGTAGCATTTACATCTGAGCCCAACACACGCACAAAGCACCTTTTTGCAGCCTTTGTCAATTTAAAAAAATGACCAAGCATTGTGTACAGCTCACATATATCCCGTTCTCTACCTGGTCCTTGAGCGTGCTCATTGGGCGGTAAGCCTTGTCATCTGATCGTGGGTCTGCAAGAAACACGGCAACAAAGCTTCATTTTGTTGGCTTCGGAAAAGATATTTCAAGCTCTTATCTGGTTAATAGACTTTCAGAGTTCAATCAGAAGTATTGGGCAGGAAAATATGACTTCATTTGACTCACAGTAATCGGCGGCAGTCTTCTCGCGAGTGGCCATTCCAACTTTCTCTGACGCCCAGTCCACTCTGTGAATGTGTGTGTGTGTGTATTTGTGGGTTCTTAACATGCAAAATTATAAGTTCAGAGTGCCTAAAACCTCCTTGATGAGACCTATACACATCACATCTTGGAAGGACAAGGCTGTAAGGGACGTAGCATTGCCAGTATTGAACTGGCAAATGCAGGTTGTTATAAACTCACGGCTGATGCTGCACGTGCTGCCCCTGCTGCTCCTCCTCAGAGCTGTAAGACTCGACCCACTCATTCTCCGACTCAGCCCCCTCGCTGGGAGGAGCAGTAGAACCTGCGGAATGCTCATGAGTGCAGCACAGATGAATCGGCCTTTTACTCACTTACATACATGCATAATCACCACAAACCGATAGTTCAGACAGGTAGCATGACTTTATGGCATATTCTATGCATGTGCAGGCTATTTTGAGGCCTACCTAGCCTCGTTGTCTTCTTTGGGCCCAATAATTTTAACCGTTCTTACAAAATTTTGTGTAGTACACCCACTTATTGCCAGGCATGTTGCGCCGTCAGTAATTGATGTTAACCAGGGATATCAGCAGGAGATTCAACAAAAATGATGTTTTGTTTAGTATGATCCATGTAAAAATACTCCACGGGTGACTCAGACAAGGGTATACGCTGCAAGTTATGCAGGAATCTAAAACCGGTGAGTTATGAGCCTGACCTTTCCTGGCAACGTCCAGCAAATGAAATGCGCGTCACAATATGCACAATGACTTCTTTGCCTTTTTAACACGAGGAATTCGCCCTTCGTCTGCCTGTAATTTCTTAGTGCCTGAAATACACTTGGTTATAGTGCCTGCTTATTCTGCCTGAACCTCTTGTGCTCCCTTACCAGGTGCTGCGTGGTGCTGTGCCTGGAAAGCAGCATCAACATATGGCTTGCTAGCAGTGCCGTACTCCTCTTCTAAGGCCTTGTCCCTACGCCCAAACATGACTGTGGTACCCTCTGGTGTCCAGCCACGCCTAGATATTGATGTTCAACACACAGGTTTGATACTTAAGCAAATGGACAAGAGCTGCGTGTGAGTGTGCATCACGGAAAAGGCAAAGAGAAAGAATGTATATTTCATGCACTCAATCTGTAGATTTCAGAAACAGAGCCACGTCCTGAACAGCAATAGTGCAAATTTATTCCGTCCCACTCACTCAGTGCCTGCTTGCAGCTTCTGTGCTTCCTCAGAACCACGCCCAGCTTTGCTGACGTCGCCACCTCCCAGGCTACTCACTGCTGCGCCTTGAGCTTGGTTGCCGGGGCCTGGTCCCAGCCTGGCTTGCTGCAGATCCTTTGTCACCTGAGTGCAACAAGTGATTTTCAATGTATTTTTAAGGAAGGAATGCACATGTGCAGCAGACAGTTTGTCGTCTGTGCCAAAGGAAAGAACCTGTATGCATGCTGTGTGTACCTCTGATTGGTTATCAAGGCGTTGCTTGGTGATTTGTCGGTAGTTTTAACAGCTTTTACGAATAGAGCACTGTGCAAAAAAGTGGCTGATCAGGTCATGGGATGTGACACTGGTCTACCAGGGACAGCTTGCCTGATCCACAGTCTGTGAAAGCTCTCCAGGCACCATCATCTTGGTGTCGGCCTGCGTGCGATCTGGTACCACGGTCTCTCCACCACCAAACGCCTGTGAGAGAAATTGTGTAGATTTGAAGGATCAAGTTCTGACTTGTTCAGCACTAACAGTGCTTATTCTCTGTTGTAGAAGGTGATCTGCAAATAAATATAAGAAGTGTGCAACTAGACGAAGATTAATAAGAAATAAATCTGGTTGGCTATGTGCTTTTCTGAGCTTTGAGTTTGTGTCACAGTTATTTAGAACATTTGCTCCTCGTTTTTCTGCTCATACAACACACACCTCCATGGCCCCTCCTTTGTGCACCACCACTGGGTTATCGGAGGCCCTGAAAGTCAAAAGCAGTGTGTACAAGCTCATAGCTAACACTGGTATCAATTCAAGTGTTTGCTGAGGTAGCATCCATCCCAGCTGCATACACACTTACTGATCGCCATGTGCACATGTGCATATTACATACAAAAAAACAATCTTATTGTGAACAGCACTATCCCTATTGCATGCCAAGCGAGTGCAAGGCAGCAAAAAACATGAAAGTCTCATGACGAAACACTCACGTTGTGGCAGCAAGGCCTACTGGTGGCACTTTCACAGATGGATCCACAGGCCCCTGAAAGTATGATAGCATTGGGAGTGTGTGTTTAGTAATGGGCAGGACGTTGTAATAATGCCTGCCTCAAAACAATGCAAAAAATTAACCAGCGTCCCTGCGTTTCTTCTCTGCTGGTTGGCGCCCAAAATCAGGGTATTGCCCAAACCTTAATCGTAATTCAGAAAGACAATCTTCCTGCTTTTGTTCTTGGCTCAATCTTTTGCGTACACCCATGCCATACCTCCAAGCCCTCTGGCCTCTGAGGGGGTCCAGCAGCCATGGAGGCCTGTGCTGGGGTTGGCTCTCCATGCCTGAGGGGGGATGTAGGTCAGTAAATGCACAGCATACGTTGAGGGATAACTGCTGTGGACATTTACATTCCCTTGCAATTTGTAGTTGCTGTACGTGGGTAGCACCTTCATCATCAACAGAGGCAAACACGACGAGCACAAGCCTACTGTGGACATTAACATTTACATTCCCTTGCAATTTGTAGTTGCTGCACATGGAAGCACCTTCATCATGCACACAGATCTCACGCACAAAAAGCCAAGCAGAATGTTAATACATAAATATGCGCACGTTTCACGTTGTAACAAACCACTTCCTCACCCCAGCGCGTCACGAGGGTGGGCAGGCGTCTCTCCCTGCCCAAATGCAGTGCGGGCACTTGGCCGCTCCCTCGGCATCTCAATGTCCAAGTCTCTTGGGCGCTGGCGATCTGGGTCAAACACCTTATGTGTGCAAATTTCAGACAAAAGCTTTGTCAGCCTGGTCAGCACACCTGTTATGCTTGTATGCTTGTATGCTTGAGTGTGCGAGTCTTGTGTTAGTGTGTGGCTCTCAATGTGATTCTGCTAATCCCACGCCATTCAGCACACCCACATTCGAGTGACTCGACTAGAACTGCATGCCCTGGATAATTTTTATAACATTCATTGGAGGAGGATGGTGATTTGGGCAGCATGTTACTTACAGTTTGTTGAAAGTGGGCAAGTCTAAAGTGTGGCGCAAAAGTACGCTTAAACAAACCTCTTTCTCTTGTTGTGCAGGGGAGTCAGGGTCCTTGCGCATGATGTCAATCTGCAGGCATTGCGGCAGAGTATCAACCTGATAAAATGCATGCTGCAGTACGTGAAGGCTCACACACAGAATTTGAAAATAACTAAAAAGGTTCTCAGCACCAACAAGGAAAATGCAAGTAGCAAGCAGCACACAACAGGAAATGCACGGGCTTGAAAGCTTACCTTCAGTGTTCCACGTTGGTATTTTGCATGGATTTGGTCGGTGAATGCATCTTTTGGTAAATCGATCGTCCTGAGCAGAAGAGTGTGGTAACAGTTTAGAGCATGTACACTCCAGACTACGTAGGCTTCCAAAAGGGCTGGTCAAGCACAACGCTGCAGCTGTGCAATGAACCACATGCACCCGCTCCAATCAAGTCATTACTCTGTGTTCTCCTTCACAGTCACCAGCAGCTGCCTCTTGAACACTTGCAGCTTCAGTTGTGTGGCAGGCTCCTCGACGCCCTGGTCGTCAATTGTCATGTTAACAGATAATTGAGCAAGCATTGAATGAATGATACCAATGACAACAGTGCCGTTTGCGTTCAAGCAGTGGAAGATCTGGCAAACAGGCTTGCTTCCTGCACCTGAAGATGACGCTCCACGCTCAGCCAACCTTTCGTGGCCTGTGTGCCTTGTGGGTGAGAGGCTATTGTGCTCTCACGTGCTCCTTCGGCAGCCAATTCGCTTGCCACCATCTGTGCGTGTTGTAGATTATATGCGTGTGATTGTCTAGTTGAGATGCATTGATATGTGTGTGTGTGTGCGTGTTTAATTGTGTATTCGTTATGCTTGCGCGTGTGTTCAGGTTGCAGGGCAGGAAATGGGACAGGAAAAGAGCAGTGATCTACACAGGTGTAGAAATGACCGTGATAATGCTGCATCACGACTTGATGCAATCAGGAATTTGCCAGGCAATATGCCAAGGTATATGTACGCCATGACAGGCAAAACGCAACTCACTTTGCGGGGATTTGCGTCCAAGTCGTCAGTAAACTATAAACAATTTTAATAATATAAGAATAATTTCAAATAACACACGGTAATTTTTTTGTGTGATTCACATTTCCTTTGTACTCGCCCAGCGAGGCTGCGAAGCAGACATTTTTAGACATAACTGTTTTGAGTTAAATACCTCTCACGCCGGAGTGAAGTCCCGGCCCTTTGCCATCAGGCAGCAGTGACTCACAGTTTAGGCCCGGTGATCAGCTACTTATTATTAATTATCACTCCCGAAGCAGGAGGGTGTTATTTTATTTTTTCCGGACGACACGTATACTTTTTGGGACATCCAAGACCACCCACCCCCCAACCCCCCCCTCCAGTGCCCCCACCAGACAAAAAAGGGTACCATTCTGCTCCTTTTGGAATTCTGCATCCATCTGGATACTCATCAATACTTGAAACTATAATGCCGCAGAGTTATGGGGCAAAAATTGAGATGCGGACGCCCATGCACTACACGTGACCTACCAGGCACCCATGACTGGCTTGCACAGTCCCACATTGCTTCTATTTCTTCAGAATTTCACTGACTATCTCATGCTGGCACAATCCTGTAAGTTTGGGGTTAATTGCTGCTTCATTGGCTTGACTCACCCCGCGGCCTGCACCGAGTGGATGCTTCTGACTTTTGGAAATGTCCACAGACTCCCTCTTCTACCCGATACTCAAAGAGGGTGCCTTCATGGTGAGTGCTTGGCGGACATCGTGGTGCGCCGGAAACCCAACGACGTTAAGCACATGCCCGGAATACTTATCCTGGTTTGGCATTGTTGTTTGATACATTGATCCCAATTCCTGTGGATTTAGTCGTAGAAGTGGCGGGGTGGTCGTAGCGTTCAACGATTTATAAGCCTGTTTTTGTACAAGACGGGACCTTTTTGTTCCATTAGTTTAACTATGGTTATTGCGCATTCACGATGAGATTTTGGCTGATGGTCCCCCCAGCCTGGTGCAAATATCATTGTCCAGTATTACAAACTGAGTCCAATAATCATGGTATAAACAGTTGCACTAATCAAGGCAATTAGACACAATGTAATTAGTCAGCAGCTTGACAGCCTTGCCCGTTTCGGCACTGCGCAGCTTATAAAAAAATGAGCAGAAAGAGATGAAAAGAAGCGGAGCAAATAATTGGATTCAAAAGTCATTCAAACACCAGCAATGCTTGAACCCCCCTTTCCTTTTCAATAACATGGCAAAACACTGAAGCAGAAACACAAAGCCAAGCTGTTAACATTTATATTGTTCCCTCATCAATGCAGCGAGACGCACACGACGTAGTAGTAGCAGCAGCAAAGCAGGAGGGACGCGGGTGCACCTACATGCAGACCCACGACTACTTGAATTCATATGTGGTGTTTCCACTTGTTCACTTGCATAATTTACAAACCAGCCCGCAAACCATTTCCCCTATGCTGCTACAACGGTCAGCAGCAAATGTTTCAGGAGTATATTGAGCGTGCACACAAGGCACGACAATTGAGGAAACACGCAGCAGTTTTCACACTCTCATACACACGAATCCCGACAACAGGGTCGCCCTCTGCAGCTTGTTCCATCAACCAGTGCCATAACCCGCACAACTATTGCCTCGCGTTCAGGACACAGTATCACCCTCCCTCTCATTAAGAAGTGCCTCTCTGGGGCACAAGTCACTGCTTTGACTCTGTCAGCGCTGCTGCTGCCGCTGCCTCATCCTCCTTCGTGAGCTCTGCTCCTACTTTTGATTTCTGTGTGTGTGTGTGTGTGTGTGTGTGTGTGTGTGTGTGTGTGTGTGTGTGTGTGTGTGTGTGTGTGTGTGTGTGTGTGTGTGTGTGTGTGTGTGT
>Ga0307963_1004102_pt1 | contig 11579 bp, 12 predicted proteins | sample OrgLakmetagen594_FD_201829 | JGI IMG/M metagenome (GOLD analysis project Ga0307963, IMG submission 201829) | Saline water microbial communities from Organic Lake, Antarctica - #594 | ecosystem: Environmental > Aquatic > Non-marine Saline and Alkaline > Saline | place: Antarctica: Organic Lake...
GTTCATGATTTCCTTTCTCAGCAGAACAATAGACTTTTTCTTTTTCTTTCTGAGCTTATGGATTTATTTGTGGCTGGCCGAGACCAGTCAGCAGCCGATCAGCCAAACAACCTGGCTGAAGGTCACTCCCAATTGTAACCAATTGTAACCAATTATAACTGATTTTGAGATCAATGCATTCCTGAATCAAGACTCATACAGATTCCTCAAAATGTGTCGGATTTAATTTCAATTTTCGACACTGGTTGATTTTGTTTCATTTCACCAGCCAATTGCTATCTGCCAGAGTCTCGGGCTGTAGGCCATCCTTGTAACCCCTAACCCCTACTGTCATGCATAACTTCATGCTTACCAAGATTATCTAGGTGTAACCCTGTTCGTTGGTGCAGCACAGCACCCTGGAGACTTCCTATACACAATATCACGCCATCATTTAAACATCAAAACAATTTAGGAAGTAATATACAAGCCAGGCATATCAAAGAGGTTTAGGAAATAAATCAATGAAAAGTCGGTGGTGCACGTTGGCACACTTACTATAAAACTCAGTCTTCCTGCAGACCGCAAAATAACAATGTAAACCGGGTCACAGGCAAAGAAAAGAAACTCTAAGGAAGCATCATCACAGCTCCCTGTTCTCTCAACGATCTAAACTCTCACGCACTCAAATTCAAATAATCAGGCAGGGTTTGTCACATACTTACAGTCTATCGGCTCACACAACACAAAAAAGAGGTTCAAACCAAGTATCGAGCACACAAAGCACACAAGAAAGAATGGCAGACCAGGTTCGGCCGAGCAACTTGACAATGGGGTTGAAATTAGGCACACCAAGTGACACACACGCACACACGCACACACAAGAGGCAGGGGGCTCAATTACACCGCAGCCATGCTACGTTCGGAGGTGGCAGGGGAGGGCACAGTGTAGGATGACACGTCCACGGTACCGCCTGCAACGTCGTTGAGGAGGCGCTGCCGACCGACCTTGGCCTCCAGGAACCTGTGTGTGTATGTGTGTGTTCGTGTGTGTGTATGTGTGTGTACGTGCTGAGTGTTTAGTATGTGTGTATGTGTATGTGTACGTGTACGTGTATGTGTATATGTGTATATGAATGTGTGTGTGTGTGTGCAATGCTTGCGTCAAAATGGGTGTTGCTGCAGCGCTCAAGACACTCTTGCATGGGCATGGCAACACGCACACAGCACTTCCTTGTGGCTGAGCCGCACAAAGGACAGACAGACACAGCGTACACATCACAACAGCCCAGCACGCAAAAAAGATGGACAGGCACGTAGGCAGCAAAAAAAGGATGTACAGCCACGTCGCTGGCACGCAAAAAAGGATGTACAGCCACGTAGGTAGGCAGTAGACTCCCTAAAAAATTGTACGCACCCGTCGATGCTCTCTGCTGCATCACGCCCCTCACGGATGGCCCACACCACCAACGATTGGCCCCTACGGCAATCTCCGGCTGCGAACACGCCGGGCACGCTGGTGGCAAAGTCGCCAAACGCAGCCTGCACGCGTGAGAGACAGTAGTGAAGCAGATTTTGCAGAAGCGGCACACTAAACACACACTGGGCACGCTAGCAGCAAGATTGAGAAGCCGCCAATCGTATGCAAGCTTCAAGTCGAGTATGACTAGGATTGGTCAACCTTATGGTGTTACCTGGCTGGGAGATCATGGTACAAGTACACAGTCTTATACAATGAATGCTTTCGTTTCTGGCTAGCTGCATGCACGACACACCCCCATCAGAACACGCAGGAGATCCCTGCAAAAACTTCCTCTTCATATGTTTGCACTGTTTCACAATTGTTTGAACCGTTGCTGTGTGTATGTGTGTATGTGTGCGTGAGTGCGTGTGCGTGTGCGTGTGTGTGTGTGCGTGTGCGTGTGTGTGTGTGTGCGTATGTGTGTGTGTGTGTAAGTTCTGTGTTTGAGCGGTCACCTTGAAGTTGGAGCGCTCGTCGCGCGTGATGTCCAGCTGTTCGGCCAAAGTGGCCTCCGGGCCCAAGAAGCCCATGGCCAGGAACACCAGGTCAGCCTCCAAGAGCTGCACTGTTCCTGGGATCTGCAGGCATGTGTGTGTGTGTTTGTGTGTGTGTGTGTGTGTGTGTGTGTGTGTGTGTGGTTCACATAGTAGTTGGTGTGCGCACGCAACTCGTGCATTCAACTACCTTCCTGGTGAGCGCGAGGCAGAGAGTGAGCTGGCATCGCACGTCATTCACTGCTTTGCGGCTCATGCGCTGTTGGCTGGCCTGAACTGGCCGGCTCATGCGCTGGCCTGGCCTGGCCTGGACTGGACCGGCTCATGGGTGGCCTGGACTGACCGCTCATGCGCTGTTGGCTGGCCTGTACTGGCCAGTGGCAACCTTCACCAACTTCGCACTTGATCTCAATCTCCTTGTTATTGCCCTGGCTACCAAACACGTACACACTTTCACCTGCCCACCACTCAGGCACACACACACACGCACACACACGCACGCAGACTTGATTTCAATACACCAACCTCAGTGGGTCTGAATTGGCCGGTGGCCGCATCCTTCTCCATCTTCACCCCCACAATCTCCACGCCCTCGAGCTTGCCCTGGTCGTCACCCACAAAGCGGCGCGTCATGACGCTGTACTTGCGAGGGTCCTCGCCGTAAGTGAGGGCGGCCTCAGCGTGGCCTGAAGGTAACACACACACAAGCACAGGCAGGCGAGAGGAGCGTCAGTGTTGCGCTCATGACGCTGTTGTTTGCGAGGGTACTCGGCAGCCTCAGCGTGGTTCAAAGGTACATACGTACATACAGAAGCAAGCTGTCACAGTGCAGTAATTGCAAGGGTCCTCGCTGTGTGCGGGCTGTTCAGTGCTGTTCAGTCTGAGCATAGCATGTATCACGTACAACAAGCAGAACATCAAAGCCGCACAATTGGGAGAGAGCGCCGCAGAGCTGCCTCAACTCATTTGAGATCTGAGCAAAGCCGTGGTGCTGTCTTTGCAAGGGTCCTTGCCATGGGACTGCAGTTCCTGCGTGGCTTAGAGACATGTACAAGCAGAGCACAAACACACACAAATGCACAAACACACACACGCACGAACACACACCACACCCACACCCACACCCAACACCCAACACCCAACACAATAACAAGAGGCAGTGGACACAGGATGCCGTGTGAGTCCCACCCAGTTGCGGGCCTCAGAGTGGGTTGGGCCTCAGAGTGGGTGGGCCCATCCAGGAACGGATCAACCATGCCGCAACATCCACACAGGCGTACACACACACGCACACACACAAGACAACGTCCACAACACACACACGCACCGTAGTCCACGCGGAAGATGCGGGGCCACTGTGGCCACGCGTTGCCTGGTGCACGTGAGGCGGGGGGCTTGGCCATGAGCTCCAGGTTGACCACACTGGTGGCACCGTGACGGACGGAGGTGCCAATGCAGTCAGTGCCGGTGTCACCACCACCGATGACAACCACCTGCAGACAGTGTGTGTATGTGTGTGTGTGCGCGTGTGTGTGTGTGTGTGCATTTATGTTTGTGAAAGTATTCGCTTGTGCGTGGTGTGTGTGTGTGTGTGTGTGCTGCAGATGTGCTTCTAGTGCCATACTCGATCGTGAACAGAGACTTGGTAACGTCAATAGCTGTGCACATGCACCGGCATGCACGTGCGTCCATGCAAACTCCAACGCCAACACATTCAGCATACCACTGCACGCACATCAAGCCAGGGCGGTGATGCAGCAGGCAGCAGTTCAGGGTGTCCACAATTCAGGGTATCTTCATTTCAATGGTCGATCATCATTTCAGGGGGTCACGGCAGCATGAAGCAGAGTAGCAAGGAGGGAGGAGACCTCACACATTTTGCTAGTTTATTTTGCCAGTTATTAATGCAGAGAAAGCCTCGTGGTTCTCACAGCCTGGCCAGGTAACCAAATACGTCATGTACTCCTGTGCCGGCACCTAGCCATGCTCGTGTAATGGAAGATCCTGCAATGTTTATAGATAGGGTTGGCCAAAGCGATACACATACGCCCTAAGTAATTACAGCTGGGAAGCCTCCATTTACAAAATCAAGTACGATGTGTGCATGCAGGGTTTGCATAGCTCTGACCAGCCGTGCGCCCGTATGTCGTAACAGCGCACCTTCTTGCCCTCTGCATTGATGTACTTGCCGTCGGCCAGGTTGCTGTCCAGCAGGCTGCGCGTGTTGGCGGTCAAGAACTCCATGGCGAAATGCACGCCCTGTGTGCACATGCGTTTTAGTGTGTGTGCGTGTTGGCGGTCAGGAACTCCATGGCGAAATGCACGCCCTGTGTGCACACGCGTTCAAGTTAAGAAGCGCGCGAGTGTGTCTGTGTGTGCGTGTGTGTGTGTGTCTTAGTGTGCGTGTGTGCATGTGTGTGTGTGCGTGCGTGCGTGCGTGTGCGTGTGTGAGGTTGACGGCAAGGCAAGCGATCGCCTTGAATGATACGATGCGAAGAGAGAGAGAGAGAGAGAGAGAGAGAGAGAGAGAGAGAGAGAGAGAGAGAGAGAGAGAGAGAGAGAGAGAGAGAGAGAGAGAGAGAGAGAGAGAGAGGAAGAGAGAGAGAGAGAGAGAGATAGAGAGAGAGAGGGAGAGGGAGAGGGAGAGGGAGAGGGAGAGGCCCCATGGCGAGGTGCACTCACTATATGCAGTGCTTTTGTGAGAAGCTGAGCACGTACATCAGTTCAAGTGGTTGAAAATTCTTACGTGCAATTTGTAGGAGTGGATTTCAACTTCCGAAAGAATCTGGTGACTCACAAGTCTCCCAGCGAAAGTTATTTTATGGCTACAGTTATATAACTAATTGCTTTGTTACTTTATGGCTAAAGTTATTTTATGGCTATCTGGCACTTATGCTCCAAATAAGCAGCGGTGCATTTGTCGATGGAACATATTGACTGTGAGAGAACAGATTGAAGGTGATAACCCTGGGGCAAACAAAATGCCTTCAACATAAGCGCGTGCGCATTCACACACACACACCTACACAACATACACGTGCGCTTTTACACACACACACACACACACACACACAACACACACACACACACGACACACACCTGCAGCTCCCTGCCCTCGGCAGGCAAATCACGAGGTCGGGTGGAGCCTGCTGCCAACAACAGAGCATCATGGCCCTGTGCGAATACACACATACACAAAGAGATCAGTGGGGCCGTAAAGTGCGCGCGTGTTGTAGAAGAGGCAGTTGCGTTCAGAAAACAAGGATTGATATAAGAGGAGTTCCTGTCCTCTTCAGAGAAATTACAATTACAATTACAATTAAACGCCCTTGTCAGTCAACATCAGCTCAAAGGTCGCATTTTCCTTAACGTTTCCCACACACACACGCCAAGGAGGATGACAATCTTCTGACGACCAGTACTTGTGTGTTCAGCACATGCTTACACACGAGCACACACCCACACCCACACCCACACCCACACCCACATCCACATCCACATCCACACCTGCTGAATGTCCTTGAGTGCCATGTTGGTGCCCACGTTTGCGTTCACTACAAACTTGACACCCTCAGCGGACATGAGGTCCACGCGCCGCTGCACCACGTCCAGCTTGTCAGTCTTCATGTTGGGAACGCCTGTGCAGATACTTGTCGTGTGTATCATGTGTGTGTGTGTGTGTGCATTTGTGTGTGCATTTTGAGTGTTTCGTGTGTGTGCATGTGTGTATGTGTGGGTGTGTGTTTCCGCAGACTGCTTGCTGAAAAACCACAGTTACATAGTCTGGACACCTCAGTTTCCTTGGCTAGCAGTCAGCTTGTACACACACACACCTTTTCACATAAACGCACCCACTGTGCTTAGCACGGCAGTGACTCAGCAATCGTGAAACCAGCATTCCTCCCCCTTTATCATGAGGCCGCCAATGCAGTCGGCACGCTCAAAACACCCCACACACAGGGTTGGCCAGAACCGTATACATACACCGCATAAGACCGTATATTTGGTGATTTCCCTGCCAACAACACCGTAAATACACTATATATATGGTTCTGGCCAACCTTACCCATAACCAAACACTGTGACCTTGACGTCCAACTTGTTTGGCCGGTCTGCCTGACCGTGCACAACTGAGACTCACCGTACATCATGAGGCCACCAATGCGGTCGGCACGCTCAAACACTGTGACCTCGTGGCCCATCTTGTTCAGCTGGTCTGCAGCAGCCAAGCCTGCACAAACACGCACGCACGCACAAGCGGCGAAAGCAGCACATTGAATTAGTGCAGCGCTAATAAAAACACATGTGCAAACTTTACAACTTACAACTCAGGGCAGGCTGAAAAATACGCTGGTCATGCTTTGTTGGCAAAGATGAAACACACAGGCACACACATACGCGCACACACACAGTAGGCACAATGTCCATTATGAAAAAAACACGCACCTGCTGGCCCACTGCCCACGATGGCCACCGTGGAGCCTGTGCGATGGCTAGGTGGGCGAGGCACCATCCAACCCTCCTCAAAGGCCTGCGTGTGTGTATATGAGTGTATGTGTGTTAATGAGGCTTAGGATATACATAAATGAGTGTATGTGTTTATGAGGCTTGGGATCACCACGTAAATGAGGCTTAGGATCACCACGTAAATGAGGCCATCATATAACAGAGCAGGTGCGCACGAAGATGCTTGTTGCACCAGCATTGTGCACCCACCACCATTGAGCGCTAGAAGCCTTACCCCTGGTTTTCATTCCAGTCCAGACGTCACTGGTATTGATTGAAGTGATACCATCAGCTCTCACCTTGTCGATAATGCTGTTCTCAATGGTCTTGATGCTCACAGGGTTCTCGTTGATGCCCAGCACACACGAGCCCTCACAGGGAGCAGGGCACACACGACCTGCGCGCGTGTGTGTGTGTGTGTGTGTGTGTGTGTGTGTGTGTGAGTGAGTGTGTGCACGTGTGCGTGTGCGTGCATGTGTGTTTGCGTGTGTGTGTACACACATGCACACATTCACATAATTTAATTGCAGTCCAACACACACGCTGAGGACACAGACAGACACTCTGGTGAACGTCCACCACGCACCGGTAAACTCTGGGAAGTTGTTGGTCTCCAGCAGTCTGTCCAAAGCACCGCGCCAGTCTCCTTGGTGCACGAGCTCGTTGAATTCTGGGATGCGGTTTGACAGGGGGCAGCCTGTGGCGGTCTGGTGGCAGTAGGGGGTGCCGCAGTCCATGCAGCGAGAGGCCTGGACGTGTGTGTGTGTGTGTGAGTGTGCGTGTTTGAGTTTGTGTGTGTATGAGAGTTTTGTGAATGTGTGTGTGTTTGTACGTGTGTGTGTGTGTGTGTGTTTGTGTGAGCCATGTGTTTGTGTGAACTGTTTGTGTGAGTGTGAGTGCACGTGTGCGTAAGTGTGTGAGTGCAGAGAGGGCTACAACGAGCAGAGGCAGGAAGACTCCAGCATGCGTTACCAGCTAGTACTAGTCGTGATAATTAAGTACACTTGTTTTCCAACGCACAAAGGCGCGAACACAAATCAAAACACACTCCTAGTCGCACATACGTGCATGCCTTACCTGGGTATGCAGCAGCTCTCCACGTGTGTTGGTGCGATCTTGGCACACACACACACACACACACACCACACACACGTAGACACACACGTGCATGCCTTACCTGGGTATGCAGCAGCTCTTTACGTGCGTCAGGTGAGATTTTGACACACACACGTAGACACACACACGCGTGCATGCCTTACCTGGGTATGCAGCAGCTCCCCACGTTTGTCAGGTGAGATCTTTGCGTGCACCTCCTTCCAATCAGTCACACGCTCCTCTGTGGGACGGTAGGGCATTGGCTTGCGCTCGTACGTCATGAAACCCTTGCGCTGTGTGTGTATGTGTGTGTGTACATGTAATTGCTTGTGTGGTGCATGCATGTGTGTGCATGTGCGCACACGCACAGGCGCATTGTAAGCGTTTTTCAAACTTCTTTATCTCCTGAACAAGCTCACAGCATGGCATCAGTTTTGTACCATGAGCACCTCCTTGAGAAAATGAAGGGATTGTCTCTTTAGGTAAAAGATTGTTGCTAGAAGGTTGAGCAGTGAGCGATCGCAAGCACTTGGGGTTCGCCTTGTCCACCTTGTGCTGTGCGCTGCATTCTCATAATTGTTTGCAAAAGCGCAAGGGATACGTTTGGTGCAGTAACAGGTTTGGCCATTGCTCATGGTGCATCCATGCAAATTTTTCTTGGCAGGAAATCTCCAAATTTATGATCATACACGGCGTACGTACATGATGACACGGTGTTGGCCTGCAGAAAGGATGCCTGTATTCATGATCATGCAATCTACACGGTTGCGGCCTACCCTGTGAGGAAGGACGCCTCAAGGCCCATGCCCATATAAATTGCTGCTGTGCATCAGATATAACTAAACTAGTCTAATCACGTTCCAGCCGCGTTTCAATAAAAAGAGACTGGCTTTTGCCATACCCTCAGCGAGGGGGGTTGACTTAAAGCTTTTCAACAGACCACCCTGCCACCGGCTATTTCAGCATAATGGCACTCCCAACAACCGATTTACTTTCAGTATCTGCTGAACAAGCTCATTAGAGTTGAAATTGAAACATCTTCCTTCTCTAGATTTTTCTGGATCACAACATGTACTACGATGGGGTACTCAATTAGTCGCCCTGATGGAGGGGGGGACTTCAAAGTCAAGTATCTTTTCCCCTCTGTATCACACCATACAGCTTGACAAGTTCAACACAAGTGCCCTGGTGGAGGGGGACTTACAAGCAAAACACCTTTTCCCTCTGGACTACACCACACCTACACCACATCACACCACATACACCATACTTAACCCTTTGGAATACACCATACACCATGACAGAGCTCAACATGAGTTGCCCTCATGGATGGAGGGACGTCACATACTTGAATCACTGCTATCGAAGAGGGCTTTAACGTGACCCAGAAATGGAACGAGGCTCTGCTCACAGATCACTCACATATATACACACAGAACACACACACACAATACACACACACCTTGTCTGCGTTCATGGTGGGCAGCACAGTGGGGCGGCCCTCGTCCCACGTGCGCTTCATACCCTTCACAGGCAGGCCCTGTGCGGCCTCGCGCTCCAAGAACTTGCGGTCCAGCTCAGGGGTTTGGGGTTGGTAGTCGGTGGCAATGGCCTGCACGCGTTTTTACGTTTGCACATTTAACACGTCGCTCCTTTTAATGTAAAAGAATCACACTCTGCGGAAAGCATAAGCTTCCTCTGGGTAGTCAAAAATGCGCACATGCATGCGTGCGCGCACACACACACATACATACACACCTTGGGTGGGTTTGCCACGGATGCCCGAGCCGCCATGCGCTTGAGCTCCTCAAAAGCATCGCTGCCCTTAGACTGTGCGCCAGCTGCAGTTAGCATTGCCAGCTCAGCCTCCTCAGCCTTTGCACGCGCATCGCCCTCGGCCAGGGCGCGCCTGTACGTACGTATGTGTGCGTGTGTGTGTGTTTTATGAGTGCGTGTATGTCTTGTGTGTGCGCGTATGTATGCAAGTGTGTGTGCCTGTGCGCGCGTGCATGAGGGTTTCAGTGTGTAAGAGTGCATGTGTGTGTTGGTGATGCGAGACGTGTGTATGTGTGTGCTTGTATGTGACAATGAGTACGTGTGTGTGTGTGTGTTTGTGTGTGTGTGTGTGTGTGTGGTTGGGCTGCACAAGGTTGTTTGACAGATTTGTAATGCCTCTGTTTGTAATGTAGTGGAGTGCAAACGACCCTGCCCAGTGCAATTCTCAGACACACACACACACATACACACACACGCACACACGCACACCGATACACAAACACGACCTTGCATGCAGACATACATACGCAGACACATCGAGGCACATCTGTAACCACCCTCAGGCCTCACCTGTACTCCAAGGGGAACACCTTGACAAAGTTGGGGCGCTCACGGTCCCAGTTAAGCAAGATCCTGTGAGATCGTTCACACGTGTGTATGTATGTGTGTGCACTCTTTTGTATGTACTCAATGAGATTTCAAAGTAGAGGCGCTCACGGTCCCAGTTGAGCAGGTCTCACTCCCAGGTCCGAGCACACAGGCTTTTCCTATCCTCACTCAATCAAATCTAAAGCGAGTGATATGACTGAGACTTTATAGCTTTTTGATCTGTGGTACCCTACAAACCTATTTGTGTGCCACGACTGAGCCTGCAAGGGGGGGCATTCAAACAACACATTTCATAGCTGTGATCTCAAACTTGCTGAAAATGCAAGCTCAACTCGGAGAGCCTGCAAACCCACTTGCGTGCCACGGCCGAGCCTGTCATCTTGAGGTGCTGCTGCAGGATGGCCTTGAGCTGCCGCACATCCGTAGCAGACTCCACAGGCAGCAGGGCCTCTGACACATCCCTACGCGTGCACAACAAAAATGCCTTTCTTACTCTTGTTGCCCATTTAGGATGGCATTGTTGTTGCTGACTTTGAACTGGCGCATACTTTTTGCATTGCTTTGAGTCAGCAGGGCCCTGGAATTGTCCCTGTGGTGCTAGAGCAACATGTCGTACAGCAAGCGTAGGCTTTGTCCCTTTTATGCAGCAGAGTTCCTATGCTCCTTGGCAGCATGCTGCCAGCAAATTCTTGCGACCATTGCACGCACTTGTTGCACAGCAGCTTGAAGTTCTTCTTTGTGTCGTACACGTAAGCAATGCCACCGCTCATACCAGCCCCAAAGTTCTTGCCGGTCTGGCCCAAGATCACTGCCACACCGCCTGCAGAGTTAGTGAGCAATTATGTGTGTGTACAAGTGTTTGTATGTGTACGTGTGTGTCCTTTGAAGTCACACAGCCGTACCACCAAGAAGGCAGGCTGAAGCACCCTCCCCTTCTACCACCTGGACAGGGCACAGCGTGGCTCTAATGAACATGCCCTTGTGTGTCACACACATATACAAACAGAACACACACAGTGTGACAGGGATGATGAACATGGGCAGCACCTGTAGTTAAGCACCACGTCCTGTACACTTGGATTCTCTTCAGATCACCTCTGCTGCACGTCATATATGATGCGATGCTTGAATACACTGTACACTTGGATTCTCTTCAGATCACCTCTGCTGCACGTCATATATGATGTGATGCTTGAATACACAGTACACTTGGATTCTCTTCAGATCACCTCTGCTGCACGTCATAAATGATGTGATGCTCGTATACCCTGTACACTTGGATTCTCTTCAGATCACCTCTGCTGCACGTCATATATGATGTGATGCTCGTATACCCTGTACACTTGGATTCTCTTCAGATCACCTCTGCTGCACGTCATATATGATGTGATGCTCGTATACCCTGTACACTTGGAGTCTCTTCAGATCACCTCAGCTGCACGTCATATATGATGTGATGCTTGAATACACAGTACACTTGGATTCTCTTCAGATCACCTCTGCTGCACGTCATATATGATGTGATGCTCGTATACCCTGTACACTTGGATTCTCTTCAGATCACCTCTGCTGCACGTCATATATGATGTGATGCTCGT
>Ga0307963_1004107_pt1 | contig 11576 bp, 10 predicted proteins | sample OrgLakmetagen594_FD_201829 | JGI IMG/M metagenome (GOLD analysis project Ga0307963, IMG submission 201829) | Saline water microbial communities from Organic Lake, Antarctica - #594 | ecosystem: Environmental > Aquatic > Non-marine Saline and Alkaline > Saline | place: Antarctica: Organic Lake...
ACTGTTGTATGTACTGTTGTATGTACTGTTGTATGTACTGTTGTATGTACTGTTGTATGTACTGTTGTATGTACTGTTGTATGTACTGTTGTATGTACTGTTGTATTTACTGTTGTATGTACTGTTGTATGTACTGGTGTATGTACTGGTGTATGTACTGTTGTATGTACTGTTGTATGTACCGCCGTGCCTTTTCTTGTTCACGCTCGTGCCTGTTTCAACTGTGCATGGAGTTCACAACAGGTGGACATACTTTATCTTGTCTTGGTATTGCTGTGTGTGAAGTGGCCACTGTGTGTGGAGTGTGTCAACGTGTATGCCCTTGCCTCTGTGTTCTCTCAATTGCCTACGTGACAGTGCATGGAGTGTGTGACGCAGCACCTGTGTTGTGCGTTTGCAACTACAACCTGTGCTGACACTGTGGGTGGAGCGTGTGGCAGTTCCTGTGTTTGCGTGTTTACATGGTAGTATGATGTGGTGCAGCTGCTTTGTCACTGTGCGCGGAGTGGTCACTCGTGCGAGGGGTGCGTCTCAGTGGTCCCCTTTTGTCTGCGTGTCTGCCAGCTGTGTGCTTACACTGTACGTGGAGTGTGTGGAAGGACGTGCGCTTTGTGTGTCCACTGTGCACTGTGCGTGGAGTTTGTCGCAGTACCTGTGTCTGCTTGGCTACGTCTGCCAGCCGTCCTGACACTATGCGTGGAGTGTGTGGCACTAAGCGTGGAGGTCACGCTGTGCGTGGAGTGTGCGCCTGTTGTGGTATGATGTGCAGCATCTGCCTTGTCACAGTGCATGGAGTGTGCGCCTGTTGTGGTATGATGCCTAGCGCAGCCTTGATAGTGCAAGTATACAGGCAGATGACTCACATGCATAAATTGCTTCCTTGGAAAAGCTACTGGCAGGGCAGCCACAGGGGCGTGCACCAGGCTCACACCGGTTGCATCTGCAGCACTGCCAACTACCTGCGGCACACATCCAAGGAGTAGAGAAGTACTGCCCAGAGACAAATCCTTTTGCAGGCTCGAACTCTGAAATGTAAGCTAACTCAACAAGTCTCTTGGACGGCCTAAAGGCATACAACCATACACGAATGCATATGCGAGTTTACACAAGCTGCTGTGACTCTCTTTCTCTCCCTCCCCCCCTCTTTCTCCTCACCAGGCCGTGCTGGCAGGCCCATGCAACAGCGTCTCTTGCAAGCTCCTCGGTCATATCCTCAGTCATTTGCAGGTCAGCAGGCTGCTGGTTCTGCCTGGCCATGGTTGATGCTGGAGAAGCTCTCATAGGTTGGTGCGCGATTTTACGCCGTAGTGCCCTAAATGCCCCCACTCTGCTTGAAGAGCAAATGCCGTGGTACCTAGTGCCTATCCCAGAGGGATGCCGGGTGTTAAGCATTTGAAAAAAAAACTGTGGGTAAAGTGGGAACTTGATTCTTTCACTTTGTAATTTGAAAGTGAAATTTTAATGTAATGGAGGGAATGGGAATTAGCAAGCATGCAAGAGTGCTGGTGCAGACAGGTGCCAAACCACGCAGGCTTGTAGGCAGCACTCCCCGCAGGCCTCTTAGGACTAGGAGGAGAGAGCCTTTGCCTGACAAGGGCGATGGAGGCCTTCACAAGGATACCAAAGGTCTGCATGTCTGCATAGCACGCTGTGTCTCTCCCTGCATACAGCACATCTTTTGACACGCCAAACCCACTCGTGGTGCATGTTCAGCACGACCTGCGCCAGATCCCACGAGCCAGTTTGTTTCGGAGCAGAGCCTGCTGCAGGAGCTGAACAGCTCTCCGGGCTCTGCAGCAGAAGCAGCGAGCATGAGCTTGATGATGGAGCAGGACTGGGCTCTTGAGGGCCTTGATGGTGGGTACGGTTGAATGACGTATCCAGGCGTGTCAGTGATGGGTGATTATCCAAACATGAAAGTCACAAGCACTGTTTCCTACTGCTTGTCCATTCCCTCCCCTCACACGTGGCCAGGTTTCGCTCGTGCACGAATGAAGCAACAAGCAGCACGCCAGGCAAGCCACTCCTCCGCCAGCACCAGCCGCGCACCATCAGCAGACCCAGGGGTAGAGAGCAAAGGAGCTGAAGCGGGGAGTTGCAAGCTGAGGTCTGTCTATCCCAGTGCAATACCATCTTGGTTGCACACTAGCAGCAGCAAAAGCGCCAGCGCCAGTGGCAATAAGGAGACCAGTACAGCCAAGGTTGAGCTGGACGCACTGTATGCACGCAGGTATGGATTGTTCAGAACAATGTTAACTTCACGCGCCGTCAGCAGGAGGGTGTTTTGTGTTTCCACATGTGCATTGCGTTATTTTCTGTCAAGGTTGGAGCATGCATGTGTCTGCAAAAGGGTACCGCGCACGCGCGCATACACACACGGACACACATATACACACACACACACAAACACACACAAACACACACAAACACACACACATACACACACAAACATACATGTGCACGCACACATGCGTGCATGCAGGCACGCATGCATGCAGGCAGGCAGGCACACACGCACACACACACTCACACGCACATGCACGCACACACGCACACACGCAGGCACAATCATGATTGCAACATGCATGTGCAAGCATGCTCACATTGCAAGCGATCTCTTGCCATCCTCAGCTTTACCATTTCTGGATTTCACTTCATGCGTATTATGCCATGCTGCAGGAACCCTGGCGTGGTTGAGGCTTTGCGCATGATGAAACGTGTTGTGCACGTCAGAGGCGCAAGTGGGGCTGCAGAGCTAGCGCAGAAGGGCAATGGCTATTTGGAAGGGGTTAGTTCTGTCAGGAAGGAGGAGGAGGAGGAGGAGGAGGAGGAGGAGAAGGGGCTTGACTGGAGGGATGATGATGGCACGGATGGTCTCATTGGAGAGGCAAGTGCACCAGATGCTGGATTGCAGGCCACTCTAAAAAAAGCCGAGTTTCCCTTGCCATCTGTGGGTGCTGCATCTGCTCCCACACCCTCCGCTGCTTGGACTGACAGCCTGGGGATGGCAGGCTTTGTGCAGCGCCAATCCGCAGACTTGGATGGGACCATGTTTCTGGAAAGAGTGCCGTCGCTGCCAGCAGTTGCAGCATCTCCCAGAGAGTCCCAGGATAAAGCTAGGGGTGGATCATCCTCAGGTACTTTGGTGGATTTGCCTCTGGATGCTTGCAGTGCAGCGGTGTTGCTGAATGTGCGTGCTGCAATACTTGCGCTTGCAGCGCAGCGATATTTGGGGGTGCACGTGCTGCTTGTGCTTGCATGCGTTCTTTCACCTGCTGACCTGCCTTTAAATTTTTTCGTTTTATGGAACTGCATATAAACAGGGTTGGCCAGAACCGTATATGTACACCGTATATGATTGTATGTATGGTGATTTCCCTGCTAACAACACCGTATATGCACCGTATATGCATATGTATGCATGCTTTTGGCCTACCCTACATATTAACATTGAATCCCGTCACGATTCCATGCCCTCCTGAACCCTTAAGCACTGCAGCATGCACTCCTCATCTAGTCCCTCCTTGTCACACATCGCAGGATCTCGCACAGTGGGAGCAGCAGCGGGGGCAGCACATGCCTCCCAGGCACCCCCCAGCCCTCCTGCCGCTGTCCTTGCGGCAGCTGCTGCAAGCTTGGTGCCTCGCAAAGACACGCGGCCCAAGTTGAAGCAAGCTTTGCGGCAGTTGGACTCGGCAGAGCAGGTGCAGTATGAATTAGAAGAGAAGCTTGCCTTTTGTTAGGGCGGTTTATGAGTGTTATTTGGCACTGTTTATAATCGTATATCGTACGTACATGTACTCACCCCCCCCCCTAAAAAAAGTATTTCACAAAAAAACAGCAGCCATCCCCCCTAAACTACTTTATTTTACAGTAACATTTAGCAACCACCCCCTCTCAAAGGGGCTTTTGGAGCCTTGCGGGTTTGTTGCCACCTCCACCTCCTACTCAAGGAGGAACTGAAGCCACTGCCACTGCCACTCTTGCTTTTGCTGTCACTGCTGCTACTGCTGCTGCATGCGTGTGCTAGCTTTGCGTGTTGCTTGGGTGCTATAGCTAGAGCGTGTTCGTGTGTGTGTATGTGTGTCTGTGTGCGCGTGTGTGCAAAGGAGCTAGAGAGAGTGTGTTTGTGTGTGCACGTGTGAGCGCATGTGCACGTGTGTTTGTGCGTGTGTGCGCCTGTGTGAGTGTGTGTACCTGTGCATGTGTGTGCGTGTGTGTGAGTGTGTGTGTGTGTGCGCGTGTATATGTGAGTGTGTGTGTGTGTTTGCGCGCGTGTGTGTGCACGTTGTGGGCCTGTGCATTTCTGCTGCTGCATTCCTGTCAACTTATTTAGTTGTACAACCAAGGAATGTTAATACAGTACCAACTGTAATCTTGTGGGGGAAAACTAAGGTTTGTGAGTTCTGCATGGCTGCCTCTTGTTCTTGCGCTCCTTTGCCTCTCGCTCAGCCCGGTCTGCTCTTGCCTGCTGCAGGCGGGCGGGGTCTGGGGGGGAAGGGGCAGGCGGAGAGGGGGGGGCATCTTCTCCGCTCGTCACTTGAAACAGCAAATATTCATCGCTACCGTCCCCCTAAAAACCTGATCCGCTCCCCCTGAAAACAGATATATATTTTGCCACCGTTTCACGAGTAATATGTCACCGCGCCCTCCAAAATTCAATATTTAGGGGCGGTGATATACTTTATGTACGGTATTTGTAATATTCCTTGCTAGAAAGTCACGGTACATACACCATGCATACGTATGCAAGTATGGTTTTTTACTAAAAAAACTCATGATCGATGCAAATAATCACACCACACAACTGCGGAGTTTGGCGAGCACCAGCAGCTAGGCTAGATGTAGATGGTACCACAACGGCTTATTCTGTGTTTGCTGTTCATACTTACTCCATGAAAAGCGGCAGCACGTCTGACCGTGGTGAATGAAGCACTTTAAAGCAGGTAGGGATAGAAATTGCGTAGGTTATGAATCGGTTGCTCATCGTCAAATGGTCCACGCTCAAATCAACATTGTTTTGGCGGGTTGTAATTGATGATTGTGGTGCAGTGTGGGTGAGAAGGGAAATCCGTGATGGGCTGCAACTGGTTCAGTTAGACGCCTACATATTTTAGAACGTTGAAACTCATACCTTATGATAGAATGTGGGACTCCCTGCAGCAGACCAGCTGCTGAAGTGAATGGCGGGTATTTATGTAAGTCAGCTTCACAGGGGTAACCCTAACCCTAAACCCCAAGTAGTGGTCATTGTGTTTCCAGTCATCCCTCACCATCCATTACGGCTTTCCTCAACCTTAGTGCATAACATCATGATAGTGGGCTCTCTCACAGGGCCAATTCCCCCCTTCCTTTGACCTTCCATACGAGCCTGATGTCCTTTACAGAACTCGGTACCTTATGTGCATTACAGAATTGGGAGAAACCCGAATTCCTGCTTTTTGTCGTGCTAGCGGGTTAAATCGTACTATGTTTTTTTTGCGGATACCTTTGGTTGAATCCCTGGCATAGTGGTCATTGTGTTTCCAGCCATCCCTCACCATCCATTACAGCTTTCCTCAACCTTAGTGCACAACATCATGATAGTGGGCTCTCTCACAGGGCCAATTCCCCCCTTCCTTTGACCTTCCATACAAGCATGATGTCCTTTACACTACTCGGTAACTTATGTGCATTACAGACTTGGGAAAAACCCGATTTCCTGCTTTTTGTCGTGCTAGTAGGTGCTGGACCTAGCTGTCGCTCTGTACCCCACTTGGGCTTCATGCGGCTGCAGGCTCGCTGCTCCCGAGCTGCTCCTCGCCATGATGCACACGTACAAGCAAAGCACAGCAGCAGCAGCAGCAGCAGCAGCAGCAGCGCAAGATCAGCAAGGCAGAGCTCAGAGGCAAAAGGGCAGGAGGAATGCTGATGACCCGTCAGCCATTGGTGCGGGTGCGGCTGCTGCCCTTGTGCCCACTCCAGCTGAAGCTGCACAGGTGTGGGAATGTGGTCGGATGAGGGGGAGAGGAGGATGCAGAGTGCCAAGGCTGCTTAGCATCCCTCCTTTTTGGCAGCACTTACTTGTGCTCACAGTCTAGGAAATGGAGCAATCAAGAGTTGTGCTTGAAAGTAAAGCCCTAAGAGTCCATAGAACAGATTATTCTGCTGTTGGCCATAAAGCAGATTATTAGGCTGTTGGTATGAACTGATCTTACTGCTTGATACAAAGTCTGGTCATTTTTCTTGGAATACAAACCTTCAATTTCAGCATCAGTTTTGTACAATGGGTTTCTGGTATCGCAATTTCTTGATTAAAGTACATGATGGTTAAGCACGCACATTGCTTGAAAGGCCATGCGACAATATGAAACTCATTCCCAGCAGGCAATCTAAGCTGTGCCCTTAATGCAGATCCTCCAGGGCGTTGCTGTTTGTTTTTCATGTACTAAGTGGTGTTGTTATAAGTGTTGTGTGGTCTTAGTCTTAGTTGTGCTGCTACAAATCCTCATGGCGTGCTCATGTTTTTATATTTATCTTGTCTAATTGTTTGCGTGCACTGTTGCCGTGCACTGTCCGCCTGCAAATCCTGCAGGGTGTGGCTGCATCAGGTTCGAACATGTGTCTTAGTCTCACATACTCGCTGGGATGCATTCCTACCTTGTCCCACAAGCAAGTCCTTCAGGGTGAGGCTGCAGCAGAGTCTAAACCCTTTTCTCTGCCTCATACAGCCAATCATGGTACATCCCAAGACTCAATACACTCAGTTTTATGCATCAACTGGCATGCTCCTAACTTGTCCCGCTTGCAGATCCTCCAGGGTGTGGCTGTGGCCATGAGGCGTGCAGGCTGGGGCAGGGCACGGTGCTTGCAATTGTGTAGTGACACACGTCTTGCTGGCTTGGTGGGTTGGTGTGCGTTTTTGTCAGGGTTGTTCAGTTCGGGGCTCGGCCAAAAGTTCGGGTTCGCAAATTTTCACGCATTGTAAAAATGCCACCGGAGTTCGGTCAAAGTTTGACGAACTGTAAAAAGTTCTTCAAATTTTACAGCATGCGTCTGTCAAATTGCAAGGAACAGCACCCCCCCCCAGTTCAGTCCCACTCTTTCCTTGCAGTAAAATTAACGTGTTCAATTATTTATGTACCGTACCTTTGCGTACTCATCCCGCACCCCCAATGTTTTATTGGATTTCACCTTCCCCGCACCCCAAGAATAATTTTTCCCCTCCCCGCATCAACCCCGCAGGGTTTCTGACCCAGTTTAGCTAACCAGACAGTTTAAATGCCACAAAAGTTCAAAAGCGAATCACCGGTCAGTTGCATGCTTGTTTGCATGTCAGTTCATTATCTCCAATCAACTCTCTCTGCTCTACTACCCCTTTGCTGCCTCCCCCCCCTCTTTTCTGCTTCCTTTTCCTCTGCTGCTCTCTTATCCTCTAGTAGCATCGCTATCGCTGTTGCTGGTGCTTTCCTCACTGCACTCGCTCTCCTCGCTGCAGCTGCTGCTGTTGCGTGCTGTGCTTGTGCTTGCACCAGCTGATGGTGCTGCTTGGGTACAAGCAGCCTTGGTGCGTGACCTTGTTTTGCGCACCAATGCCAATGCCAATGCCAATGCCCCCTCGCAATGCTGCTCACCTGTGAGACTTAAGCGCTCTTTCTTAGGCCTGCCCGGCTTCCTCTTTGATGCAAGGGCCGCTGCTTCACGCTAGCCCTCTCCTCCTTTGCCTGCTGCAGGCGGGCGAGGTCGGCTGCCTGCTGCTGCTGCTTTCGTTGCTGCATTGCTGCTTCCTGCTCAGCTGTTGCTGCCGTTGAAAATGCTGTCTACCTTCCGCTGGAACTTTCCAATGGGTGCAACAGGGGCAGATGGAGCTGGAGCAGGGAGGGGGGCGGGGGGGGGCCCAGGGGTAGGGGTAGGGGCGGGGGGAGGCCCGGTGACCTCTTGCTCATCACTGGCAGCGACCCAAAACGTTATTAAACCAATCCTGCGTCAACCCCGCAGAATTAAATTATATATATTACACGTTTCCGCACTCACCCCGCAGGGCAAAAACAAATATTTATGCGGGGTGATATAAAAAAATTACGGTATGATATATGATTTGTAGTCTGTATCAGGCCAGGAAGTTTCCTTGGTCACAAGGTCAAACTAGTCACACATTTCTGAACTGCTAAGGATCTGTACAACGCAGCATTTGCACTGCACATTTAAGTTCTCCTTTTTCTGCTCTACAATGATGACATGGCCCCATTCCGGCCCCCTTGAACCCCTTATAGCTATAGATATACACAACTAAACGGGAAGGTTTCAAGGTGGGAGGAGGAGCCCAAGGGCTCGTTTTCCAAAATTGCACATCGAATCCTTTGAACAGTTGAGGGCTCTAGAACTTTCAAAAACTTCATCGAACCCTTGCTCCCAAAAAAACGAACTGAACAACCCTGTTCTTTGTCCAACAAAGTGCACTCCATGCAAGCACACTTTATGCATACTAGATCCCATTAACTAGTCAGCAATCCTTATACATTTTGTTTGAAAGAGCAGGAAACTGCTAACCTGCTTATGTTGGCGCCCACTTTCCCCTTTTACTTTGTGGCATTGGTTTCAACATAATATGGCTTTTATGTTGCCTGCAATATTGCTCTCTGTCCTAATCAGGCATGTGTGCTGGCCGGCGCTGTCCTTATCAGACATGTGTGCCGGCCTCTACGTGCCCTGACCAATTTGATTGCCATGTGTGTTTCTCATACATGCTGGCTGCTACATACAGGAATTTCTGTTTGTGTGCACTATGTCTTCCATGTTCAGCCTAGTTTTGTCTCTTACACACGTCGCCACCTCTCCATCTAGTTTAGATTGGATTACAAAGGCATTCAACCAGGAATGGCTGCTCAACCTATGAGAAACCTCAAAACACACCAAGGAAAAAAAGGGCTGTGACGCAACTGGAGAATGCTAACCTTGAAGACATGAGAACAAGTAGGCAAGAACACATCAAAGTGTACACGTTGGTTCACCAAAGTAGACGCATACTGAAAAATAGTTAAGACCTTACAAAGTTAGCTCTCCATCTGCACTCTCCCCTGCTGCAGGTAGAGGCACTGCGTGCTGTCCCTCCTCGCCTGTCTACAGAGCAACAGCAGCAGGAGCAGCTATCAAGGGCATTTTTCCGATCCGCGCGTGCTTACTGGCTGCAGCATGGCGATGGAGGGGCTGGGGAGAAGACAGGGCCATCCACGGCTGTCAGCCCATCTTTACAACATGTTGGGGGCAGCAAGTTAGAAGTAGAGGTGTTGAGTTCAGGTGGTCAGAGCAGCACCAGTGGCGGACGTAGCACCAGCAGCGCTGCTCAGCCGTCAGATGAGTATGAGCAGACGCTGCAAAGGTTTCTGTCCGAGCAGCACCAACGTGGTGCTAGTGCAGTGGAGGCTGGTTCTCAAGGGGCAGCGGCAGAAGAAGCTCTGAAGGTGCGGGGCTGTCTTCTTCATTGCAGAAACAGCGACATAGTTGTTTGTACAATTGAAGCCTGTTTTGGTGCCTGATAGTTATTTGGTGCCTGATAGTTATTTGGTGCCTGATAGTTAATTGGTGCCTGATAGTTAAATGGTGCCTGATAGTTAATCGGTGCCTGATAGTTATTTGGTGGATGCGTACAAAACAGAGCACACACATCTTTGAAGGTGGGGATTACTGCCAGGCTTAAGCGTAAATTAGAATGGAATGATATAAATTGGCTGGAACTATGACTGGATAAATTTTAGTTATTCTGAACTTCTTGGTTGATGCACGCAAAAGAGAGCGCTTACTACTTATCGCTTGAGCAGCGCCAGGAAAGGAGAAGTCCCACATATTTGTCAACGGAAGTGCATACCATGCTACAACTGTGAAATAATCTGCTTTTGGTTGCCTCACTCGTACCTAGCAACCGCATGTAGTGAGCAACCTTTGTTGTTGGAGGGGCGTAGCGGTCATATTGTATAGGTTGGAGTCAAAATTGCGCCAACCTGGATATGGTTATTCATAAGACGTGAAATCTTTAACGTGGGAACAAATTCGAGATTTAATTTGAACATGTATGTGCTGAAGTGCTGAAGTGTCTGTGCCCAAGACACTGATATTTACTTTCATTAATGATACCTGTGCAGGAAACTCGGCGGGGCGTAACCCACAAGGCTGTTATTTCTGCTGTGTGGGCATTGGCTGTCATGGTGTGTGGATAGGATTGACCCAACATATTTTTGGATAGTGTGCTAGCTTATGCAAAACAGCAGGACCTTACATGTGCGTGGTCATGATGATGAGTTCACAAAGTTCTGTCAATCTCGTAGGTGTGACGTGCTGAAGCTTTCTGCGTGTGGTAACTGTAAGCACTTCACGCATGTATTTTGCTTCTGAAGTGCATGCATAGCGCCGTCTGTGTTTTGACTTGACATGTTGTCCGTGTTTTGACATGACATGTTCATGGCATGGCATGGCATGTCATGCAAGTGCTGCCCTTGTACTCATGGCCGGTAGATGATCAAACTGACAGTGCTAGCTTTTTAACAGTGGGTGCTTGCCGGATTTTGGTACTTCTTATTCCATTGTCTCAAGCGTGCTGTTCTGCTCATTATTTGACTAGGTATTATCCGTTTTGTTGAATGGGTCCTTCATGCTTGCTTTCAACCTCAGGGCGGCCCCACATTGTACAATGCCGAGGTAGAAGCCCTCCTTCAGATCGCCAAAGCAGGTGGCAGCAACTGGCGCTTCTACGAGGGAGAGGGTGCAAACCTGGCATGGGCGCTGGCTGCTAGCAGGCATTGGAGCCGCAGGCTTGAGGACTTGGAGGAGGGGCTGGTGCAGGTGAGGTGGTGCAGCTGGTGTAAGCAGTGGTGGTATTTGCGGCTGGTGAGGTGGTGCAGCTGGTGAGGTGGTGCAGCTGGTGTAAGCAGTGGTGGTATTTGCGGCTGGTGAGGTGGAGCAGCTGGTGAGGTGGTGCAGCTGGTGAGGTGGTGCAGCAGGTGAGGTGGTGCAGCTGGTGTAAGCAGTGGTGGTATTTGCAGCTGGTGTCTAAGTGGTGCACTTTTTGGTATATACGGTCGGTGTATAAGGGTGCAGGAAGTGCAGACGGCATGGAACGTAGCAGATGGTGTGAGTGTTGTACCGAATTGCGCAGATGGTACGAGTGACCATAAAGATGTCAGCTAATAAGGTGGTGCACCATTTGGTAGGTGTTACATTTGATGTGTTTGCTTGTTTTCCTAAGTGGTAGTGCCAGTCATTGACCAGGTGCATGCGTAGGGACCTGTGAAGTAACGTGCGGGTGACGCAACGTAGGATTGCTTATATATTAATTAAGCAGCAATAAAGGAGTGGGGTGTGTGTGGCATAATGCTCAAATATACACACAGCTTGGCCAGAAAATGGGACGAGGTTATCTGTACTGACTTCCTAAGCCGCAAACGATGATGTAGAGATCGGGCACTGCGCATTTGACTGCTACTCTTTTGAATCCTGTTTTTATGTGTAAGAAGCAAACTGTGCTACGGGACAGGACTGAGGTTTTGAGATGTGATAGGTGAAAAAGTGCAGAGCTCAAAAGCCAATGGCAGGGGGCTTTAGCA
>Ga0307963_1004115_pt1 | contig 11568 bp, 11 predicted proteins | sample OrgLakmetagen594_FD_201829 | JGI IMG/M metagenome (GOLD analysis project Ga0307963, IMG submission 201829) | Saline water microbial communities from Organic Lake, Antarctica - #594 | ecosystem: Environmental > Aquatic > Non-marine Saline and Alkaline > Saline | place: Antarctica: Organic Lake...
CAAGCCACTTTGGCCGGCCAGACCCAAAAAAGCAGAGCTGGGAGGAAATGGTGGCAGCCTACGGTCTGGCTCCAGTGGCTCAGGTCCGTCAGACTCCACCTGTAATGAATTAACATGCGCACACACACATACACACACGCACACACACCCACACATACACACACATAAAACAAACACACATACACCTACACACATGCACACACGCATACACACGCACATAGTTCCTGTTGTAGAGCACTGAAATTTCTGCGGTGCTCTTCGGCGCACAAACGTGCTGAATGATTCTTATGGACATTTAATCGATTTAGGCAGCAATCATTAGATGCTAGCTTTATAATTGTTCCTGAATCAGCGGATGTCAAGTTGCGACAGTTATGGAGGATCTGCAGACCTATTGGGAATGAGATCTGTGGTCATTGGTCAGATCTGGGGTGCGTCGGTCTCAAAACCGCAAGCCCGACAACTTCGTTATTGATGTTATTTGCGTCGGTAGGCTTCACGTCACGCCCATAGATATCACGTCACGCCTTTAGACATCACGTCACGCCTATAGATATCACGTTCTTGTCTATAGATATCACGTCACACCTATAGATATCACGTCACGCCCATAGATATCACGTCACGCCTATAGATATCACGTCACACCTATAGATATCACGTCACGCCTATAGATATCACGTTCTTGCCTATAGATATCACGTCACACCTATAGATATCACGTCACGCCTATAGACATCACGTCACATCACGTCACGCCTATAGATATCACGTCACGCCCATAGATATCACGTTCTTGCCTATAGACATCACGTCACGCCCATAGATATCACACGTCTCGCCTATAGATATCACGTCACGCCTATAGATATCACGTCACGCCTATAGATATCACGTTCTTGCCTATAGACATCACGTCACGCCTATAGATATCACGTCACGCCCATAGATATCACGTCACGCCTATAGATATCACGTCACGCCCATAGATATCACGTCCAGTGTTGTGAATTTACGGCGTCAATCAGAAATGGCACCGTAAATTACGGTGCTTAAATGACGTCTACGTCACATAACCGTAATTAACGGTGAAATTCATACTGACGGTGGGGAATCGTAAGTTATGGTGCGGCGTCAAACTCAGTGGCTCAGAGTGCCAACTCAAGCTCCGAATTCCCCACAAACAACATTTGCGATTTGCGATATAAATATAAAATGTCCTCCGTTAATCAGGCCAAGAGGGCTCGTGTGGCCCTGTGGCCCTGAGTCAGTCGAGCCTGGCCCGGCCTGGCCAGCTGCTGACGGTTTCCCACCGTAAATTACTATTTCCTGACGGTTTCCCACCGTAAATAACTAATTCCTGACGGTTTCACACCGTAAATAACCGTAAAGCCGACCGTCAGACGTCAAAAATTAAAATCACCGTAAATTACGCCTGGTGATTAGTTCCTGACGATCAAAACCGTAAATTACGCCTGACCGTCAAATGGCGGTTGACGGCGTCAACCGTAAAGTTCACAACACTGATCACGTCACGCCCATAGATATCACGTCACGCCCATAGACATCACGTTCTTGCCTATAGATATCACGTCACGCCTATAGACTTCACGTCACGCCTATAGATCCACGCCTCGCCTATAGATATCACACATCTCGCCTATAGGTCATCCTTTTCCTTTGCCTTGTAAAATGCTTTGCGTGCGACTTTCAATTCCTTTTCTGTTGCTGGCCATGTTCAATAGTGGTGGTGCAAGGGCTGCAAGAAGCGATTCTAATGCCGCTGCTCAAGCAGCTGCTGCTCAAGCAGCCAGACATTGGCAACACACTCCGCTATCACACTTTGCAACCCTTTCAAAATTCACCCTTTATGTACCCTCTTTGCCTCATGCACACTGCACGTTACTGCACGAGAGGCTGGGCAATAGCTTTGCATCACATTTTTGAAATCTAGGCTGTACGCCCTCCTCTTGCTTCGGCACACTGAACAGGTATTGCAAGAGCTGCTGGGCAATAGCTTTGCATCAATTATTTCTAAATTGGAATCTGAGCTGTACGCCTTCCTCTTGCTTCAGCACACTGCACGTTACTGCATGAGCTGCTGGGCAATAGCTTTGCATCACATTTAATTCTGGGCTGTACGCCTTCCTCTTGCTTCGGCACACTGAACAGGTGTTGCAAGAGCTGCTGGGCAATAGCTTCCAGGGTCTCGCCCCCGACTGCATAGGCGAGCAAGCAGAGACGCACGTGGATCGACTGCAACCAGGCCAGGTGTGTGTGTGTGTCTGTGTGTGTGTGTGTGTGTGTGTGTGTGGCAGAGACGCACGTGGCTCGACTGCAACCAGGCCAGGTGTGTGGGTGTGGGTGGGTGTGGGTGCGTGTCTGTCTGTGTGTTTGTGTGGGTGGGAATGGGGGTGGGGGTGGATGGGTGTTATGTTGTGTATGTGTGTGGGTGCAGGTGCGGGTGTGTGTTAGGTTGTGTATGTATATTTGTGGGGGTGTTCGTGAGGGCGTGTGGGTGGGTGCGGGTTCATGTACATGTGCGTGTGGGCGTGCTCTCTATACAGTATGCAGTATGCGAGGGAAGAGCGCTCATATGGCAGCGTTATGGGAGCGACCCAGGTGGTCTTCGGAAAACTACAAGATATAGCGCAAGACTGGAAAGTGCGACCGTCCCGACAAAGAGTTGAGAGGCGAGCTCTAAAAAGCACTTGTGCTTGCCTTTTTGGCAAAGAGTTGAGAGGCAAGCATTCTCGGTTTTGGAAGCTTAGGTGCTTGGCATTTCGTGTAAGAATAATCAGTGCCAAGAAAAGCACTGTGTACCTGCGTGTGGTGTGTTTTAGCTCCCGCATATGTGTTTTGTTTCACCCACATCTGGGTAATTGCCGGTTTTTCTGTGATCCCATCACACACACTGCCATATTACACACACACACACACATCTCCAATCAACTCACACACACACACATGTACAGGTATCTCATATGCATTGTGCCATGCACTCCTTACTCTTACACGTGTCCATTCAACACACACACACACACACACACACACACACACACACAACGCACACATACACATATATACACACATACGCACACACGCGCACACACACGCACTTACGTATGCAGACATAGTTGAAAACACACTGGCAAATCCACCCCCCCCCCAATATTCATTTGAAGACGTGGCAAGAAATTGGTGATCTGGGTTCAGATTGCCAATGAGTGAATTATCGCCCGTGGTAAAATTCCAGAGGGGAGACACTGAGGCCCGAAATGGGTATACTTTTTTGCATGCTCCTGGGGCAGGTGGCCCTAATTGGCACGTTTCAAGCTCAGCTATGCTATGCAGTTGCCTGATTTCAAGGATTTCAGTGCAGCTGAGCTTGAAACGGGCAAATAACAGGAGCCATACCCCATCGGCCGCGCGTGAACCCTACTTTTTGAGCAGCCATATCTGTATCTGATTAGCCAGCACACCAAACTGAGTGATTATTGGTGTTTTGATGTCCTTATAATAAATTAAGGTCATTGCAAGAGAAATGGGGCAAAAAGACCAAGTGGCTGGCGAGGTGTGCAAACTATTGTGCCATTCCCCCTGGAAAGCACCCATTTAGGGTACAGGTGCACAATGTGTGCTTTCAGTCCTGTCATTCTTACGCAAGGCGACTTGTCTAGATCTGAGCACATGCTCGGGTAGCTCATAAAGTCAGCATCAGTTTAAAGCAAGGCTGGGTCCAATTTGATGAAGTGACGTATGAGTAGTTGCACCTTTCATGCCAAAAGGTGCATGTTTTGGATTTTGCCCAGTGTCCCCCCTCCGGTAATATGCCGAGTCATCACCCATGGTAATACTCAGAGTTCACCCATGATAATACTCAGAGTTCACCCATGGTAATACTCAGAGTCATCACCCATGGTAATATTCAGAGTTCACCCATGGTAATATTCAGAGTCATCACCCATGGTAATACTCAGAGTCATCACCCATATTAATACTCAGAGTCATCACCCATGGTAATATTCAGAGTTCACCCATGGTAATATTCAGAGTCATCACCCATGGTAATACTCAGACTGTTATCCACACCACTGATATCAAACCAGGTGTGCCTCCTCCAGAATACACGCTTCCATGCGGGGGACACCAAAAACGACCCTGCGTTTGCGGAGGCCCTGGGCAAGCTTGCACATGTCTTTGTGTGTGATGCATTCGGCGTGGTGCACAGAGACCAGGGCAGCGTCACGGTGCGTGTGTGTATGTATGTGTGATTGTGTGTACTCGTGTGTGTGTTGCGTGTGTGTGATGTATGTGTGTGTGTTAGTGGCACACATTCAGCGTGGTGCACAGGGACCAGGGCAGCATCACGGTGCATCTGTGTGTGTATTTACGTGTGATTTAGTGTACTCGTAATTGTTGTGTGTGTGTTGCGTGTGTGTGTGTGTGTGTGTGTTTGTGACACGCATTCAGCGTGGTGCACAGGGACCAGGGCAGCGTCACGTTGCGTGTGTGATTGTGTGATTGTGTGTATTTGTAATTGTTGCGTCTGTGTGTGTTGTGTGTGTGATGTGTGTGTGTGTGTGTGTTTGTGACACGCATTCAGCGTGGTGCACAGGGACCAGGGCAGCGTCACGGTGCGTCTGTGTGTGCATGTGTGATTGTGTGTATTTGTAATTGTTGTGTGTGATGTGTGTGTGTTTGTGACACGCATTCAGCGTGGTGCACAGGAACCAGGTCAGCGTTACAGTGTGTGTGTATGTGTGTGTGTATTCGCAATTGTTGCGTGTGTGTGGTGTGTGTGTGATGTGTGTGTGTTTGTGACACGCATTCAGCGTGGTGCACAGAAATCAGGTCAGTGTCACGGTGCGTCTGTGTATGTATGTACGTGTGATTTAGTGTGCTCGTAATTGTTGCGTGCGTGTTTTGTGTGTGTGTGATGTGTGTGTGTGTGTGTGTGTGTTTGTGACACGCATTCAGCGTGGTGCACAGGGACCATGGCAGCGTCACAATGTCTGTGTGTGTTTGTGAATGTTGTGTGTGTGAGTGTGAAAGTGTGTGTGTGTGCAAGCGTGCGTATCTGTGTGCATACATGTGCCTGTGTGTGTGTGGGGGGGGGGGTAGTAGGTTCATGCACAACCGATTGGTGTATTGGCGTATATTTTTGGGAGCTATCGTGGTCCTGACCCCTCTGCACAGGCCTGGCTCTTCCGTTTCCAAGTGGTGTGCCCACTTTTGTGTAATCATAGGGTGTGACGCAGCACATGGAGCAATGTTACCCTGGCCCCCTCATCCGCCACGAGCTGACTTTCCTGAGTCAATACTTAAACCACCCAAAAAGGTGCGTTGTGATTCTTTTCTTTTAGGGTTGGCCAGTTTAGGGTTGGCCAGAACCATATATGTACGGTGTATATACGGTATTTCTGGCAGGGAAATTACCAAGTAAACGGTCATATATGGTGCATATTTACGGTTCTGGCCAACCCTATTTTCTTTTTATCATGTAACAAAGCAAAGGCTCAGGCAGACCCCTGTTATGGCACGCATTCTCTGTCCTCAGCCAACACTTCCACCAACCAAAAAAATGCGTCAATAAAAAATGCGCCAACAAAAATGTGCCAATAAAAGATGCGTCGCACCTCTGCTCTGTTAGCCTTTTGTGTATCCCATAAAAATGCGTCAATTAAAATGCATCAATCAAAAATGCGCCAATGAAAAGTGCGTCACACTTCCATTAGCCTTCTGTGTACCCACCACTTGGGGTTGGCCAGTACCATATGTAAACGGGGTTTGTACAGTATTTTTGGCAGGGAAATTGTCAATTATACAGTCATATACAGTGTTAATATACAGTTCTGGCCAACCCTACAAAGGGCCCCCTTTATTGGTAAACACTCACCTATCTCTGCGAATACTTACGTGTGTGTGTGTGTGTGTGTCTGTGTGTGTGTGTGATATAAACCACCCAGATGGGTGTGCCATGCCTCTTGATAGGACGGAAGAACAAAGGTCCAATTATTCATTTGATTTATAAGGCCGTGCAAAAAGCTCTATTTTTTTCAACAACTCAGGAAAACCCACAAAGACACACAAAACTATACACACGCGCACACACACATGCATGCATACACGCACACACACATACACACACTCACACACTCTTGCACACACACACACACACTCACACACACACACATGATTACGTAGACCGTTGGGGGTGGTCATGGGAGGCAAGACACACAAATATACACATGCACACACACATGCATACACGCACACACACACACATGCATACACGCACACACACACACATACACATACACGCTCTTGCACACACACATGATTATGCAGACCGCTGGGGGTGGTCATGGGAGGCAAGACACACAAATATACACACACGCACACACACATGCATACACGCACACACACATACACGCACTCACACACTCTTGCACACACACACACACACATGATTACGCAGACCGTTAGGGGTGGTCATGGGTGGCAAGACACAAATATACACACACACGCACACACACATACACGCACACACACACACATACACACACTCACACACTCTTGCACACACACACACATGATTACACAGACCGCTGGGGGTGGTAATGGGTGGCAAGACACACAAATATACACACACACGCACACACACACACATACACGGACACACATACACATACACATACGCGCACTCACACACTTGCACACACACATGATTACACAGACCGCTGGCGGTGGTCATGGGTGGCAAGACACGCAAATATACACGCACACACACATACACGCACACACATACACGCACTCACACACTCTTACACACACACATGATTACGCAGACCGTTAGGGGTGGTCATGGGAGGCAACAAGGTGGCTGACAAGATCGGTGTGCTCTGGGCCCTCATTAAGAAGGTGAGAAAAACGAGTGCCTTTGAAGGGCTTATCCAGGGGATATCCTTTGCAGAAATCTGCGCAAAAGCACCATGCTGGTGCTCACCATTGCATGTGCAATGCAAGTGTTTGTGTGTGCATTTGTGTGTGTGCGTGTATGTGTGTGTATGTGTGTGTGTGTGTGTGTGATCCATGGTGTGACAGGTCACACAATCTGGTCAATCTGATGCGCGGCTCTCCCTATTCTCCATGTCATCGCAGGCGGATGTGCTGCTCATTGCGGATCACACATGATAACTACCTTCCTGGCTGCTCTCCAGGAGAGTGGAGCGTGTGAACTGTTATTTGTTATTCGGCATGTGTCAAGACAAGTGGATCTCCCTCTTATATTCTCCATGTCATCGCAGGCGGATGTGCTGCTCATTGCAGATCACACATGATAACTACCTTCCTGGCTGCTCTCTAGGAGAAGAAAGCATGTGAACTGTTATTCGGCACATGTCACGTAGCTCTCCCTCTTATATTCTCCGTGTAATTGCAGGCGGATGTCCTGGTTATTGGAGGGCGCATGGCGTTCACATTCCTGGCTGCTAGGGGCGTCAGTGTGGGCGCCACGCAGGTGGAGGAGAGCTGGCTGAAGGTGCGTGCGCGCATGGCTTCATCCCGTTGTTGTTCCAACGCACCTATAGCCACTTTCCTTCAAAGAATATGAGGCTGCTCTTTGTGACTTTTAGAAACAAAAAAGCTAAAGAAGGCCACGCACGCACCTGCGCACCTACAGCCATTTCTTTCGAAAGAACACGAAGCCGCGCCTTTGTGACCTTTGGAAACGAATAGCAACTGAAAGAAGGCCATGCACACACCTGCGCACCTACAGCCATTTCTCTCGAAAGAGCACGAAGCACGGGCTGCATGTTTTTTCAAGAGACACGGCTGCATGTGCGTGCGTGTTTGGTCTTCTTTCAATGGTTTCTCATTTCCAAAGGTCACAAAGAGAGTGGGCTTCATGTTCGCTGAGGGGAAATGGCTAGAGGTGCGTGTACATACACATACACAGGTGCGTGTGCATACACATACATAGGTGCGTGAACATACACATACTTTAGTGCGTGTACATACACATACTTAAGTGCGCGTACATACACATACTTAGGTGCGTGTACATTACACATACACAGGTGCGTGTACATACACATACTTAGGTGCGTGTACATACACATACATAGGTGCGTGTACATACACTTACTTAAGTGTGTGTGTATACACATGCTTAGGTGCGTGTACATACACATGCACAGGTGCGTGTGCATACACATACATAGGTGCGTGTACATACACTTACTTAGGTGTGTGTATACACATACTTGAGTGTGTGTGCATACACATACACAGGTGCATGTACATACACATACATAGGTGCGTGTATAACACTAAGTGTGTGTGCATACACATACTTAAGGTTGTGTACATACACATACTTAGGTGTGTGTGCACACATACTTTGGTGTGAGCATGCTATTCCTTCCGCAGTATTCATTTCCAAAGGTCACAAAGAGGGTGGGCTTCATGCTCTAATAAGGGAAATGGCTACCGGTGCGTAGGTGTGTACGTGCATTTCTTTAGTTTCCAAAGGTCACAAAGAGAGTGGGCTTCATGCTCTAATAAGGGAAATGGCTACCGGTGCGTTGGTGCGAGCATGCCCTTCTTTAGATTTCAAAGGTCGCAAAGAGGGTGGGCTTCATGTTCTTTAAGGGGAAATGGCTACCGGTGCGCAGGTGCGTGCGTGCCCTTCTTTAAATTTTAAAGGTCGCAAAGAGGGTGGGCTTCATGCTCTTAGAAGGGAAATGGCTACCGGTGCGCAGGTGCGTGCGTGCCCTTCTTTTAATTTCAAAGGTTGCAAAGGCTTCATGTTTCTGAGGGGAGATACCTACCAGGGTTGGCCAGAACCATATATAAACGGCGTGCATACGGATTTTTGGCAGGAAAACCACCAAATATACGGTCATATACGCCGTACATGTACGGTTCTGGCCAACCCTACGTGTATGCTCTCCTCTCTTATTTTCTTCAGCTAGCAGACGCATGGGTTTTGTATGGGCCTGTGTATATATTACATACAGATTACATGGGTATTTATACACCTTATATGACCGTGTACTTGGTGATTTCCCTGCCAAAAAATGATATATATAAAAAACATGGCTCTGGCCAATCTTATGTCCGTGTACTTGGTGATTTCCCTGCCAAAAAATGATATATATAAAAAACATGGCTCTGGCCAATCTTATGTACGAACTGTGGGATTAATGTACACTGATTGCAGAAAGGGGGGATTGGACATAAAATCAAAGCATTCCATTTTTCCCATATGTGCTTAAATAGATAAAATGCATGAACAGGAATATGCATGAACAGGAATATGCTTTCTACCTCGAATTTTTTCACAGATCTAGCTCGAGCAAAAAAATTTCACATGCACACCAGTACACACGCACACACACACACACTAGCAAGGGCGCACGCATTGAAGCTCAATCCCACACGAACACCTAAACGCACACACAAATACATACTTACACAAAACACATACGCACACTAACGCACACGTCCGCAGCCAGCTGTGGAAATGCTAGCAGCAGCGGAGGCAAGAGGCGCAAAGCTGTTGCTCCCCTGTGATGTCCTTGTGTCTAGCAGGTGTGGGCAGCGCTCCGTCGATCGACGTGGCTTTTTGTTGTGCCTTAAGTGTGTGATGTCCTTGTCTAGCAGGTGTGGGCAGCGCTTCTTCGATCGACGTGGCTGTTTAGTTTGTTGTACCTTAATTGTGTGGTGTCTAATTGTGTGATGTCCTTGTGTCTAGCAGGTGTGGGCAGCGCTCCATCGATCGACGTGGCTTTTTGTTGTGCCTAAATTGTGTGATGTCCTTGTCTAGCAGGTGTGGGCAGCGCTTCTTCGATCGACGTGGCTGTTTGTTGTACCTTAATTGTGTGATGTCTAATTGTGTGATGTCCTTGTGTCTAGCAGGTGTGGGCAGGCCTTCGTCGATCGACGTGGCTTTTTGTTGTGCCTAAATTGTGTGATGTCCTTGTCTAGCAGGTGTGGGCAGCGCTTCGTCGATCAACGTGGCTTTTTGTTGTGCCTTATTTGTGTGATGTCCTTGTCTAGCAGGTGTGGGCAGCGCTTCTTCGATCGACGTGGCTGTTTGTTGTACCTTAATTGTGTGATGTCTAATTGTGTGATGTCCTTGTGTCTAGCAGGTGTGGGCGGCGCTTCTTCGATCGACGTGGCTGTTTGTTGTACCTTAATTGTGTGTTGTCTAATTGTGTGATGTCCTTGTGTCTAGCAGGTGTGGGCGGCGCTTCGTCGATCGACGTGGCTTTTTGCTGTATCTAGTTGTGTGTTTTTGACAAGCTGAGCTTCTGCAATTTTGTTTGGGTATGTTTAAACGTGCGTGGCAATGGTGGACAAGTGTGCATGTGTGGCTGGGTTGGTGTGTGTCTACATGTTTTTCCATGTGGCTACATGAGTAGGGTTGGCCAGAACCATATGTATACATTGTATATACGGTATTTTTGGCAGGGAAATCACCAAATATACGGTCATATACGGTGTGTATATACGGTGTGTATATACGGTCATATACGGTGTGTATATACGGTTCTGGTCAACCCTATGTAACATAAGCACGAGTCCACACGTGTCTCCATGTGTCTCCATGTGTCTCCATGTGTCCGCACGTGTCTCCATGTGTCCGCACGTGTCTTCATGTGTCTCCATGTGTCTTCATGTGTCTCCATGTGTCTCCATGTGTCTTCATGTGTCTCCATGAGTCCGCACGTGTCTCCATGTGTCTTCATGTGTCTCCATGTGTCTTCATGTGTCCTTGTCTACATGTCCCTAGTTCATCCATGAGTCTGCACTTGTCTCCATGTGTCTTCATGTGTTCATGTCTACATGTCCCTAGTTCAGGTCGTCACCTCTGGCTTCTCCCTATTTTGTATGCGCAGTTTGGACGAGCCTCAAAACGAGCACGTGGTTGAGCTAAGCACAAACTGCTGTGGGCCAGAGAAGCCCTGTGTGCCCGCAGGTACGTACGTGTGTATATGTGTAACACATATACACATTACTAATATGTGGTGTACGTGGAAACAAATGTATGTGTGTATTAGTGGTGTAAGTGAGCTATAACCTGTCCCACGATTCTTGCACCAACACCCACACCCACACACAAATATACAAACATAAACATGAACACACAAGGATACACATAACACGCATACGCATACAAATCAGTCATATTGGCTTCTTATGCCACAAGTTATGGGCACGTGAACCATACAGGTGCAGAGGCCACCTCCACCAAGGCTGGGGCCATTACCGTTGTGGGATTTGCATTAAAATTGTATAGTGCTAAGTCATAGTGGCTTCTTATGCCACAAGTTATGGGCACGTGAACCATACAGGTGCAGAGGCCACCTCCACCAAGGCTGGGGCCATAACCGTTGTGGGAGGTGTGTACAAAACGTACTTAATAAGCTAGTGGCTCATTATGGGCACGTGAACCATACAAGTGCAGAGGCCACCTCCACCAAGGCTGGGGCCATAACTGTTGTGAGAGGTGTGTTTTTATGTGTTATTGCTCGGTGATAGTGGCTCATTATGGGCACG
>Ga0307963_1004116_pt1 | contig 11567 bp, 12 predicted proteins | sample OrgLakmetagen594_FD_201829 | JGI IMG/M metagenome (GOLD analysis project Ga0307963, IMG submission 201829) | Saline water microbial communities from Organic Lake, Antarctica - #594 | ecosystem: Environmental > Aquatic > Non-marine Saline and Alkaline > Saline | place: Antarctica: Organic Lake...
GTGTGTGTGTGTATGTATGTATGTATGTATGTATGTATGTATGTATGTATGTATGTATGTATGTATGTATGTATGTATGTATGTATGTATGTATGTATGTATGTATGTATGTATGTGTACGCGTGTGTTTGTGCTTGCGCATGTGTGTGTATGTGTGTAGGTATGCACCTATATTTGTGAATGCTGTTCTGCACAAAAACAGAGTACAAATTAAACAAGAGAGTACAGGTGCACTTCTTAGCCATGTCACTCTGTGCAAATTTTCAACTAAAGGACAAGTAGCGAACTGTTTGAAACATACCTGTCAATACCCCCGCACATGCACACAAACCCCCTTCAAACCCACCTTCATCGCAATGCCCCGCAGCTCTGCAAGCAGCTTTTCCGCATTGGAGCCGTCAGTGCACTTGATGATTTCAGACACTCTTGAAGCAATCTCTTTCTTGACGCCCGCATTCTCTTTGGCTTGTAGGGCCTGAGCATGAATTAGAGTTGGAGTTCATTGATGATGTGGAGGCTTGTTTGTCAGTTGCGTTATGGAAGACAGGAATGGTATCGGTACTGCAACTCGCTTGCACGCAAAAGGATGGAACTTGACGCGCGCGTGTGTGTGTGTGTGTGTGTGTGTGTGTGCATGTGTGTGTGTGTGTGTGTCTGTGTGTGTGTGTGTGTGCGTGTGCGCGCGTGTATACACACATGTGTTGTTTATATGTGCATAGATTGAAATCAACCAGTGGTTCTATGGAGGTTTTTGGGCGTGCAGCCACTTAATATCCCCCCCAAGAACAATCACTGTTTTGGCTCTTGTCTACAGCATGATGCGCACTTCCCCCTGCTTCCCTTCACTCTTTGCGCTCTTTCATTGAAATTTCTCTGACACTTCCCTTGCCTCTTGCCGAGCACTTCCTCCCACTTTGTTCCCTGCTGCTTTGACTTGCCTTAAAAATCCCCCCCAAGAACAGTCACTGTTTTGGCTCTTGTCTATAGCATGATGCACACTTCCTCCTACTTCCCTCCACTCTTTGCGCTCTTTCATTGGCTCTTGACGAAAACTTTCTCTGACACTTCCTTTGTCTCGTGCCATGCACTTCCTCCCGCTTTGTTCCCTGCTGCTTTGGCTTGCTTTGTTCCCTGCTGCTTTGGCTTGCTTCGTTCCCTGCTGCTTTGGCTTGCCTTAATATCCCCCCCAAGAACAGTCACTGTTTTGGCTCTTGTCTATAGCATGATGCGCACTTCCTCCTACGTTCCTCCTGCTTCCCTTCCCTTGCACCTTGCTGTTCAGCATGATGCGCCCCTTCAGCATGATGGGCACTTCCTTACTGCTTCGTTCCCTGCTGCTTTGGCTTGCCAAGCACTTCCTCCTGCTCCCTTCTGATTCCCTACCCTTGCATCTTGCATCTCCACGTGAGCACTTCCGCCCTGCTTCGTTCCCTGCCTTTTTAACTTGCCATGTGAGCACTTCCGCCCTGCTTCGTTCCCTGCCTTTTTAACTTGCCGTGTGAGCACTTCCGCCCTGCTTCGTTCCCTGCCTTTTTAACTTGCCATGTGAGCACTTCCGCCCTGCTTCGTTCCCTGCCTTTTTAACTTGCCACGTGAGCACTTCACCCCCCCCCTTCCTCTTCAAAGTCCTGCTCATGGTACTCAGAAACCCTGTAGCTCAGTGTGCACCCTTTTGTTGCTCCGCCCCATATACTACGGGGTCGCACTCGCATAAAACAATACGCTAAGTCTGCAACCCCTGAAATGTTGGTGGCCTGGGTGGAACTTCATGCTGCCAAACGTGCGTCCATACCGGTCTTTGGGTGGGGGGGCTTAATACCCCTCTGCTGCTTGTGGTGCAAGCACTCCTGCTTCATAACCCTCCTGCTTAATAACCCTCGGCTGCTTTCGGTGCAGCAGGTGCTGCAGCTTGTGGTGCAAGCACTCCTTGCTGCGCTTCAGAAAGCCTTGCACTACAAGCTGCAGGCACCAGAGGTGCAGCAGCTGGGTTTGTGTGTGTGTGTGTGTGTGTGTGTTTGTGTGTGTGTGTGTGTGTTTGTGTGTGTGTGTGTGGATGGGGGGGGGAGGTGCTGCAGCAGGTACTGCTGCTTGTGCTGTTGGAGCAGCTGCTGGCACGGATGAAGAGGGCATGGAGGAATCAAAAGAAGCAGGGGCTTGAGATTTCCAACCAGCCTTTGATTGTATTGGGGGCCCTCAGAGTGCTCAAATGCTGACCCACAAAAACTTGTATGTTGTTTTGCTGCGCTTGGTGGTCAACAGAGATTCCGGTCAACCCACAGCTTGGTGGTCAACATAAATGTTGGTGCAACAATTGGCTACACACTGTGAGTTCATCGACGCCCTGTCGGGCATTGCTGTGTTGCACCCAAAATGAACAAGTTGCAAATAGTGGCAATGTGTAAGGGGCAAAAAGTGGCAATGTGGCATTGCTGTGTTGCACCCAAAATGAACAAGTTGCAAATAGTGGCAATGTGCAAGGGGCAATAATCGCACTGGATGCAATATCAGCATCAATGCAAACATCAACAATAACATCAATGTGAAAACGCTGAGGTGTGCACGTCGCATATATGTTAGGTACTGTGACGCATTCATGCCTACCTTTATAGCCATTCAGCTTGAAGCAGAGAGATCTTATGAGTTCAGTGTGAAACACTTGAACTCAGGTTCTTGAAGTGTAGCATAAAGTGAGATGTTCTCACTTTCTGATTTTCTCCGCTTTCTGCTTCCCTTCTCCATTCTTTTCATTCCTTGGAGAACACAATTCTCTCTTTAGCATACTTCTATTCTAGGTCGCATATATGTTGGATACTGTGACGCATTCATGCCTACCTTTATAGCCATTCAGCTTAAGCAGAGATATCCACAAGAGCATTCATTCAAATTAATGCAATTGATTACACGCATAAGAGTACGCACATCTCTATGGAATTATACGCGTTTTTTTGAAGAAGCCAACAATTAGCCTTAAAGAGGGGGGGAGTGAGTGAGCCATCGCACACTGTAACGCGCTCACACTAATGCATATGCAACACACACGCACACACACACACACCTCTCTTACCAAAGTGGCCAAAGGGTGGCCTTATGGATAGGGCAGGGCAAGCTAGCGTTCGTATATCAACACACGCACACATAAGTATGAACAAACATACTTTACACATGCACACACAGACGCACACACAAGCACACGCACCTCTTCAAAGCAGCCAAATGGCAGCGTCACTGAGGGAGGGAGGGCGATCCAGTCAGGCAGCTTACCGCGTAGCCCTGCCAGGTTTTTCGACTTGGCACCCACCACTCCATCCTTGTATTCATCCATGCCCACCACCCACTTGCCGGGCCACTTGGGAACAGAGATCTTGAGGCCTGTGTTGAGAGAGTGAGTGAGGAAAGTGGGACGCGAGTACGCTTTTATGATCCACATGCTGGAACACTTGGGAACAGAGATCTTAAGGCCTGTGTTGAAAGAGTGAGTGAGGAAAGTGGGACGCGAGTACGCTTTTATGATCCACATGCCGAGCCACTTGGGAACAGAGATCTTGAGGCCTTTGTTAAAAGAGTGAGTGAGGAAAGTGGGACGCGAGTACGCTTTTATGATCCACTTGCCGAGCCACCTAGGCAAAGACATCTATAGGCATACATGCGTAAAGATTGAAGCAAATGGACGTTTTTCACTCCTCAGCCTGCAAAAAGCATAATTTGATATGAGGATGCAAAGCAAGGGTTTAGATCACGCAGCCCCTCAACATTTATAATTTACCAAGTTAAGCAGTTCAAGGTCACGACGTCACACCATCGCACATCCATAAGCACAAACTTTTACCTTGCCAGCTGATATTTTAGGTAAAGCACTTTCCTTATTCCAGCAGTCACGGCCATTTTCGACTGTTTACAAAAAGACAAGCACCCACACAAGCAGACGTACCCTTTGCTGACTTTCTCTTGGGTGCAGTAGAAGCAGCGGGAGCAGCAGGAGCAGCATCAGGCGCAGGGGTAGCAGCAGGAGCTGGCGTCTTTTTTGCAACCGCACCATTGCTGGTCTCAAAACGTAGGTTTGTGCCGGCAGCCTAAGAGGTGGACAAAAGAGAACAAAGGAGAGTGAATAAGAAGATGACAACAAAATATGAGCTCCGAGGTGAAAGAAAAACGAGTGTTTTGGAGTGAGTAAGAAGATGACAACAAAATATGAGCTCTGAGGTGAAAGAAAAACGAGTGTTTTGGAGTGAGTAAGAAAATAATACAAAAAAAGCTCCAAGGTGAAACGAAAGAGTGTTTTGGAGTGAGTAAGAAGATGAAAACAAAAGATCAGCTCCAAGGTAGAACAAAAACGAGTGTTTTGGACCGAGTAAGAAGATGAAAACACAAGATGAGCTCCAAGGTGAAAGAAAAACAAGTGTTTTAATGGTACCGAGAAGGAGATATCAACAGGCCGGGTGACACACAAGCAGACACACATGGTCACACACACACATGCTCACACACACAATGCACACACACATGCTCACACACACACACACACACAATGCACACACACAGACCATCATTCAGGCTTTTTGCAAATGTACCTCGTCTTCCAAAGCAATGTGCACATTCTGGCCGTCCAACCCCTTCACTTCCGTAGACACCTGAACATTGAAACATTTGAGAAAAGCAATTTGAGAAAAGCAATTTGAGAAAAGCAGCTGGAATGAAAAGGTGCGTTTTCGTGCCTACTTCACAGATGTCAACTGCAGTTTGTGTTTACGTTCACGCTCACAAGATGTAGCAATAGATATGAACACGAATGCTGTGGAGTCTTGGTGCATCTGTGCACTCATAAGATGTATCTAGTCACAATGGTAGGGTTGGCCAGAACCGGTGTATATACGGTAATTTTGGCTGGGAGATCACCAAATATACGGTCATATACGGTGCATATATACGGTTCTGGCCACACAATAGGTAAAAAGATCAAATGCTGTGGAGTCATGGTGCATCTGTGCCACACCTCGGGGCTATAGCATGCTGCCAGCAGCACGTCCATGTTGCGTGCACGCACAGCGCTGTGACTCAGCACGTCTGGGCACTGGCCATTTGCACTGAGCACCGCCACGCACCCCTCGGGCACCTCCTCTGTGCCTGTAGGTGTGAATATTGACGGTGTAAGTAAAACTGAGTAAAAGCATTCGATCTTTAGTCAATGGAGGCCCTTTGGCACTGAGCACGGCCACACACACCCCTGAGGCACCTCCTCTGTGCCTGTAGGTGTGAATATTGAAAGTGTAAGTAAAACTGAGTGAAAGCATTCAATCTTTTGTCAATGGAGGCCCTTTGGCACTGAGCACGGCCACACACACCTCAGGCACCTCCTCTGTGTCCGTAGGTGTGAATTCAACAGTGTAACGAAAACTGAGTGAAAGCATGTGGCACACACACACTCTCACACACACACACGCACACACACACACACACACACACACACACACACCATTTGATCTTTAGTCAATGGAGGCCCTTTTGCACTGAGCACCGCCACACACACCCCTGAGGCACCTCCGCTTGGTCATTATGAACATTGACAGCGACAATTTACATAAATTGAATGAGAGCATTTATCTTTTGTGAAGACTCATTGGCACCGAGCAACACCACACCCCCCTCACATTTCCCCCCTGTAATAATAAAAATTGACACAACCTGCAGATGCGAGGATTGACTTGACATTGTTAAAGAGCACATACACCATCAAAACACCTCCTTTGCTTAAGAAGTTTGACATGTATTGAGAAAGTAGAGGAAACTTGGAAACTTGGGGCACTGGCACTGAGCACGGCCATGCGCCCCTCGGCACCTCCGCCCTTCTTACAATAGGAAAGGGCGCCACTTTGGTGCCTTATAATGGTCAGGGTCGGCATGCACGAGAAAGCAGCGCGTGTTCAGAATTAGTGTGCATTAAGGATCAGTGTGCGTTAAGGATTGGTGTGCGTTAAGGATTGGTGTGCATTAAGGATCAGTGTGCGTTAAGGATTAGCGTGCAGAAAGAGTCAGCGTGTATTCAGGATCAGCGTGCATTCAGGATCAAAGTGCATAGAGGCATAGTGTGCGTTATGGTTCAGTGTAGGTCAAGGATTAGTGCGCGTTAAGGATAAGTGTGCGCTGAGGATCAGTGTGCGTTAAGGATCAATGTGCGCGAAGGATAAAAATGCAGAAAGGATCAGTGTGCGTTCAGGATTAGTGTGCGTTAAGGATTGGTGTGCATTAAGGATCAGTGTGCGTTAAGGATCAACGCACGTTAAGGATTAGCATGGGAAAGGATCAATGTACATTAACGATCAGTGTGCACTAAGGATCAGCGTGCATTAAGGATAAGTATGCAGAAAGGATCAGCGAGTGTTAAGGGCCAGTGTGCGTTCAGGATCAATGTGTGCTAATAATTAGCATGCGTTAAGGATTAGTGTGCGCTCAGGATCAGCGAGCATTAAGAATCAGCGTGCATTAAGGATCAGCGTGCATTCAGGATCAAAGTGCATTAAGGCTTAGTGTGCGTTATGGTTCAGTGTAGGTCAAGAATTAGTGTGTGTTAAGGATCAGTGTGCATTGAGAATCAGCGTGCATTAAGGATCAGCGTGCATTCAGGATCAAAGTGCATTAAGGCTTAGTGTGCGTTATGGTTCAGTGTAGGTCAAGGTTTGGGTGCGTTAAGGATCAGTGTGTATTAAGGATCAGTGTGCGTTAAGGAATAGCATGTAAAAAAGATCAGTGTGCGTTCAAAATTAGTGTGCGTTAAGGATTAGTGTGCGTTAAGGATAGCATGCAAAAAGGGTCAGTTAAAAGGATTACGATTGATATGTGTTAAAAATTAGCACGCGTTAAGGATTAGTGTGTGCTCAGGATCAGCGTGAGTCAAGGGTCAGCGTGCGTTAAGGACTAAAGTGCATTCAGGATAAGCACGCAAAAAGGTATCAGTGTGCGTTCAGGAGTAGCATGCGTTCAGGAGTAGCTTGTCTTAAGGATCGGCGTAAAAGTACACGTAAACAAAATTCTTTGTAATATAAAATTTTCCATGTTTATTATACAGCAATAAAAACATGGCTTCGCTAACAGCATATTATCCTGCATGGTATGGAGCAGCACACCTTACGCCGCAAGAGCTGCAATGAAGATGAGTATGCGTTAAGGATCAGCATGCATCAAAAATCAGCAGCCACAAACAATCCCTCCTAGTAAGTAACCATCCACTCAACCCACACACCCGCAATGTGTTCCACCACCAAGATAGTGGGCTTGTTGTACGTCTTGAATTGCACGTCATGCAAGTTGGGCTCCAAACACGATCAACACACACCCGCACACCCGCAATGTTTTCCACCACCAAGATAGTGGGCTCGTTGTACGTCTTGAATTGCACGTCATGCAAGTTGGGCTCCAAACGCATCACGCCCTGGACCGATTTCTTGTCATCACTCCCTCGGCTGACCAGCAGCCAGTCGCCCGCACCCAGCATACGACGCAGGCTGCAGGGACAGTGTGTGTATTGTGTGTTGTGTGTGTGTGTGTGTTGTGTGTGTTTGTTCTTGTTCACTTTGCCGACCAGAAGACAGTCACCCGCACCCAGCATACGACGCAGGCTGCAGGGACAGTGTGTGTTGTGTGTGTTGTGTGTGTGTTCTTGTTCACTTTGCCGACCAGAAGACAGTCACCCGCACCCAGCATACGACGCAGGCTGCAGGGACAGCGTGTGCGTTGTGTGTGTGTGTGTGTGTGTGTTGTGTGTTGTGTGTGTGTGTGTTTGTGTGTGTGTTGTGTGTTGTGTGTGTGTTCTTGTTCACTTTGCCGACCAGAAGCCAGTCACCTGCACCCAGCATACAACGCAGGCTGCGGGGGCAGTGTGTGCGTTGTGTGTTGTGTGTGTGTCCTTGTTCACTTTGCCGACCAGAAGCCAGTTACCTGCACCCAGCATGCGACGCAGGCTGCAGGGACAGTGTGTGCGTTGTGTGTGTGTGTGTGTGTTTGTGTGTGTGTTGTGTGTGTTGTGTTTTTTTTCTTGTTCACTTTGCCGACCAGAAGCCAGTCACCTGCACCCAGCATACGACGCAGGCTGCAGGGACAGCGTGTGTTGTCAGAGTGCATGCGTCCTTATTGCGATTTGCTCAAATGAGTGTGTCAGTTGAACGTTCACGCACACAAGTTCCTTAAGTGTGTGTGTGATTGTGTGTGATTGTGCGTGTGTGTGTGTGTGTGTGTGTGTGTGTGTGTGTCTGCGTGATGTTTTGAGTACGGGCGATCAGTTTGCACTCCTACAATGTGCTGCACACTCGCTCACACTTACGCATAGACAGACACACAAACACGCACACCACACGCAAGAACAAAAACACACACGCCTGATCATAAACACAACAGACACGCAACTTTCCCAGCCTGGTCGTTGCACAGGTCTAGAAAACAGAAGGAAGAACGGGTCAGGTAGTGATCCCCTTCCCCAAATTCGTTCAAGACAGGAAGGGAAGATAAAAACAGCAACATGTTATGATCACAGTTGGTAGGTCAGTGGAACCTCACCATAGCTACACCAACCCCAACCCTGTGAGTAGGGTTGGCCAAAACCATACACACGTACGTATATACGGTGTAAGTACGGCATTTTTAGCAGGGAAATTACCATACATACGGTCATATACGGTGTACACATATGGTTCTGGCTAACCCTACCTTTGATGCACGGATGGCGTGCCGTGCACCACCTCATTGGAGCCTCACCATAGCTCCACCAACCCCTACCACCTTTGATGCACAGATTGTGTGCCGCGCACCACCTCATTGGAACCTCACCATAGCTACACCAACCCTACCACCTTTGATGCACAGATGGTGTGACGCGCACCACCTCATTGGAACCTCACCATAGCTACACCAACCCTACCACCTTTGATGCACAGATGGTGTGCCGCGCACCACCTCATTGGAACCTCACCATAGCTCCATCAACCCTACCACCTTTGATGCACGGATGGTGTGCCGCGCACCACCTCATTGGAACCTCACCATAGCTACACCAACCCTACCACCTTTGATGCACAGATGGTGTTCTGCACACCATCCCAAGATAGACAAACTTTCAGAGATCAACGCACATCATGACACGCCACAAACTTCTGGCCCCACCACCCTCACCACTTTGGATACCTGCCACCGGTGTGCCGAGCATTGATCTGGCACTATGCAAATCTAATTCAAGCACGCCCAATAAAAACGGAGAGGGAAAGAGGGAGAGAGAGAGAGAGAGAGAGAGAGAGAGAGAGAGAGAGAGAGAGAGAGAGAGAGAGAGAGAGAGAGAGAGAAAGAGAGAGAGAGAAGCAGCCTTACCATGACTCTACCACCCCCACCACTTGAGACACAGGTGCTGCTGGTGTGCTGCGCACCCCTGATGTAAGCAAACATCTTTCAGAGATCAGCCTCACCTTGGCTCTACCACCCCCACCACTTGAGACACAGGTGCTGCTGGTGTGCTGCGCACCCCTGATGTAAGCAAACATCTTTCAGAGATCACCTTAAATTAAGCCTCACCTTGGCTCTACCACCCCCACCACTTGAGACACAGGTGCTGCTGGTGTGCTGCGCACCCCTGATGTAAGCAAACATCTTTCAGAGATCCTCACACAAATTTAAGCCTCACCTTGGCTCTACCACCCCCACCACTTGAGACACAGGTGCTGCTGGTGTGCTGCGCACCCCTGATGTAAGCAAACATCTTTCCGAGATCAACACACATCAATTCATAAAATTTAAGCCTCACCTTGGCTCTACCACCCCCACCACTTGAGACACAGGTGCTGCTGGTGTGCCACGGACAACCTCCTCACTGAAGGCTGACACTGGTCCGTCAGGAAGGTTCATGCCTTTGCCCAAGTGCTGGGCTGTGGGTTGCAGCATGGCTGTGAGATCCAGGGCCTGTGTGCGAGCGTGTGTGTGTGCGTGTGTGTGTGTGTGAGTGTGCGTGCATACGTGCATGCGTATGAGTGCACACATGTGTGTGCGTCTGTGTGTACGTGAGTGCAAGTGAAGGGAGGAGCAGAAGAAATACTTGATCGTAAATAAAGGACAAGGGCGTCACTGTTCCAACCATCCCTCTGAGCAAACGTTTCAACGCTTCGGCTTCTCCACCCATACATAAAACGCTTCAGCCTATTTTCTTGGCGTGCTTCAATTACATTTAGACCAAATCATTTTTTTGGCGTGCTGCAGTTACATTTAGACCTCTCTTTAAAGTACGCACGTGGTTGGACAGTGCACGATTAACATATCCACCCATACATAAACGCTCCAGCCTATTCTTTTGGCGTGCCGCAGTTACATGTATACCTTCATTTCAATTTATTTTTTTTAGCGTGCCGCAGTTACATTTAGACTTCTCTCTGATTTAAATTAGCCACCTGGTTGGATAGTGCACGCTTCAGCTTCTCCACCACCGCAAGCGCTTGCATGCCACGGTCCTTTTGGGCCGCAGGATCTGTCATTTCATCAAGTGTGTGAGAAAGAGTTAGGGGGAGGCGAGCTGAAGGAGAAGAAGTCAAAAGCACGCATCATCACCAAAGCCATGCAGACTCATTGTCAAAGCCATGCAGGCTGAGCTCAATACCTGAATCATTGCAATGCCATACTCGTGCGAGTACTTATTCAAGTGCTCGTCTTACCAATCCTCCACACGCCCATTCACCCACAAACAGGCATATGTTTTGTTCGCACACGCACATCGAATTGAGTAGGTGGTGCTTCTGATGCCCACTTGTTCATAAGGTGCATGCTCACACGACTCACACAGTCACAGCCACACACACACAAGTACACGCAAACATACGCACATATACAAGTGTGTTTACATGGGCATGCACGCACATGCTTGCACACACATACACACACTCACACATAAACACACACACGCACACGCACATACGCACACACAAACACACGCTCTGACACACACTCACCAGCCATGCTCTCCAGCGTGGACAAAGACTTCAGGCAAGACACCAGCTCTTCGTTGGGGAAAGAGGAGAGGGCCACACCTGTATGCTCAATAGGGAGGTGTGTGTGTGTGTGTAGAGGAGAGGGCCACACCTGTATGCTCAATAGGGCGAGCAAGACAGGCAAGGCTTTCAGAGCATGCGCATGGTACAAAACTCAACTGCCATAAGGTCAACTGCCATAAGGAGCCATCAGTCATAAAAAAAAATCAGTCATAAGGAAAAATAGTCATAAGGAAAAACCAGTCATAAGGAAAAACCAGTCATAAGGAAACATAAGTCATAAGGAGCCTGTTTCAGGCCAAGCCTGCAGACCTCCCGATCCCCGTTAAATTTTTATTTTCTTCTGTGGTGGGGAAGTTTGACAGCAAATGGTACTAACTTAGCTCCGTTTCCTTATTTGATGTAGAGTGTGGGGTGTGCTTTTCCGCTTCCTGTGTAGGTAGTTTTCCGTTCTGTCTTTGCATAATTAGGGTGGAATGTTTGAATATGAGGAGTCGACAGTAGAAAAGTTCTCATCTCATCTCACACCCCCCCCCTTACCCTAATACACCGCCTCCC
>Ga0307963_1004119_pt1 | contig 11562 bp, 11 predicted proteins | sample OrgLakmetagen594_FD_201829 | JGI IMG/M metagenome (GOLD analysis project Ga0307963, IMG submission 201829) | Saline water microbial communities from Organic Lake, Antarctica - #594 | ecosystem: Environmental > Aquatic > Non-marine Saline and Alkaline > Saline | place: Antarctica: Organic Lake...
TATACATGCATGCGTGTATGTGTGCGTGCCTGTACATGTGTAAATGCGCGTGCATGTACCTTTTCGCACGTACGTGTGTTATTATGTGTGCATCTGTGCACACAGGTTTGCGTGCATGTATGTGTGCGCTTGCAGGGGTGCGTGAATGCAGATGTGCGCGCATGCGGGGGTGGGTGCATGCACATATGCGTGAAGAGTGTGCGTGTGTCGTTTCTGATCCTGCATCATATCCGCCCTGGAAACCTTCAGTGGGGTTGGCTTGCATGCACTGCACATACTCAAACCCTGGTGCTCCTGGTGCTGCTGCTTCTGAACCCCTTGCTGTCGAACCACTGGCTGCTGTTGGACCATCACGGATTCCCTTCCACGAGGGACACGGCTGTTCAATACCACAAAAACGAACTATTGTCCGGATGCAGGGCTTTGGATTTTTGTGATCTCGAAGGCCAGTGGAAGGCTGCTTTCAACCACTCATTCAGATCGTATATTTTGTTGGCTAAAATTCACATACGGTCATACGAATACGGATAAGTAGAAAAATATTTATACATCCGTATATATACTTATATGGTTTGGGCCAACACTACGTACACCCTATATACCAGGGTTGTTCAGTTCGTTTTTTGGGAGCAAGGGTTTGATAAAGTCCGTGAAAGTTCTAGAACCCTCGAACTGTTCGAAGGGTTTGATGTGCAATTTTGGAAAACGGGCCCTTGGGCTCCTCACGCCACCTTCAAATCTTCCCAAATAATCGTGTATGTTTATAATTTAAGGGGGGGAAAAGGGGCTGGAATGGCACCATGTCATCATTGTAGATCAGAAAAAGGAGAACCTTCAGGTGCTGTGCAAATGCCGCGTTGGGAAATTTCCTAAACAGTTCAGTAATTTGTGACAAGTTTGGCCTAAAGACCAAGGAAACTTCCTGGCCTGATACAGATTACAGATCATACTTCATATATCATATATAAATGATTGAACATGTTACTTTTACTGCAAGGAAAGAGTGGGACTGAACTGGGTGCCCTTGCAGTTTTGACAGACGCAGGCTGTAAAGTTTGACGGTCTCTTAAAAGTTTGTCGAATTTTGACCGAACTCCGATCGACACTTTTCAAATTCGTCAAAATGCATGAAAGTTTGCAAACCTGAACTTTTGGCCGAACCTCGACCTGGATAACCCTGCTGTATACGCTGGCCAAAACTTAAATACACTCATTAAAATACAGTGAAAGACTGTATACATCGTATACATACTTATACGGTACTGGCCAACCCTAGGTATAACCATACTCGCTGCATACGAGAAAAAGATGCCTCCCAAGGATTACTCGGGTCACAAGATGGTCACGAACTTGGCCTCGGATTCAAGTGTGACTAATGTGTCGTGCATGCTCTTTTTCTGTGCGCATACCTTCTGAGTCATGAAATGTCACGCCTCAGCCTACTTTGTTGGAAAAAGGCTCTGGCAGAGAGCTTCATCTTTGCGCTCTCTGCAAGTAGTTGCGTTTGTTTCCATGCAGGCTCAAGCTGTGAAGGACATTGAGAAAACGACCAACCACGACGTGAAGGCCATCGAGTACATGCTCAAGGAAGAGTTTAAGCAAAACGCTGAGCTGCACAAGGTGAGCACTTTTTCTCTCTGGCCTCATGCAACCCCATCATGTCTCCTTAACTGTTAAGGCCGCATTGCACGTGCCTGATCTGGCTTACTAGCACGCTCTTCATAATCAAATTCATACGGCAGCAGAGAGATTCCAGCTTCTTAACCCTGACTGACTGCTCCCAAGCAGAGGGGCATTCACATCCCAGACCTCATGTGCTCTGCGTTGTGTGTTTGTATGTTTGGCTGCTCAGCGCTCCCTGAGTCTCCGCTTGCTTTGGGTGCAAAGCTGGAGCAGAGTGATTCACGCTTGTGTGTGCTCAAAGAGGGCCCTGTGTCACCTTTGTGGCTAAGCCTGATATGATGCAAACCCAATTAATTGGACCTGTTGTTGCTCCGTGCTGCTGTTTGATATCAGGTCTCTGAGTTCACCCACTTTGCCTGCACTAGCGAGGACATCAACAACCTCAGCCATGCCCTCATCCTCAAAGAGGCAATGGCGGAGCAGGTGAGCAACAGCCTCTGGACTGTGTGTGTGCGCGTGTGTATGTGTGTGTGTTTGTGTTAAGTGTGTGTACTTACTTGTGTTCTTGCAGAAATGCCAGGCCTTGCACGCTTGTTGGATCAGGAAAGATATCGTCAGTCATGTGTGCACAATTACAACTACTTGATAATGGAGGTTCGGCGTTATGAACCATACAACCAGGGCTGAGAGCTTATAACAGGCAATGCGTACTCAGTACACAAAAACGCGCGCACACCTGCCTACCTACACGCATATACACGTTCCCACACGCTTGCTTTTTGTGTGTGGTGCTTGCATGTGCGTCCACACGTAACATGTCCAACAACGTGTGTGCACACAAATCCCTCTGACACTGCAGGTGCTCCCCACAATGGATAAGCTCGTTGCTGAACTAGGCCGGCTGTCAGTCGAGTTTGCCGACGTGCCCATGCTGGCACGCACCCACGGCCAAACTGCCTCCCCCACCACCCTGGGCAAGGAGCTGGCTGTGTTTGCCACGCGCTTGAAGCGACAGAGAGACCTGGTGGGCGGTGCATGTGGACGCCTTTCTTTCTGCGCTTAAACGGTTGCAAACATAGAACACATGGTTCTGGCTAACCTCATATACGCGCTTGCCTTGACCTATTACGTGTTTCTCTCATACCCGCTTGCGCTGCATGGGTACTATAGGTGTTACTGTATGGTGCGTGTTAAAACAATTTGCTTCTGTGTGTGGTTCCCCCCGTGAACAACTCACCCAACCAGTCTCACTTAGCGTGCAAGCACCTTATTTCACATTCTGAGCATGCATAGGGGTATGTTTAAGGGTGGGTCATAACCTTGCCGAGTGTGAGGCTCGCCTAGCCTCGGCGCCTCTTTCCCGGTGTGGAAGACACTCGTCGGCCAGCGAGGGTGTCCACTTTTTGGGCGGAATCAGCCCCATCTTCCCAGAAATCCCCAAATATCCCCAAATCCGAAATTTTTGTGGCTGAATCGGCTGACAGGCCCATCTTTTTAACCAGTTATCTTCATTAATCATATTAATTTATTATTATATAACACCAGGAAGAGTTAAAAGGGGTGTGCAACAGGGGGGGGTGTAAACAAGAACCGAATTTTCCTGGCTCACACGCCTATATTTTCCACCCGGTATCAACGTTGATGTTCATTAATATATATAAGCGAACAACAGAAAAAGTTTCGGCTTAATCCTTGTAGATTTGAGAAAGTGGTTTTCTAACCGTAACGCACCAACTAGGGCCTCCCCAGCGAGTGCCAAGCCTCGTTGAGGCTCGCCGAGCCTCGCTGGCGAAATCAGACACCCTATTTACCCACCCTCAGGTATGTTACATGCATCTGGCTTATCCTCTTAGCTGCTGACCCCACCCCGTCTGAGCTCCCATGCACTCGAAATTTAGACCCCCCAAATTATGGTGATTTCTGGCCTGCAAATTTGCCGGAATATTTTTTGATAATTTCATTTCAGAATTTCTGCAAGAGAATAAAACAAAAGAATAGTCAGTACTCGCAAACACACCTCCTGGGCCCGTACAGGGGTCGGGAGAGGGAGGGTGAGACAGGTAGTAAATCGGTCGTCTTGAAATCTACAGGGTTCCTCCCAGTTTTTCCTCTCAGCGTTGCGGCCAAATTATATTACTTCGGCAATTGAAATGGGGTCAATCGGTGGCCTGTTTGATTTTTGGCATTTTGTTACCCACTTGACATAGGGCGCATTTTCCAACTGTGCCTTCCCATTCAGTCCATGACCCCCAACTCACACCAGAGTTGCGGCCAAACAAATGATGATTTATGAATTTCAGAGGGTGCGGATGGGTGGACTATGTGAAGAATGGTGCCTGTTTTGCTTCCTGACATTTCTGCACCCAAAAATCTACCCAGTCTCTGCACCACCTCCCCAGCCTTCAAGCATCTGCTGAAAGAACAAATACTCAGCTATTCAATTCACGTCTCAGGTCACGGAATGGTGGAGTGGGTGCAGAAACATGCTTGCGCATAGTTAAGTGAGACTTTTTGGCTGGCAGGGTGGTGAGATGTTCGTGGGGGCGACCGTGTGCGTTTGCGTGAGTGTCGGAAGTCGGAGGCAGAGCACCGAAAAATGCGCATGCAGTTCTGACTTATTAGCTCTCCCCACTGGTTTCAAGACCCGACACATTGAACCATCTTGTGAGCTCCCGCCCTCTTTCCCCCCCGACCAACATATGCTGATTAGCTTCTCTTCAGCCCCCCCCATCCCACCCTCTCCTTCACCTTTGACTGATGTAGGCATCCCAGGTGCCCTTCTTTGGCAAGATGGCCGGTGCTGTGGGCAACTACAATGCACACCTGTCCGCCTACCCTGAGGTTGACTGGCAGGGGGTTGCACAAAAGTTTGTGGAGTCGCTGGGCCTGACCTTCAACCCCTACGTCACACAGATTGAGCCCCACGACTACATTGCGGAGCTGTACCATGCTGTCATGAGGTGGGAGGGTGGGGGGAGTGGTGCTAACAGTACAGTAAACAGAGTATGTGTGGGACGACGATGGTGTCCGGCTGGGTGAGCCGTAAGGCGACGGGATTTACCGTCTCAGTGGTCTCTATTGGACCACCGACAAGGTCAAGTTGGGGACGAGAACAGCGGGGCAGTATATGAGTGGTGGAAAGGAGCATCTGCATCTATTCAGTTGTCTCTTGTGGCATCGCTTTGCCTCTCTCCCGATAATGCACTCTCAGCTTGGTGTATGATGGCCTAGGTTAGGTTGTCTCGAAATCTAGCCTCCCTCCTTCCCCCTGCCACGCACCTCACACCATTTGCTGGCCATAGCAGGCACGCACACAGCATGTAGACGCACAACACACCGCACACACATATGCACACCTCTTTCTCCGCACGCCGCTCCCCCTGTGCCCCTCAGGTTCAACACCATCCTCATTGACTTTGACCGAGACGTGTGGGGCTACATTTCCCTAGGGTACTTCAAGCAGAGGACCATCGCCGGAGAGGTGTGTGTGTTTGCATATATTTCTAACAACTGTCTGTCTGTAAACTTCTGTGCCGTGACAGTAAGGTGTTTTGTGTGTATTTAACTAATATGCCGTGATGACCTGGTGTTGTAAGAGCGGTCTGCAAATCTCAGGTTTGGGCACCTTTCTGTGTGTGTACGTTTGTGTGCTTTTACTAAACAATCAACTGGAAGGCACGTGGCTGCCCAAGGTGACAGGGTGAAGGCAGCCAGGGTGATTTATGTCTGATATTGACATGGTGGGAGGGTAGGTTCAAATGTACAAACACATCTAGGATGCTCCTGTGCCGTCAGGCACTCTGATTTCTATCAGATCAAATGAATTTTTTCTCAATTCTTTTCGTAAGTCAATAGATATTTCCTGATCTCATTAGCTTTCTTTGTTCCCATTCTTTTCGCGGTGGAGGAGCGTTGTGGTACTCGGTATTTGAGTGGCTCCTTTAACCAGAACATGTGGAGAGCAAATGTGGTACACATGTGGAAAGCACACGTGGTACTCGGTATCTGAGTGGCTCCTTTAACCAGTACATGAAGAGAGCATACGTTACTGCAGTAGGAGATGAGAATACATGTGGAGCATACATGTGGAGAGCAGTTCACATGGAGAGCAATTCATGTGGAGAGCGTACTTTATTGCCTGCATACTTTCAGTTGTGTGCTGAAATTACTCTTCAGCATGACACATTTAAATGAGTTTTGAGTGCAGCGGATTCTTTATGCCCAGTGCAATTCAGCTTGCAGGTAGGTATCTAAAAGAAAGCGCGGTGTGCAGGTGCAAGCCTTGTTTGGAGCATTTCCTTCTTGCTTTATACGACATGCCTGGTTTCAACGCATGCTACTAGCACAAAGCAGTAACAGCATGCATGCACGCAGGTTGGGTCCTCCACCATGCCTCACAAAGTGAACCCCATTGATTTTGAGAACAGTGAGGGCAATTTGGGCCTAGCAAACGCCACCATGGACCACATGTGCAACAAGCTGCCCATTAGCCGCTGGCAGCGCGATCTTACCGACTCCACGGTGTGTAGGTGTTCTATGCGTGTTTCGTGTGTTGCATCAATTGAAATGTGTTGGTGTTGTGTGTGCATGTGTTGTGAATGTTGTGTAGGAAGGAGTGTGTGTGTGTGCTGAGAAAAGGGATATGGCGTGTGTGTTGTGCTGGTTCGTATGTATGTGTGTTTTGTGTGTGTACATGTTGTGTGTGTTGCTTTGAAAGGTGTGTATATGTGTGTCATGCTGGTGTTTAGTTGTGGTGTGCCTGTGCCTTCTTAAACGGGCATATGAGAGCATGTATGTTAGTGTCAGCCCTGTGTAAAACAATGTGAGGGGCTGCTGGTGCTGAATGCTGCAGTGTGTTTGGGGTACAGAGCACTCTAATGATATCAATGAAGGGTTGATGCGTACTGCATCACTGTACCTCATGCCTTTTATGCTTCTATGCACCTGTGAGCATGACACACAAATAGGGTTGGCCAAAACCATATATATGTGGTGTATACACAGTATTTTTGGCAGGGATATCACCAGATCATATACGGGGTATACCGTACGTTCTCGATATCACCCCGCATAAATATTGTTTTTTGGCTTGCGGGGTGAGTGCGGTAAAGTTTAATATATATTTATTATTCAGGTGTGGGGATGGTGCGGGGCTCGCTTAAATCATTTATTATACATAGTTATAATATTTCAGAATTATCGCGTTTTGGTATCTGCAGCACTTGCATTGAGTTGGAGGGAAGCACGGGGGTGTTACCCGGAGTAAAACACTGTACTTAAACTGTACAAGGTAAGGGGGAAGCTCTGCGGGGTTGATGTGGGGAAGAGGCAAAAAAATGATTTCTGGGGTGCGGGAAGGTGAAAATGCAATAGACTATTTATTTTTTGGGGGGGTGCGGGATGAGTATGAGAAGGCACGGTATATATGATTCTGGCCCAGGATAGTACATGGGTATTCAAATTATTCAGGGAGGCCCAGAACAGCCTCTGAAATGTTTCAGGGTCTCCTGGAACTGCTGAAGATAAATTCAGGGTGTTTCCCTGGCCGAGGGTTGCCGCCCCCGGCCCCAGGTGCGATGTTATTTTTTTCAAGCACTGAAGGAAGCTTATGGGATGGGAGGCATTGCTGCAATGCATATTTGCAGTTCTGGCTCAACATTTTCATCAGCACCATCTTCAAGCAACCCCACGTGCACCAATGCGAAATGCTCCCCACACTTCCTGACAATGTAGTAGCCCTTCTAACTGCTGCTGTGTGGTGAGCAATAGCCTGCATGGTCTTGCAATGCAATTTTGGTATTACGGCACCATGGCCAACACCCTGCAAACACTGAAACCTTCGAACAGTGCTCACAGCACAAAGCTTGCAGAGGCCCCTTGCCTGCCCTTTGTTATTACTCTTGCCGACAAGGAAATTACTCTTGCCGACAAGGAAGCTACTCGTAGGTTTTAAGCCGGTTTTAAGCCAGGATTATGATGATCCATGGCCATGCTTCTCCCTATTCCTGCAATGGCACAATGGCACTGAGTCTCTTGTCGTCTTGAAAGGGGTGACCTTGGGGGGGTGCCAACCGGCCCACACGACAGAAATCGCAAGGGTACAGAGGCGGAGCAGGGGCCCTCGCTCGATGTGCATGGTTGGCCCCAGAGCCAGGTGCAAGGTGCAAGCCATGCAATCACAGGCTTCGTATCCCTCTTCCTTGCAATCTTTGTATCGTTCTCAGTGTCATTTCAAGATTTAAGATTAGCTGCAAATTACCTGGAAATGCATTTTTAATTTTTAACGGGTCTCCCGGTAAGCAGGAGCTATCGTCCCTGCAATTTCCGGGATACCTGGACCGGCTTTGGGCTGCCCCGGAGGGGCGGCCCAAATTTCGTCATTTATTCCAGTTCCCTGATAAGATGTACAACCCTGTTCTGGCCAACCCTACACACACAACAAAACCATTTCACACACGTTTTGTGGACTGCGTGCAGGTGCTGCGTAATTTGGGAGTGGGCCTGGGGCACTCCATGCTTGCTTATGCTGCCAGCCTGAAAGGCATTTCCAAGCTGCAGCTCAACCAGGTGGTCTTGGAGCGAGACTTGAACAACAGCTGGGAGGTATTGGCAGAACCCATCCAGACTGTCATGCGCAGGTCAGTGCAAGCGCGTGCATCAGTGTTTTTTTTTTAAGGCGACATACCATGTCAATCGACATGGAAACATGGATTTCCGACTTTTAAATTCGTCATGGAACCAAGATTTTGGGGGTGCCAACAAGCCCCTGACTTAAACAATCTATGGTTAGAGGGCCTTCGAAGGCCCTCACGCATCACAAATTCCAAACATTTAATTATCATGTTAAATGAGCAATACACCCCATCAAAAAAGCCCAAAGTTGCCAGGGGGAAAAAGTGATGGGGAGTACTTGGGGGCCCGTGGGTCCACAAACAAGTTCCAGGCTCAGTGGCTTGAGCATCCAGCCTCTGACAGACAGCCCCAGCGCAAGGACTGGCTGAGTGAAGGGGGGGGGGGACACGAAAAGAATTGGTTCCAAGTTCAATGCAGCATCACCCCCCTTTATTTCTGAGAGGGCTGCTCGGGCTAAAAGGGGAGCAGCAGCAGCAGCAGCTGAGGATGCTAATCGTACTGCAGCAGCAATGAGTCTGACAACGAGCCAGAACCTGCACACCCCTCCCCCAACCCCTCTTTCAGCCAAGGCGTTTTTGGGGGAAGCCACGCGCTTAGGGGCGCAGTATTCGTTTTCGGGAGCAGGTCAATTTAGCAGAGTTGGCGATGGTAATGGTGCCAGAGGTATTGGAGTATGAGCGTATGTTCAGCTCGAGTGCATCGTGACCCCCAGCGCAACAGGCTAAATGCGCAGCACCTGACGTGTTGCGCACGAGGGTTAAAGAGCTCCATTTGGCGTGGAGTTTTTCCCACACCCAGAGGCTGGCTTAGGCTAAGAAGCACCGTGGAATTAAACGGACAAGCTGAAGTTTTCAAGCCCTACCTTGCAAATTCAGACAAGCATTTTTATTTTCAAGCAATTGCTTCCGAAACACCTACATACCAATCGTGTACACCATTATCCGGGAGGCCTTTGGCCTCCCAGCGAGCTGGGGCAGCAAAAGAAAATTGACATGAGAATCCAATTTCTGGAATTGCCAGATTTGGAGGAGACATGAAACCAAGGTTTTCCCAAATCCTTAAAAAAAACACTGGCGTGCATCACTCCATCTACTACGCACAAACATAAGCACGCACACACATCCACACGTCTCACCTAAGGGTACATGTTTTTAATTTGCACATGACAGGTATGCTGTTCCCAACCCATACGAGCAGCTGAAGGCATTCACTCGAGGGCAGCAGGTGACTCAGCAGTCCATGATGGAGTTCGTGGACGGCATTGAAGGCTTACCTGCACATGCCAAGGAAGAGCTCAAGAAGCTGACCCCTGGCAATTACATCGGAAACGCAGTGTCGCAGGCCAGAAATGTTGGAGCTGCGTTGTAAATGCGGTGGTGTGTTACAGCAGGTTTCTACCAGTTGCGAATTTAGCAAGCTGGGGGCAACAAGATCCTTGTATGATGTGACGAAATGTTTTTGGTATTCAACTCTGTGGGTGTCTTATTTTTATTTGGAGTTGGATGTTTATTTCTAGATCATATATTGGTATATTAGCAGAGGGGGGTATCTGAGGCCAAAAATGGTACGGTTTTGGCATGCTCCTAGGGTATGGCTCCCATAATTTGCAGGTTTCAAGCTCAACTCTGATATGCAGTTGAGCTTGATTCCAATGCAGCTGAGCTTGAAACTTGCAAATTATGGGAGCCGTACCTAATCGGCTGCGGCGTGAACCTTTCTTTTTGAGCAGCCACACGCTGTATCTGACCAGCCAGCGCACCAAACTGAGTGATGTTGGTGTTTTGAAATCCTTGAATAAAATAAGATCATTGTAAAAACAATGGAGCAAAAGACTAAGTGGTTGGCCAGATTTGCGAATTAATGTGCCATTCCCCCTGGAAAGCACCCATCTAGGGTACAAGTGCACGACGTGTGCTTTTAGTCCTGTCATTCTGTACGCAGGGCGACTTGTCTAAATCTGAGCACATGCTCGGGTAGCTCATAAAGTCAACATCAGTTTAGAGCAAGGTTGGGTCCAATTTGATGAAGTGGCGTGTGAGTAGTTCCACCTTTCATGCAAAAAGGAGCATGTTTTGGCTTTTGCCCAGATAACCCCCTCTGGTATATTAGCCAGGAGGGGAAAGTGGTCACTGAACCACCCATAGTTCGTTGTGGAGCCTTCCTTGCATTCACTGGCACTGGATGTAGGTAAGAGTATATCATTGATCCCTGTATGTAGCGGTTGTTACCTGTGTTGCTGTACAAGGTGCAGATTGTTTTTGTCCAAGAGTCACGAATTAAAAAGCAGGCCTCATGCTATGCTCTGGTTGTCTAAAGTGTATGGTATTCCTGCTGGGATGTATGCGAGTCAGGTGTGGGGCACAGTGTATCTAAGTGAAGACAGTGAATTTGGTAGCCAGTTACAGAAGAGGCATTTGTCTTCCTTGAGGCGCATTCTTGGAGTGAAGAACAGCACAACAAATTGGGCGGTGCTTATTAGAGAGTGCGGTCAAGAGCCCTTGCAATTTTTCTGGTTCCGTGCTTCCATCAGGTTTTTTAAAAGCATGCTTAATTCCAACATTGAGACTCTACGTCGTGTGCTGAAGGCAGATTTGTATCTTGCTTCTTTTGATAGTTCTTGCTGGTCTGCTCAAGTCTCGAATGCGTTCAATGGACTGCAAGGTAGTGCAATGTTCAAACAGAAAATGCTGAGAGCCACACAGGTTCCCATGCATGAGTTCATTTGCGATTTGCGTTTCAGACATTTGAAGGTATGGAGGGAAGCTAATTTTTCATGTCCTCGCGCAGTAAATAAGAAAGCAGTGACGTATCACAAGTGGTGTGGGAGTTCTGAGAGCGGTCCTAGAGGTTCTCCTTTTTCTATCCCCTCCTACTTGTACAAGGATCTGGACAAACATGTGTTGAGGAATTTCAGCAGGTTTAGATTGCGTGCACACCATTTCAGAGTGGAGTCTTGCAAATGGCATGGTGGTTCTAGCATTTGTGATAAATATGAGTGTGGAGAAGTTCAAGATGAGAAGCATGTGCTTTTCTTCTGCAAGTGTGCTGAAGTGTGCGAGCTGCGCATGAGATACAAAGACCTTTTTGAAGGAATGTTTAAGACTCGTCTGCGTGTGTTTGCTCCTTCGAACTCTGAATTTATTCCTTTCTTAACTTGTCATCACAGTATCACTGATTTCGAGATCAATGCATTCCTGAATCAAGACTCGTACAGACTCCTCAAGTTTGTGTCAGATTTAGTTTCAATTTTCGACACTGGTTGATTTTGTTTCACCAGCCAATTGCCATCAGCCAGAGTCTCGGGCT
>Ga0307963_1004124_pt1 | contig 11554 bp, 9 predicted proteins | sample OrgLakmetagen594_FD_201829 | JGI IMG/M metagenome (GOLD analysis project Ga0307963, IMG submission 201829) | Saline water microbial communities from Organic Lake, Antarctica - #594 | ecosystem: Environmental > Aquatic > Non-marine Saline and Alkaline > Saline | place: Antarctica: Organic Lake...
CAAATTTCCTTAACTTTTCAGGGGCCTCGCAAAAGCTTAATGCTCGCAAATTAATTATTCTAATTATTTCGGCACCTCGCAAAAAGTAGGCCTCGCAATACTAAAAGCGCAGTACGGTAATAATAATAATAATAATAATAATAATAATAATAATAATAATAATAATAATGATAAACTTATGAGCTCAGTGTGAAACACCTGAACTCAAGTTCTTGTCGTGTAGCATAAAGTGAGATGTCCTCACTTTCTGGTTTTCTCTGGTTTCTCCTTCTCCATTCTTTTTATTCCTTGGAGAACTCTCTCTTTAGCATACTTTCCCCCCTCCCTCACCTCTTTTCTATAATTTAGTCCTTAGTTTTCTCCCGTTACTCTGGTTTCTCTGAGTTGTTGTGTTCTCCTTGGTAATTATGACAGAGCCCCATGCATCTCATAACGCAAGCAAAATAGAACTCGTAAAAGCACACTGTTGCGTAGGGGAGCATAGAGGTATCATGGTTAGATGATCTTGTAAAAACTTCACACACACAAACACACACACACACACTGTTGCGCAGGAGGGCTTAGAAGATGCATTGTTAGATGGGCCAGAGGAGGTGGATGAATTTGGGCGAAGCGTGAATATTGGAAAGCGGAGGGAAGCAGAGGCGAGGAGGTGCGTTGTGCTGAGAGTTCGAATGTGGACATCTTAAAATGCATATGCTTACGTAATAAGCAAAGCGCACAAATAGTTTTAGCAAGCAGAAAGAAATTGGCAAACAGAAAGAGGCAAGCAGGAAACGCAGGGGGACGAGAGTGCGGTTGGGGTGTTGTGTCAGTGCTGGGAGTTGGGTAGGAAATGTGCAGCATTATTCTTTCTACATGTTGCCGGCAGCAGCAGTATGACACTTACATGTTGATATCGGAAGCAGCAGCAGCAGCAGTGTGATAATTACATCTTAGTCTCGGAAGCAGCAGCAGCAGTGTGATGCTTACATCTTAATCTCGGAAGCAGCAGCAGTGTGATGTTGTCCAAAGTGACAAGCGCTGCTTAAGGTGAAAAAGCGCGATTCAACATAAGAAAGGCGCTGTTCAACGTAAACGAGCGCTGCTCAACGTCAGCACATTGCTGCAAACATAAACAAGCGCTGCTCAACAAATAAATTTGCTGTGAATGTAAGCAAGCGCTGCAGCTTCTTCGATGCGTCAGTTGTGGGACCGCTGACTTTGTTTTTAATTCACGGCAGATGCTGTAAGAGAAAAGCAGACACTGCTGCAATGGGACAAGCTAATACCACGCTTGTTATGGCCCATGCTCATGATTGCAGGCGGCAGCGACGCGATGCTATAAAGAGAGAGCAGGCACTACTGGCTGCAGTGTCCGCCGGAGGTTGCGTGGCTATAGACCAGCAGGATGAATGGGAGCTGGAGGATGAGGGGCAGGTGGGTGCATCGTGTGCGTGTTTGTGCCTGTGTGTATCTCTGTCCAAGCTACATGCTACACGTTTGTGTGTGTGTGTGTGTATGTGTGTGTGTGTCTACCTTAGGCTGCGTGGTAGACCATTAGGTAGAGACAAGTGACAGAAAAGTGTGTGGTAGACAGTTAGGTTTTGACAAGTGACACAAGTACGTGGAAGACCATCGGGAAGAGAAAAGTGACAGAAAGTGTGCCACAACCTCGCCTTGCTTCCACAGCTCTCCTTGTTACACCAGAGTGGGTGTGTGTGTTTATGCGCCAAGGCTGCGTGGTACACCTCAAGATTCAAGAAACAGAGAAGCAACAGAGAGTACTGCATTTTTGCTCTGCATCCACAGCTCTCCTTGTTACACCTCTGCGTGTGCTGTTGTTGTGCATAAGCTGCACAGTACACGTCAAGGCACAGAGAAGCAACAGAGAGAACATATGCTGCAACTCTGCCGTTCTTCCTCTCCTTGCTACACCTCTGTTGTGCTTTTGTGCCCAAGCTGCACAGTACACGTCAAGGCACAAAGAAGCAACAGAGAGTACGTATGCTGCAACTCTGCCGTTCTTCCTCTCCTTGTTACACCTCTGCGTGTGATGTTGTGCCCAAGCTGCACAGTACACGTCAAGGCACAGAGAAGCAACAGAGAGGCTCTACTTCCGTAGCTCTACTTGATTCATTATTACTGTTGTGTGTTTTTAATTTGTGCTCAGGCTGCGCGGTACACCTCAAGGCATAGAGAAGTCATGGAGGGCGGGGCCACCGTATTTTCCGATGCTGCTGAAGAGTACGCCACGCTAGAAGCTGTGAAGCAGCGGTTAGAAGAGTACAAGCTCAGGTGCGCTTTGGTGGGGTGTATATAGCGGACAGAAGAGTACAAGCTCAGGTGTAAGCTCAGTTGTGTGTTGTTGGGGTGTATATAGCTGTGCAGCAGCGGACGGAAGAGTTGTACAAGCTATGGTGTAAGCTCAGGTGCGTTTTGGTGGGGTGTATATAGCTGTGCAGCAGCGGACAGAAGAGTACAAGCTAAGGCGTAAGCTCAATTGTGTGTTGTTGGGGTGTATATAGTTGTGAAGTAGCGGTTAGAAGAGTACAAGCTCAGGTGCGTATTGGTGGGGTGTATATAGCTGTGCAGCAGCGGACGGAAGAGTTGTACAAGCTAAGGTGTAAGCTCAGTTGTGTGTTGTTGGGGTGTATATAGCTGTGAAGCAGCGGTTAGAAGAGTACAAGCTCAGGTGCGTTTTGGTGGGGTGTATATAGCTGTGCAGCAGCGGACAGAAGAGTACAAGCTAAGGTTTAAGCTCAGTTGTGTGTTGTTGCGGTGTATATAGCTGTGAAGTAGCGGTTAGAAGAGTACAAGCTCAGGTGCGTTTTGGTGGGGTGTATATTATAGCTGTGCAGCAGCGGACGGAAGAGTACAAGCTAAGGTGTAAGCTCAGTTGTGTGTTGTTGGGGTGTATATAGCTGTGAAGCAGCGGTTAGAAAAGTACAAGCTAAGGTGCGCTTTGGTGGGGTGTATATAGCTGTGCAGCAGCAGACAGAAGAGTACAAGCTAAGGTTTAAGCTCAGTTGTGTGTTGTTGGGGTGTATATAGCTGTGAAGTAGCGGTTAGAAGAGTACAAGCTAAGGTGTAAGCTCAGTTGTGTGTTGTTGGGGTGTATATAGCTGTGAAGCAGCGGTTAGAAGAGTACAAGCTCAGGTGCGCTTTGGTGGGGTGTATATAGCTGTGCAGCAGCGGACAGAAGAGTACAAGCTAAGGTGTAAGCTCAGTTGTGTGTTGTTGGGGTGTATATAGCTGTAAAGTAGCGGTTAAAAGAGTACAAGCTCAGGTGCGTTTTGGTGGGGTGTATATAGCTGTGAAGCAGCGGACGGAAGAGTTGTACAAGCTAAGGTGTAAGCTCAAGTGCGTTTTGGTGGGGTGTATATAGCGGACAGAAGAGTACAAGCTATGGTGTAAGCTCAGTTGTGAGTTGATTGTTGGGGTGTATATAGCTGTGCAGCAGCGGTTAGAAGAGTACAAGCTCAGGTGCGTTTTGGTGGGGTGTATATAGCTGTGCAGCAGCGGACAGAAGAGTTGTACAAGCTAAGGTGTAAGCTCAGTTGGGTGTTGTTAAGGTGTATATAGCTGTGAAGTAGCGGTTAGAAGAGTACAAGCTCAGGTGCGTTTTGGTGGGGTGTATATAGCGGACAGAAGAGTACAAGCTAAGGTGTGAGCTCAGTTTTGTGTTGATTGTTGGGGTGTATATAGCTGTGAAGTAGCGGTTAGAAGAGTACAAGCTAAGGTGTGTGTTGTTGGGGTGTAAATGGGAGGATGTGATTAGAATTCGATGAGGTAAGTAGGGTGGCAAAATGCGAAGGTGGGGAAATGGGCGGGTAACTTCTGCATTGCATGTATCCATCCGAGGACGTGTGTGTGATCAGCTTGTGTTTGAAAGGTGCTTCATGTTTGCTTAAAGCAAGGAGTAGATTCGTTTTTTCTCCACTCTGCTTTGACAAGACAATTGCTGGTTTGTGCGCATGAAAGAGTTTCCGAGGTGCAGAGCGCATCGATTTTCCTTCTGGATTATTCTTGTCGTCCTTAGTATTCCCGGGTACCTCTTTTGACTGCATGTTTAATCAATCACGCCTTTTAACATTTTTGATGTGTCGTTTGTAGTAGCCCACAACCAACTACCGACTACCGATACATTTGTCCACTTGCGCATGTGCATGAATCAGCAAGTTAAAAAGTTTATTTTCTTGCTACGTCAAGGGACCATGCATCCAACCACATACATACTGAGCATATATCAGAGGCTTGTCCACTGCTTCCTATCGTTTGCTATAGGTATCCCCGAGACCATGCATCCAACCACATACATACTGAGCATATATCAAAGGCTTGTCCACTTCTTCCTATCGTTTGCTATAGGTATCCCCGAGACCATGCATCCAACCACATACATACTGAGCATATATCAAAGGCTTGTCCACTTCTTCCTATCGTTTGCTATAGGTATCCCCGAGACTATGCATCCATCTACATGCATATGAGCACGCCAGCCTTGTTTGCCCCGTACGTGCGGCTGCAGCTGCTCCAGTGGGATCCCTTATACGCAGACACTGCTGCTGGTAAGCACCAAACGTTGCGCTGATGATGTGTACGCTCAAATGTTTTCGTTTTTCTCAGTGCTGGTAAGCACCAAACCTTGCACTGATGATGTGCATGCTCAAATGTTTTTGTTTCCTCAGTGCTGGAAAGCACCAAACGTTGGTAAGCACCAAACGCTTATGCTACAGCACTGTCAACCGAAACCCTTCCCTCTCTACTTTTATACTGTCATTTGAACAGGTGGCACAAGGCTTTGGCATGGCACGTTCTGGTATCTGTTTCCACTTCAAAACACATGCTACAGCACTGTAAACCTAAACGCTTTCCTCTTTTTTCACAAACAGGCGGCACAGGGTCCTCCGGAGAGGCACTGCAAGCCACAGCTGGGTTTGACAAGCAGTCTTGGTGCGTCGCGTGTTGTGGCCATACCCCCCTTGTCGGGGTTGTGTGTTATAAATAGCCTGTCTGTTGCTGAACGTAAGGCGTCTTAAAGCGTTCACTGAGTTTGTGGTCTGCACGTGTGTGGGACGTCTTGCACGAGCTTGTTCATAAAAGGGCATGGATACTTGCCAAGTAAGTGCACAGGAGCATGCTTGCATCTGGTCTTGTCCGTTACGAGTTGAAATGCGTGTACACATGCTCACACACACCCACACACCCACGCACACACACACACGCACACACATGCACACTCACACGCACACACACGCACACACAAACATGTACAAACATGCACGCACGCACACACACAGGTATAGCACACTGTTTGACTTTGGTATGGGTACATCCGGGGAGGGTGGTGGCGCTACCGGCATGGCTGAAGATGACCCCGACGCAGACTTGGTGCCTCAACTTGTGCGCAAGCTGGTGCTGCCCATAGCTCACCATTTATTAGCAAAGTAAGTGAGAAAGTAGCCGCTTGAAGTATTACTCAAGCTGGTGCTGTTCATTGCTCACCATTTATGAGCAAAGTAAGTGAGAATGGCGCCGCTTGAAGTATTACTTAAGCTGGTGCTGCCCATTGCTCACCGGTTGCCAGCCAAGTTTGTAAGGAAGCAAGGAGCTGGTGCTGCCCACAAACCACCAATTGCTAGCAAAGCAAGTTGAAATGCTTCCCAGCAAAACGTGGTGTGCGTGGTAAGGAAGGCGACTCAGGGCACACATAGTGCCTCATTCTTGTGCGCAAATCTGCGCCACGTTGTGTATAAGGTATAAGCTCTAATAAATGCAGCAGGGGATATTTTGTTTTTACCAGGGTTGTTCAGTTGTTTTTTGTGGAGCAAGGGTTTGAAAAGGTTCGTGCAAGTTCTAGAACCCTTGAACTGTTCAAAGGGTTTGATATACAATTTTGGGAAATGGATTCTTGGGCTCCTCTTCCACCTTCAAAAGGTTGTCGTTAATTTGACCGAACTCCAAACGGCATTTTTCGTTAAAATGCGTGTTAAAATGCGAGTTAAAGTGCGTGTTAAAATGCGTGAAAGTCTGCGAACCCGAACTTTTGGCCAAGCCTCGAACTGAACAACCCTGTTTTTACCAAATATTCTCAATGGTTCTGCATATCCCCAGGGAAAATGAACACTGCCGCTTTAATCTATAACTTAGTTAAAACATTTATGCAGATAACAACCATCTCATCCGCACCACAGCAATTGTTGTAGAAAACACAGAAGCGCATTTGGACCCCTGAGATCCCTAAGGATATGAAAACAGAGCACTGCATTCCTGGTAAGTGTGATCAGAGCAGCACCATTAGGGTTGGCCAGAACTATATACCTAAATATGGTGTATATACCGTATTTTGACAGAGGTGGTCGACGGAGGACTGAAAAGGGGGTGTTTTTGAAATGTTCCCAGAGGATGCGCACCCCAGCTGGCAGTTTCTAAGCTCAGTGCCCAGAGGTAGCCGTTGGTTGCTTTGAACACCCAAGCTTGAAAGCTGCCAATAGGGTTGCACGTGTCTAATTGCCCGCGGTGTGAACCCAACCTTTCACCACCAATCTGTCATATCTCACCACCAACTGACCCGATTTGTGTCATATTTCAATAAAGAATATTATTGCAACAAAAATGGGGCAAAACGGAGCAGTAGTTGGCCATGTACTCCATTTTGGCCCATTTCCCTTGACAAATTTCAGCAAAAGGGGTGCCGAAAAGGGTGGAAAACCAAGTTCCATAAAGTCCGGTTTTTAGCATGTCAAGCGACTCCTGATCATAAAAAGAAGTACTCCTGTCGTGTTTTGAGGTGAAAAGAGGCCCTGGGTATAGTGTGGTGGCTCAATACGTAAACATTCAGTGCCAAAATTTGAACTGAATTTCTGCCCAGACCACTGGGGTAGTCCAATCCTTAAACTTCATAAAACATCTAGTTGTGTTATTTAAGCACGATTTGCATCAAAATAGGAACATTTCAGGACTTTTGCTCCGTCGACCACCTCTGGTATTTTGAGTAGGAAACATAACCAATATACGGTCATATACGGTGTATATATATGGTTGTGGTTAACCCTACGCATCAAGCACCGCTCAAGTAAAGCGCACAGCAATGTATCAGGAATGCACAAACTAACAAGTGTCTTTTTTTATGTGCAAAGGTGTTGGGAGCCGTGCAGTGTAGCGCAGAGCTCTGCTGTGGCTGATATTGTGGGCGACCTCTGCGTGTGAGTGCACAGGTTATGTGGGTGCCGTGCGCAGGTTATGTGGGTGCCGTGAGTGCCGTGCGTTGGTGTCGTGGGCACTGTGGGTGCCGTGCGCAGGTTATGTGGGTGCTAGACTGAATAACCTTCATGGAACTCTGCAGTCTTGATGCTCTGCTGCACTGAACACGTTGTGGGTTGTTTTTTTGTGCGGAGCAGTGCTGTGCGTAGATTTTGCGGATGCAAGAGTATGCTACCTTCACGAGGGTCCAGCAGTGTCGATGCTCTGCTGCACTGAACACGTTGTGGGTTGTTTTTTTTGTGCGGAGCAGTGCTGTACATAAGTTGTGCGTATGCGAGATTATGTTACCTTCACAGAGGTCCAGCAGTGTCGATGCTCTGCTGCACTGAACACACTGGGTGATGTCTGCAATGTATTGCTGCGCCCACGCATGTGTGTGTGTGTGTGTGTCAGTTGTGGGCACCTAAGACTTGGAAGCACGGCTTAATTGTTTTGTTTACCCAGGTATGTGCCGGCTGAAGAGGAGGGCATGGCAGGCGTGCTGGGCAGCTGTGTGTCTGCATTAGAAGGGGCTGTGGCATCGTGCTCCCTCCCGCCCTGGCCTCCCGCAGCTGTTGGCGTCAGTCCGCACGCGCAGGTGTGTATATGTTTGTAAGTGCATACATATACCTACGATATGCGTGGCTGTAAGTTTATATGATTCATTGTATGAGTGTGTCTCTTTGTATGGAAATTTCTTTAATAAGTCTTAGTCCCACATATTACTGTGCAGTAGTATCTCTGATGATTGCTGCTGTTTTTGTGTGTTTTTGTCCCAATGCTTTAACCACCTCTTACTGTGACTTCAGCCGCTCACTTTCTTCGGGGGTGAGGGATCTTATGTTGTTGTAATGGCATTATAAATGACGTAAGAGCTTTCAACCCCGAAGTCTTACATAGAAATGACACAAAAATAACATAGAAACGACACAGAAATGACGTAGAAATGACACGGAAATGACATAGAAATGACGTAGAAGTGACACGGAAATGACACGGAAATGGTATAGAAATGACATATAAATGAATGACGTGTATAATGGCCATCATGGAGCACTATAACACGGTCAATGCACTTGTATACTCAAAAGTATAATTGGCTGCTATTATTATACTGCCATCTTACGATGCAAACAGATTATTAATATGATTGTAAATCATGCACAGACAGTGTGTGCATGTGTCCTGTGTGCGCTTCACCCATTCCATGTGATCTCCAACCTCGCATAAAAGTATCATGGTACCTGTAAACACAGGTGGTGCTGTTTTGACAACCCCTGTATGCATTTACACCCTTTCCTCATTATCTGCAACCTCACACAGCTTCTGTGCACAAAGGCAATGCTGTTTTGATGGCTCTGATCTGCACTTCACCCTTTCCTCGTAACCCCATCTGTAACCCTGCACCCCTTTTCCTCTACCTGTGCACACACAGGCTGTGCTGTCCCGGCGGTTCCGCTTTGCGCTGCGCCTGTTGAGAGCTATCTCCGGATTTGAGGGCTTGTTAGCCCGCCCCATGCTGCTTCAGCTTGCCTTGAGTAGGGTGGTGGGCCAAGCCATGATGCCGTACCTTAGAACAGCAGGTGTGCTAAAAATTGATGATGCACAAACGTTCGAATTAGGCAGAGATGCCGCCGTACTTTTGGATAGAAAGTACGCAAGTGCATGCACACGCACATTCAAAACAGGCCATGATGCCATGCCATCAGACAGTAAGTACGCAAAGACATGCACGGGCGTAAGTTCAAAACAGGCCATGATACTGTTCCTTGCAACAGCAGGTGCGTGAAATCATGAATACACGTATGAATCAAACAATTTTAGGGCAGCAAGTGCGCTAAAACACGTGCATAGCACGCGTACATACTTGAGTTGAGAGGCCATGATACTGTTCCTTGCAACAGCAGGTGCGTGAAATCATGTTCGCAAATTTATGAATAATCAAATTTAGGGCTGCAAGTGCGCTCCAATGTGTGCATAGCACTCATACAATCTTGTACCCACACATAGATCCCTTGTACTCACGCATAGATCAGGCCATGATGCCGCCCCATAATACAATGGGTGCATAAAAGCATGCATATACACACATGCACACACATGCAATTTAAGTAGAAGTGCCTTATCGGAATGCAGCAAGTGCACTTCGAAATTCCATTTCATGTGACAGCACAGCATAAGGCAAGCATCCTGGATGAGTCTGCATAGATTGACAGCAAATTCTGGTTTTCCTTAACCAGTTTGAACACAACCTGAATTATTTACTCTTCAATTATAATACTGTCCGCAAAAAGAGGAGACGAGAGATTAAAACGCTACTGCCTACACGGCATTATGAACTGCACTTGTATTACTGCAGCGTCTCAGCTTCTTACCTTCACACGCAGCATTGACACCAGCCACTTCTGCAGCAATGCAAGCTATACATTTCATTCAGCTTTCACCAAGCTATTCCCAGATCGCCAAATGCTGCCCATCTTATTAAGCCTCGCGCAAATTCCCTCATTTCTCAGCGACATCAAAACACTTCACCTAGCCGAAGCTCCAAGCCGTGCTCCTTGCCTTGCCTAGCTTGTGCTTCTAATTGCTTGTTATAGCGATGCCCACCCACCAAGCCCCGAACTTTAATTGCTACTCATATCAAGTCCCCTTTATCTTTTATTCTGTGTACGCAGGTCAGCCAAGCTGCTGCCCTTGCATAATTTGCACTTCTTCTTGATCTTTTAGGCGGAAGTTCTCACCAAACTGAGCCCCTCAAGAAACTAACTTAAAATTTTATAATCTCTGTATCTGAACGCAGTCATGTCAGCCACAGCTGCCGCCCCCGTGCTATCAGCATCCGGACCTAGCTTCAATGACATGCTGCCATCCGTGAATGTGGCTGTGGCAAGGATGGAGGCCGTGGCTGGCAGCCTGTCGCCGGAGTGGTTTGCAGGTGTGTGTAGTTGTGTGTGTGCGTGTGTGTGTGTGTGAGTGTGTGTGTGTGTGTGCGCGTGTGTAAGTATGTGTGTTTGTGTGTGTGTCAGGGCAAGATGAGCTTGAGAGGAAGCCAAAGAGCAAGTGTTGACATATTTTATGTTGTTTGTAAATGTCATTCTTATGTAATTTGTTTATTGGCAAGGGCAGAGAGGCTTTAGCTGACAGCCTGTTGCTGGAGTGGTTTACAGGTGGCTGTATTACATCAAGGTGTGTGGGGTGAAGTCAAAAAGAGGCGGAAATTGCAACATGATTTGCTTTTGTATTGTGTGAGTCCACTACGATGAGCAGGCTACAAAATGTCTTGAAGGCTGGCAACCAGGATGAATTACAGAGTTAACTTGGAGCGAAGTGGAGGAACAGGATGGTCTGATGGGGTGGAGTAGTTTTGGTACCTGGTACCATCATGGTATCATAATGGCTCATTTTCCTTAATTAAACTGGGAAGTGATTTCCACTGTCCGCGTGGCTTTTCCTTTTTCATTATATTTTGCCTGACATAAAACTTCACACCCTATCTTTATGATCTCTTTGCTGTCTTTCACACAGGCCCCCAGACCCCCACCGAGGCAGCTCCCCTGCTAGAGATGACCACCAGTCTGGCCTCGAGTTTAGAGAACGCTGCAGGTAAGTTTCAACAAGTTTTTGCCAGCAGCAATGCCAACCAACAGTGGCATGTATTTTGGTAATCATAGTACAATGATGATTTTACCTATATACTTAATCAATCAAGGGAGGAGACATATGTACATGTTTCATATGCTCGTCGCATTTCACTAGTGACTGAAGGCTTGAACTTACCCCTTGACCGCTGCAGGTGGCAGCAGCAAGCAGCAGCCCCAACAACAGCAGCGGCTTTCTCACCTGGCTTCGCGAATGTGTCAGACGCTGCTACGGTTGGGGCAGGGCAAGCAGGCTGGAAAGCTGGCATCTTGCTACAGCATTTCTTTGTGATGTGACTGATACGGCATGTATTTACGCGAGCTGTTTTGTTTCGATAAAAGATCGTTGAGACAAACGCCTGTGCTATTCTTGTTTAGGAGATGGAAACTTGAAGATAGGGACTTATTAAATTCGTGGTCAGGAGCCACGCTGGCAAATCGAACCAAAAGACATTTAACCAAACAAACGCGACCCACGTACATCTAATCAAAATTTAAAACTGTTCAGACATTTCCCCTACCCAACAAGCAAAAAGGCATGAGAACAACACAATGGTTACAATGGTTAGTTTAGTTTAGTTTGGATTACAAAGGCATTCAACCTGGAATGGCTGCTCAACCTATGAGAACGAGGTAAACCTCAAAACAAACCAAGTAAAAAAAAGGGCTATAACGCAACTGGAAAATGCTAA
>Ga0307963_1004127_pt1 | contig 11550 bp, 15 predicted proteins | sample OrgLakmetagen594_FD_201829 | JGI IMG/M metagenome (GOLD analysis project Ga0307963, IMG submission 201829) | Saline water microbial communities from Organic Lake, Antarctica - #594 | ecosystem: Environmental > Aquatic > Non-marine Saline and Alkaline > Saline | place: Antarctica: Organic Lake...
CTCAATGTACGGGCCCGAACTTGAACCATGAATCACATGTTTTGAACTGACTCAGGAACAACACAACCTTTGTGCTGCTTGGCAAAGTTACAGGGCCAATTGCTCTGTTTGGCTGTGTAAACTACAGATTTTGGGGGTGTATGGACGTAAAACTACATGATTTGGGGGTGTGTGGTGCTGTGAGGTTGCACGAAGTATATTGGGGTGCGTGACAGGGTGCGTGATGATTGCATGGTAGTACGGTATGTTTTTCTCTTTTTTTTAAATGCATGTAGGGAAACAGCAGGTACAAGACGAGGTTTCCGGTGGTAGACTCAAGGGCAAGCAAGAGAGTGTTGAGAGTTCACACATGAAAGCACATGAAAGTAACCCTCTGTGCACACGCCCACCTTGTGAACTCTGGATCTGCAAATCTGGGGTGGATGAGTGCATCAGCAATCCCAAAATACCAGCACTTCTGCACGCACAGGAAGGCGTCACTTGCAAGACTGAGCTGAGGGGTCGAAGATAATTCTGGGAAGTCCAGCTGCTGGAGTGGTGAATTGTGAAGGGGAACAAGCTGATGCATTCAGATTCAGATAAAGCAGGCCACCCTGCTGGGAAAGTGTGAGCAGGCTCGAAGATTATGCAAGAGTGTTGTAGACATGGCTGTGTAAGTACAATCTTGGGCATCTTGAGACACGCTTGCAGTACACTCTTGCTTAAATTTAAAGTACAAACGCCATTAATCACCATCCAAGCTATATAAAACATGAACCTTGCGCACCCGGATACAATGAAAAACGAAGAGTGCGCATTCTAAACCACACTCACCATGTGTGGCTGAGGTACTCATCTGCCATTGACAAGCATAACGGTCTTGAAGCGCCCAAGGTGCAGACTGGGCACACCAGCTCATGGTGGTGTGGCTGCTGCTGCTGCCAGGGATCCACGACTGCCCACAGATTGGGAGGGAGTGGATGGAAAAACTGCTTGTGGCAAGGGCAGACGTGGAACTCCAGTTCCCATAGCTCCTTGCACCTCAAGATGCCGCGCACAAGGTGGAGTGATTTGGGGATGTTGTTGGGCTGGGGGATGGCCGACTTCTGTGTGTATGTGTGTGTGTGTATGTGTGTGTGTGAGTGTGTGTGTGTGTGACGTTCCTGCCTGTCACCCTACACACCTTGGCGTGTTACAGTGTGTGTGTGTCGAAGAAGTTGGGATCAGAACATGGTTGTGGGCAAACATCAGTTGCCGCATGCATGCAACGGTACAACAGCATGCCTCACCTTCCCTTTCCTTATCTGCGTTATCACGTCAATCTACCTCAATTACTCAAAGAGTATCAGGTTTTACGCTTGATCCAAACTGTCTTGACGGCAGCTATTTTATGGCAGCTGTTTTTCTTACCAAGCAAGTTGCCTGGCGTACTTACTAGCAACTTCAGCTGGTCCTCAAGAGCATCGTCCGTCACGATGTTACATTGCTTCCATTCTAGCTGCAGGCACAGCCACTGGCGCAGGCTGTAAGGACTGCCTTCCCAGACCTTGTTGTCCAGTTTCTCACGGTACCTCTCTGCTGTCTCACGCGACCCTGGCAGCTCTTCAAATGCCCCTACACCCTGCTGCCTCACCTCATCCTCATCATCATCACTCTCCCTCTCCTCCTCCGGGTCTGTCTCCCTTTCAGAATCAACCCACGCCACTCCTTCCTCCTCTGACTCGCTGTCACTACTGCCTCCAACCTCCCCACCCTGCTCCCCATCCCCGACATACTCCCCCAACCCATCAAGCTGCCCCTGATCTCCCTGCTGCTGTTCTTGCTCCTGCTGTTGTTCCTGTTCTTGCTTCCCGCCCTCACCTACAGGCTGCCGATGCTCAACCTCCCCTACATACTCCCCTGCCCCATTAAGTTGCCCCTGCTCTCCTTGTTGGTGCTCCCATGCAGCCCTCTCGAGCTCTTCACCCTCTCCTTGTTGCTGGCGCTCAGCCTCCCCGACATACTCCCCTGCCCCTTCGAGCTGTTCCTGCCCCTGCTCTCCTTGTTGGTGCTCCCATGCAGCCCCATATGACTCCCCTAGCTGCTGCTCGCCCTCCCCCACGCCCTCCCCTTTCTCATCACTGAAAACACGTTGTCTTTTCCTGCCACGATGAACTATGGGCAGGCTGTCATGCCCTGCTGACGCTGACGATGCTGCTGCTGCTCCAGGTGAGGCTGACGATTCTGCTGCTGCTGCTGCTCCTGATGAGGCTGACGATGCTGCTGCTGCTGCTCCTGATGAGGCTGACGATTCTGCTGCTGCTGCTCCTGATGAGGCTGACGATTGCTGCGGGCCTGTGTGTGTGTGTGTGTGTGTGTGTATGTGTGTGTGTGTGTGTATGTGTGTGTGTGTATGTGTGTGTGCGTGTGTGTGTGTGTGTGTGTATGTGTGTGTGTGTGTGTGTGAGCGTGTGTGTGTGTGAGTGTGTGTGTGTGTACATGCGCGTGCTGCTGCAAGCCAGGGCACACACGGTGCGTCATGTCAATATGAGGACAAGTCTCTGTGTGACAAGTCTCTATGTGAGGACAAGTCTCTATGTGTGTGTCTCAACGCCTATCCTCCTCTTCCGGAGACGCACCAACATCGCTGTCCTCATCGCCCCAGTCCATCTTCTTCACACGCAACGGGCGGGACGAAAACAAGACATGTGAAAAAGAGAGAGAAAAATAAATAATACAGGGAGGAAACGGAGGGAAAAGCCTGAAGAGCGTACAAACGGTGAGTTTACTCTCCAGGCAGCCCTCTTTTTGTCCGTACACAGAATCTCGCACCATGGGGTCACTGTGTGTAGCATCATGGCCATCCCCCCGCATTCGCAGCAATAGCAAACCTGAAGGCAGACTGAAGGGCCCTTCAGACCTCGAGGGCAACCCGAAGGCACACTGGAGGCAGAACTTGTAGTCACAGTGCTGGAAGCTCGCCTGGTCCAGTGAGAGCTCGAGATGGTGCGGTTTTCAGGAAAAATAACCGCGGCGTTGACCCTTCTTGCTCGTGTGCTGCTCGCCTCTCCCTGTGTCGTAGCATGAACTGTGGGTGAAAGCGTCGGCGAGGGTCTAAATCACACAACAGCTTCTCCACCGTTGATTGTGTGTCCCACTCCTGTAACTGCTTTTGGCTTTTGAGCGACATCCTTGGTTCCTCTCTGCCAGATGACTGTTGAACAGTATGCATGAACAATTGATACATAAACGGTATGAAAGTGGGGTGCTCAGCTTACAGGCAGGGCAGGACTCCACCAAACAAGCTTTCAACGTGTTCCAACAATTGCTCAATCACGCACTAGCTCGTAGCTGAGCCCATACACTTATACTTCTTTACAGGACCTACGAGATGTCCAGACCCTTGACCAGGAACCAAGGGAGCCAGCGGTAACGATCAAGTTGCAGTTACACGGCGATGCACCAAATGCAACCACCCACGAAACAAACAGGTAAGTATCTTTTTAAGCTTCCTTGGAATCCTGTGAGAGGCTGAATGGCGTTACACACACATACACACACGTGCACACGCACGCACACACGCACACTTATACATACACACACTCGCATACACACACACGCACATACTCGCACACACATGCACACACTCTCGTACATGCACCTCACACAGCTCACCAAACAGTCCTGGGGCATGCTCGAGTTTGTCAAGTGCTGGACCATCTCGTTATTTTGAGTCTCCCATGGCAACTCCTCCCCCTCCGAGTGGTGTGAGACGACACAGCGCAGCCACTGGTGCCGATGTGCAGCAGCAGTTCAACTGGAGCGAGAACCCATTCAGCACAGCATCGCCAGCGGCGTCAATGTCAACGCCCACGTCTACTGCAGGTATGCATGAGTGTGTGGGGGTGGGGGGGGGGTGGGGGGGTACGTGTTCTTTGGGATCTGTATGCTCTGTGGGTCTTGAGGTATCCAAGCTAGGGGTGAGACCAGCCAAGCATGAAATGAGCATGACTTGTTGCTTGCTCATGTGCAGCCCACTACTGTTCTCAAAAATTGTACATTTGCAAAAGCAGGTCAGAAGAACCCGAACCAGGGCGCACGTGCTCGCTTTGGCCATCAATCGCTGGTTCAAAAAGCGGGGCTTGTTACAAGTGGCCAACCTTGACCAGAACTCCTAACTGCTACCCCCCCTTGCAGGTGCTTTCCACACCCCCAACTCCCAACAACGGCAGCGTGGCAACAAATTCTTCACGCCCTACAACAACTCCGCCTTTAATGACGCCAACGTGAACAACAGCGACCAGTTCTACACGCCTTTTGAGGGAGGCGTGCTGCGTTCTGTGCCGCGTGCTTGTCCCCCCACTACAGAGACTTCATGTGGCAGGTTAGTACATGTGGGTGTGATTGTTAAAACGTGCAATTATAAAAGTGTGTGAGAGTGTGTCCACCTAGATGTATTTCAGCAGTGTACGTGCTTGATGAAGGCGAGCTGCATGTGAGCTATGCAAAGCAATAGCTCACAAATATTTATCCGCTGCATCACGCACAGATCTGCGGTCGGCCATCGCTTGCAGCATTTGAGGTGTGCAACACATATGTAACACACATTCAAGCTCATACAACTTATCGTTCGACTGCATCGCGCACAGGTCTGCAGTCGGCCACCGCCTGCAGCACGCCGCCTCTGGCTGCCCACCAGCAACAGCCAACGGTGAGGAGGGCGCTGCCACGCTCCTGGGGCGCAGAGGCAGCGCCCTGGGGGCTGACAATGACGACAAGGGGGTGAGGCTCATAGGTCCCCTCCAATCTGACGAGGCGTGTGCAGATGGCAGTGCAGACCATCACCTCAATGATCTGGTGGGGGGGCAGGGGGCTGATCTGGCAAGGGCAGAAGGGGAGCAAGAGCAGTCAATGATGTCTTTGCAATCAATTTCAAACGTGGGGTCGCCGCTGGCGAGCGAGGGAGGGGAGGAGGAGCCTCAGTCGGGGGTGTGGGCTGATGAGGAGAATGAGGAGGGTGGGGATGCGGCAGAGGAGCCTATACCAGGCACTACTGCAGATGCTGCTGTTGTGACGGCACCAGGGGCAGAAGTAGCAGAGGCAGAAATGACTGCTGGAGCCTGCAAGGTGGCTGCAAGCCCTGAGGCTGTGGCTGCAAGCATTGGGGAGGTTGTGGTGGCAAAAGAAGAGCTTGGCCATGCAGCTGAGCAGGAGGTGGCAGTGGCAAGAGAGGAGCAGTCTGAGCGTGCAGATGAGAGGAAGGCAGCTGCACAAGATCAGGAGGTTAGAGGGGTGGCTGAGGCTGCTGTAGCTGCTGAGCAGGGCAGTGCAGAAGGTGGTGCGTCAGCTGCAGTGGATGCAGCAGCTGTGGATGAGGGGGGTGCGATGCCAATGAAGGTAGACGATGAAGAGCAGGTTGCTGTTACTTCTACTGCGGGAGGTTTTCCAGGGGGAGGGGAGGTGGCCAGCAGCTGTGAGAAGGGTGCAGCGTCTTCAGGCACTCATGATTGGAGTGCGAGGAGCAGCGACCGACCTCACACCAGCAGCAGCTCGTCATCACCCACCAAGAGGGCTAGTGCAAACGACCCTCGTGCGCTGGCTGCATCACACAGCAGCAAGGGCAGGTCTCAGGTGGGTGTAGTTCCATCTCCGTTGTTCTGTGGCATTTCCTTCTAATCTGGCACGGCAGTAAGCAACCAGCATTCACAAGCTCATGCATACGCGCTCACACACACAACGCATCACACGCACAGGGAAAATGGAACGTGGGCCACGTGTCTGATTCCCCTGCTCTTCAGCCCCAGCACCCTCCCAAGCATGCATCCAACTGCATCCCAGATCATTTGCTGAAGTCAACAACCTTGGTATGTGATGACGACTGCTCGTAAATGTTATATTGTCACCGTCACCCCTTTCGTTTTACTAAAAAAGAGGTCCAAGCACATATGACATCATGCAGGCTCAAAGTCTCCGTTTTTAATCAATTGTAGGTGCTGCGCACAAACCGGCCGCTGCCAGACCCTGTGAGCGCACGCAAGCTGAAGATGACACTGCCTAAGACACCCATGCTTGCAACAGCGCAGCGCTTGGGCAGCCGCCCCCAGCAGGTGAGGGAGGGTGTGTGTGCGTATGAAGCGAGCTGATTGCATGGAGTAGGTGGGTGAAACGAGAATGCTCAATTTTCCTTGATCAACGGCAGTGTGGTGCTTTGTGTTCAGTGTTGTGCAAATACGGCGTCAATCACAAATGGCACCGTTAATTACGGTGCTTAAATGACGTCTACGTCACATAACCGTAATTAACGGTGAAATTCATACTGACGGTGGGAAATCGTAAGTAACGGTGCAGCGTCAGGTACTCAGTGGCTCAGAGTGCCAACTCAAGCTCCGAATTCCCCACAAACAACATTTGCGATTTGCGATTTGCGATATAAATATAAAATGTCCTCCGGTAATCAGGCCAAGCAGGCTCGTGTGGCCCTGAGTCAGTCGAGCCTGGCCCAGCCTGGCCAGCTGCTGACAGTTTCCTACCGTAAATAACTAATTTCTGACGGTTTCCCACCGTAAATAACTGTAAAGCCGACTGTCAGACGTCAAAAATTAAAATCACCGTAAATTACGCTTAAGCGCCTGAGGATTAGTTTCTGACGGTCAAAACCGTAAATTATGCCTGATTGTCAAATGACGGTTGACGGCGTCAACCGTAAAGTGCACAACACTGTTTGTGTTGCCCCCATACATGCCTGTTAATCAGCCTATGACTTCTACTGTATCCCATCACAAGAGGAATTTATTGCTCTGTGCAGCTGCCGTTGCGCAAGCATTTGCAAATACTTACACACTCACGCACACGTATACACACGGTCAGACACTCACACACTCAAACACACATACATACATACATACATACATACATACATACATACATACATACATACATACATACATACATACATACATACATACATACATACATACATACATGCATGCATGCATACAGGCACCTCAAAGCGCGGGTGGTCCAGAAGGTGGCAGAGTCCGCCGTGCCTCATACACACATACACCTTCCAAGCCCATGACCTCTACACAAGCAGCCCACGCCGGCCCAGGCGCCAAAGCGCGACGCTCCTCCTACACACACACACCCTCCCCCTCCCCTGCCCCCTCTTCAGCAGCTGCTTCAATGCAAGCACACACACCCAAAGCTGCATGGCCAGCAGGTGTTGCCCTGGAGGATGGGGGTGCCGCTGGTGAGGTGGCTGATCCTGAGGCTGCTGCAGCTGCAGCTGCGCATTTTGCCACGCTGTCCTCGAGAGTGACTTCCCTAGCATCACGTCGTGTTGCAGGTGCAGGTAGGGTTGTATGTGTGTGTGTGCACTTATGTTGCCATCATGTCGTGCTGTAGGTGCAGGCCTGTACACACGTTCAGATATGCTGGCCATGCTGTCCATTAAGGTCGTTTAATCATGTCACGCTGAGAGTGCAGGAGGGTGGTGGTGAATGGATGCGTAGGTGTGTGCATATGAGTATGGACTTGGACCGTAAGCCTGATAATGGTACAGCGGTGGCGTGGGTGTGGTGTTTTGGGCGTTGGATGGGTGAGCTACATGCCATTCCTTTACTGCTCCTACGGTGGTGTTTGTTTATCAAGGGCTGCTAGCTGTTCCCAGAAATAGCTATGCAAAACCTTTTGCACCCCAGCACAATGACAGAAAATCCGGCAGAAGGTTGCAAAAATAGCCTTACGCCGTGGAATTTTCATACACTGTGAGCTGTGATGTGAGTATGTTGTGTGCTGAGTGCACGTCACGCCACGCCACATGTGCAGATCTTGACACACATACGCACACACGCGCGCACACACACACAGGTTCTGCAGCAGCTGCAACATGTAAGGAGGCCTCCTCTATTGCAGCTGCAGCGTCATCAAGCGCAACAGCAGGTGCGAGTGCTAGTTGTAGCTTGACGCGTGTGATGAGTGGGTGAGGTGAATGTTGGGGAAGAGCAAAGTGTTGTAGTATGAGTGGCTGCATTCCGTACGTTTTGTTGGGCAGGGGGGGTTACATGAACTTACTATCAAAAGAAAGAGGTGAGCAATGTCAGTCAGAACTGTATACCAAACCCGTTTTGCATCAGATACTCATGATCAATGCAGGCTGATACAAACACTGGTTTGCAAGCTGTCAAACACATTATAACCCACTTGCCTTTGGGAAACACAGACAATGATCATGAGGCTACAGTTAACAGCAGCACCATCAACCAGCAGCCTCCAACTGCGTCGCCTGCCCCTGCCTCACCAACCACTGAGACCCAGCCCACCGCGGCTGCTGCTGAAGCTTTGAGCGCCACAGGTGAGGGACGGGCTGGGTAATCAGTGTGGACAAAGGTGCCGAGAGACAAATTACTGACAAATTAGGGACGGGCTGGATATTCAGTGTTGACAAAGGTGCCAAGAGACAAATCACAAATCACTGTATCAATGGTGAAAGACAGGCTGGGTATTGGTATGGACAAGGGGTTTGCTCTGTATCAGGTAGGGCCCAAGTTCCACGCAAATTGGTGTGCTCGGTTCCAACAAGCAGTCCCAGCACCACAGGCAAAAGGTGGACCGTGTGTCAAGTGCAGGTGTGGGGACAGAGAGTATGTTGAGATTGTGTGGCTAATGTGGAAGGGCAGAGGGGCAGGCATAGCCAGTGTGCTTCTGCTGAACATGTGATCGCAGAGTGCTACAGAGGCAAGCAGGGGAAATGTCCACATAATGTATAGCAAGATCTAGTTGCACAAGTGAAGGCAGAAACAGATTGGGAGTGGCTAGTACTTGTTCGCAATGTGTGGACATGACAATGGGGCACTAATAATCTGCAACAAAACATCAGTGAGGTTTGAGGGAAAGGAGTTTATTTTTGTGCGACCTGGTGCATGTACAGGCTGTTGCTGGGGTTGGGTGGACAGATCATGTATAAGTGAAATAGCCTAATGCAGTGTTAATTTCTTGGCCTGGTCATGTTTAAGGGGATGCTATGTCTGGGAGCTAAGCTGAGGAGATAAAAACAACAAGTGTTGGTGATCCATCAGTCTGTAATGCATTATCCAGCAGAATACAGATCTCTAAATAGGACTGATCTGGCAGCGTACCTGCCTGACTTATAGTTCACGTGTTGAACCTGGGCGCTAAAGATGTTGCACATATGACAAGGAAATGTACACATTTGGAAGCACTGACCCTTGAATACTAAATGCTCTTATCCATATGGCACGGCAATTCATCCGAGTGGCACTTGGACACCGATGCTTGTTAACCTTACACAAGCACACATACAAGTTGCAACCTTTATTTACATGCACACAAATCCAATGTACAAAACGCACATGCATGTGAGCACGCCCTTGTGATTTTTGACATTTGCGGTATGACAGGCCTACATTTTTTTGTGTGCAAACCCTACACATACACACACGCACATATACAAACATACACTCACGCACAAAACACAGTTCAAAACAAGGCCTCCAGCAAGGCTGACAGTGCTGCACGAGTCAGCGTGCGTGCCAGCGCAGCAGCGGCGGCCGCCGCTGCTGTGAGGTCCAAGTCCAGCAATGGTGCCTCCCACCAGCTAAAAGCAGCAGCAGACACAGCTGCTGCTCCTCCTGTTATGTCTCACACTGCTGTCACACCTGAAAAGAGGGCAGCAGCAGCACCACCACCAGCAACAAAAACGGCTGCAACACCTGACAGGAAGGCAGCGCCAGCAGCACCAGCAACGAGGACGGCAGCAACATCTGAGAAGAAGGGAGCGCCAGCAGCACCCTCAGCAACAACCCCTCCCCCCAAAGCTTTCATGCCACGTAGGGATAGTGCTGCCATCCCCCCTGATGGCAGCCGTTTAAGGCCTTCAGGCGCTGCTCTGACATTGAACAGGTCCCCCTCGTTCACTGCCACCACACCTCCTTCTCGCGCCCAGCAGCGCAGTGCAAGTGTGGGCGGCTCAGCTGCAACACTGAGGAGGAGCAGCACCCCCCCTCCCCCTAACATGCCCCTCACGCGTGCACAGCAGGTACAGAATGTGTGAGGGTGTGTGCGAGAGATCTGACTGGTTGCTTATCAGCATGAAGCCAGCTGCGTGCAAGTGGTACCTGGTGTACTTAGGGTTGGCCAGAACCGTATGTATACGCTGTATATGACTGTATATTTGATAAGATCCCTGCAAGAAGTACCAAAATGTCGTATATACACCGTATATATATGGTTCTGGCCAGCAATATGAGGCTGTTTTATGACCGCAGCCTTGATGTGGTCTTGCCAACAGGATTGCCCCCCAGGATACCACCTTAACATTTCGAGCATCCATAAAAAAGCAAGACTTTGTTAACAGCCCCAATGCTACTCCACCCAAAAGTACCAATGACCGTGACCGCTCCACGCACGCGTGCACACACACATAAACATACACACTAACACACACAAAGATGCATGCACACACACGCACACACAAAGATACACGCGCACACACACACACACAATGCATGCACATGCAGCGCGCTCTGAGCGCCGGACAGCAACAGCAGCAACGTGGCCAAACGGCAGTTACACCTGAAAAGAGGGAGCAACACAGCCGCTCAACTGGAACCCCCGGAATGAGGGGCCTGAGTGCGCCGTCTGCTGCAGATCCAGGTCCAGGGCCTGCAAAAGCTCAGCACATAACAGCTGCCCAGTCAGCTGCGCAGCGCCGCAATCGAGGAGCTGCTGCTGCTGCTCGGCCTGCCACAGCAGCAGCAGGAGGAGGAGGAGGTGGGGCAATGGCACGAAAAGAGGGGGCTGGGGCAAGGCCTGCAACTGCCCCCACCCCTAGTACACCTCCACGCCAAGGTGCTAGCAGCACAAAGGCTGTCCCCACCTCTACCTCTTCCCATCAGCAGCTGCAGCAGCAGCAGCAGCAGCAGCTGCAGCTGGGTGAGCGCAAGACAGCAGGTGCAGCTGTCAAGGCAGCAGTGGCATTGCCTAAAGCATCCGCAGGCAAAGCAAGCTGCCCCACAGCAGCAGAGGGTGGCAAACTTGTCGGCAAAGGTGCGGCCGGAAACCAAGCAGCACCAGCAACGGCACGTACCCAACAAGTACCTGCCAAAAAGTCGGCGGTGCCAAAGCTGGGTGCTGCTGCTGCTAAGGTGCCTGCTGCTCAGGCAGCAGCGCCCGCTCCCACTGCAGCACCCAGGCATGCCTGCAAGAAAGCAGATGCAGCAGCACACCCTGCTGCTGTACCAAGGCATGTGTGCAAGCATGCAGAGGCGGCAGCTAACAGAGCAAGGATGGCAGCAGAGGCAAAGGCTGTTTCAGAGGCTAGGGCGGGTGAGAGGAGGCAGGCTGCAGAGGCAAAAGCAGCAGCTGAGGCAAGAGTGGCAGAGAGCAGACGGGAAGCTGAGGCACAGGCAGCTGCAGGTGTGTGTTATTGTATGTATTTTAAATGCAGTTCCGTGCGCAGGTGTGCATTTTGTGTGTGTTTGTATGAGAGAGAGAGAGAGAGAGAGAGAGAGAGAGAGAGAGAGAGAGAGACTGAGAGAGAGAGAGAGAGAGAGAGAGAGAGAGAGAGAGAGA
>Ga0307963_1004131_pt1:0-7500 | contig 11545 bp, 12 predicted proteins | sample OrgLakmetagen594_FD_201829 | JGI IMG/M metagenome (GOLD analysis project Ga0307963, IMG submission 201829) | Saline water microbial communities from Organic Lake, Antarctica - #594 | ecosystem: Environmental > Aquatic > Non-marine Saline and Alkaline > Saline | place: Antarctica: Organic...
ATTTGTATCTTGCTTCTTTTGATAGTTCTTGCTGGTCTGCTCAAGTCTCGAATGCGTTCAATGGACTGCAAGGTAGTGCAATGTTCAAACAGAAAATGCTGAGAGCCACACAGGTTCCCATGCAAGAATTCATTTGCGATTTGCGTTTCAGACATTTAAAAGTATGGAGGGAAGCTGATTTTTCATGTCCTCGCGCAGTAAACAAGAAAGCAGTGACGTATCACAAGTGGTGTTGGAGTTCTGAGAGTGTTCCTAGAGGTTCTCCTTTTTCTATCCCCTCCTACTTGTACAAGGATTTAGACAAAGATGTTTTGAGGAATTTCATGGGAATTTCAGCAGGTTCAGATTGCGTGCACACCATTTGAGAGTGGAGTCTTGCAAATGGCATGGTGGTTCTAGCATTTGTGATAAATGTGAGTGTGGAGAAGTTCAAGTTGAGAAGCATGTGCTTATCTTTTGCAGGTGTGCTGAAGTGTGCGAGCTGCGCATGAGATTCAGAGACCTTTTTGAAGGAATGTTTAAGACTCTGCGTGCGTTTGCTCCTTCGAGCTTTGAATTTAATTCTTTCTTGGCTTGTCATCACAGTATCACTGATTTTAAGATCAATGCATTCCTGAATCAAGACTCATACAGGTCTCTCCTCAAGTTTGTCAGATTTAGTTTCAATTTTCGACACTGGTTGATTTTGTTTCACCAGCCAATTGCCATCAGCCAGAGTCTCGGGCTGTAGGCCATCCTTGCAACCCTTGTAACCCCAAGTCTGGTGCTACAACAACAATCATCCCAGTTTTTACACGTTTTACGTACGCAGCCTAGCAGTCGCACGTTTTGACTGATGACTTAACTTGTAAACCTTGTAGTAGGGCTTGGACTATCAGTGCACGCACTTGCCATATTATTACGTTTCATAATCAAATTCCTATATTCCTCATTTTAGTGTGTTGGCAATCAGAAAGTACTACTCTCGTATATGAAATGCACTGTAAGTGCAGTGGCAGATGGGCCAGTTTGCATTGGGGGAAAAGCTGTATCGGAAGGCATGCTTTTGATTGAAGACCTATTGCAACCATTCAACAAATAATTTGTAATGGGCGGAAGGAATTAATAGTTGTAACAAGCATTGTTACATGTGTGGTACCGGAGTTAGTTAGCCTAACTCCTTACTGCAAGGAGGGGATATTATCCCTGGGGAGCTGGATTTCAGCAGAGTTAATATACTAGAAATTACACAATTTCCTGATTTCTCTGCTAGGCAGCAGCTCACAGACACGGGCGAGCTTGGGGCCCGTGTCCTCCCGCGTCAATTCCACAGCCTAAGGTACTACTGTCGGTACTACACTTAGCGCTGTTACATTTGGCATCAAAGCCGAGGTTCTCGGTTCGAGTCCTCTGGCCCGCAAAAACGGTGTTTTTGCGCACGCTTTACACTTCACCGCATAACCTCCGAGTGGACTCCGTCTAAAATCGAAAGCCTCTATCATGTAAAACCGTACAGGTTTAGGGAGTTGTGATATGCTTACGAGGACGCAAGCACTTGAGGGTGGGGCGAATGTAACATGCATAAGTAAAGTACAATTTACTTATCACATATTCATCCGGTTAACCGTTTTGGGCTACTACGCTACAATAGTTGCAGGTAAAAATATGGCAACTATACCAATCGGTGTAGCCAGAACAAGAAAGCGCCTCTTTGCTAAATTGAACAGTAGGATTGCTTGTCATGCAGCGCCATGCTCCTACACGTCCTGGCTTCAATGACACTGGCTTGCTTACTTTCTTGACATCTGCAGACAAGATAGACTTGCAAGGAAAGAACTATTGCTGCCTTCCTGGCTCCTCTTGCCCGGCCCTAGGCTGGGATGGAGATGGGGTGCTAGACGGGGAATCAAGCGTCTCTTCTTCACTTGATGCCTGTGAGCATGAAAATGGTTACTTTAGCAAGCTGCCATGGCTGTCCCCAAGCAGAACAGTTTGAGTCACATAATTTAGAAGGGGCAACCATAAAGTGGGTCAAGGTGCTACATACTGCTGACAAAAAAGTGCAAATCGACTGACTATCACGGCCAGACCTCCTTTAAACAAACCTGCATTCCAAACGCTTTTTCTAAATCCACATCAAATAGGCTCACAATCCTTAGGCGGTCAACGTCCTCATCAGTGGCACCAAAAATCTGCAGAAAGATCCGCGGAGAAGGCAGGAGAGTTAACAAGCTGATAATTTGGAATGGAGCAGCATGAGGACAAATGCCCCATGATAATTATAAGAAACTGTGTAATTTTTATGGAAGGATGGGTCATGACCTCACCGAGTCTCGCCAGGTGCGAGGCTCGCCAAGCTTTGGCGAGCCTTCTTGTCGGCGTGAAAGACACTCGTCGGCCGGCGGATGTCCATTTTTTGGGCGCACTTTGTGAGAACTTCCAACAATCCCCCTTCAAACTTTGCGAAATTGAGTGCAAATTTTGTCTATGTACTATTACCGTTTTGCGCTTTTAGTATTGCGAGGCCTACTCTTTGCGAGGTGCCAAAATAATTAGATTACCGTACAGAGAATATATCACGCCGCAAATATAATGTTTTGGAGGGGTGCAGCTAACTGCGGACAGGGATTTTAACAGGGATGGGTCACAAGGCGAATTCGTATAATACGGCGTATTGTATTAAACGTGTATTTTACTGCATTGGACAAATCAGGCCGTATTGTACGATTACAATCTAAACCCATTTCGACGATTTTTGCCGTTTTTTGCATTTCCAGACGAATTTCCGCCCAGAAACGACCTTCCAGCAAACTTCCGATGTCATTATTACCTGAATCAATTACATTTAATATATTGGAAAATAACTAGATACGTTTTGGGCGATTTTGGGGCGAATCAGGTCCATTTTGGGTCCATATTAAACATCTCTGAAGTCCGTATGACCCATCCCTGGATTTATATAAATATTTTTGGGGCTGCGAATTGGGTGCAGATTAGTGAAAATTTATTATTTTTGAGAAAGACAGCGAGGATGAGGGGAGAGCAGTGCGAGCGAGGAAGATGGGGAGGGCAGCGAGGAAGAGAGCGAGGGGGAGGGCAGTGGGGATGAGGAGGGAGAGGGCATGGACTAGATTGCGAAATGATTGGGATGCGAGCACAAGTTGTGCGAGTTACGCGCAATCACAGAGTTGGAATGAACGAGAACTTGGAATGAGCTTTGGCGTGCAACTAGAGAGCAGTCAGTTTTTTGAGCAGTTTGACAACTCTTTCTTGCTTGGGTACAAACCTGCCAGGCTCATGTTTGCATGCAGAGGGCGACAACAGCCCACCCTGTGGTCAATATCTTCTGCAAAAGTAAACTTCCATGCATGTAATGAAGCAATGGTAAGGTCAGGGGCCACATCAGGGATTGTTTGGCCCTGCGGATTTGTGCGGATAGGAGGATAATAATTATTGAAAGGGGTGCAGATTTGGTGCGGATTTGCAAAATATTTGTTTTTGGGGGGTGCGGCAGGAAGCTTCAGTAAGCATAACCTTTGGATGGCACTGTCAAATCGATTAAGAAATTTATATACGAAATCCTCTCGTCGAGAGCTGTTAATTGATATATGTATGGGTATAATTGAAGGGGGGAAGGGAGGGGGGGTCTGGGGGGTGTTCAAGTTTTTTGGCCCCCCCTCCAAAAATTTACTCGGCCACTCCAACGAAGTTTCAAATATATCGCTGGAATCCTCAGCTCAATCCCAGTCGATTGGCCTTTTTGGGCAAATTGGGTTAAGGGTGGGGTCTGTGGACATGTCCAAAAGTCAGAGGCACACGCGCTCGGGTGCAGGCCGCGGGGTGAGTCAAGCCGATGGAGCAGCAATTCACCCCAAACTTACAGGATTGTGCCAGCATGAGATAGTCAGTGGAGTTCTGAAGAAATGGAAGCAATGTGGGACTGTGCAAGCCAGTTATGGGTGCCTGGTAGGTCACGTGTGCATGGGCGTCCGTACCTCAGTTTTTGCCCCATAACTCTGCAACACTTCAGATTCAGGTCCTGATGGGTATGTAGATGGATGCCTATTTGAAAAAGGAGTAGATTGGTACCCTTTATGTCTGGGTGGGGGCACCGGAAGGGGGGTTTAGGGGGAAGGGGGGGTGTCAGGGGGGTCCAGCCTATACAACTTTTTTTTTCTGGAGCCTCCTGGGTGCGGAATGATTAATTCTCTGTACGGTATATAGCTTGCAATTATCAAGCTTTTGCAAGATCCTTCAAAAGTTGGGAAATTGCCAAAACTGCGGTTTTAACCCGATATTTTGCTGGGCTTTTCCCCCTTCTTCTGGGCCTCGGGGAGCTTTTGCATCTGCTGCTGCTGTATGATGGCTGCCAGCTGCATGCAAGCACACGTGCTCCACCTTCAAAAGTTGTGCACCTGAGTCGCAGCAGCCCTGTACTCATGCTTCGTTCTTGGAGAAGCTTTCTTCCCCATTGGAGGCTGTGCAAAGTTTGCCCAAAGTCTAAATGGGGCCTGCCAAGCAGGTGCAGCATGCGCTTGCTCAGGGCAATGTCAGCCTTAGAAGCTTCCAAGGCGGAACCCCGTCCGCTTCTCAGGGTGCAACACGGCCATATGATAACAACTACCCCTCAAACGATGGGGGTCCTTTGTGGAGCCCAGAATTGTCCCCGCTGGAAAGTCGAACTTTTGCGACGTTCAAAAAAGCTTTTTTCGGCCTGACATATTGAAAGGGGCCTCAATATGTTACTTGCAAAACAACAAGCGCAATACGGTATTTTTGATATTTATAAAGATCACAATCTGGGATAGCACACGTTCACAAGCTCACAGGGTGGAGTGACCAGCCCATCAGAACATCACCGAGAAAGAGAGGAGGCAGGAGGCTGTTAATAAAATCCTGACAGTCACGTATATATTTTGGGCCTCCGGCCCAATATTATCCCCCCCCTAAACCCCCTCCCTGACCCCCCATACTAATAAAGAGGGTGTCAATTTGCTCAGAATGAAAACAGCTACCTCCCTGCACAATCTTAGCCAAATAAATTTATACCTGATGTGTTGTAGGGCAAACACTGATATGCGCACGCTCTTGCACTGACCACCTGCTCAGTGCACAAATCCAACCAAAACCTTTGCCAAAGCAATCTCTTACTTCATTTATGCAACTTATGTATAATGCAATGCTGAACTGCAAGTTTGGAATCAATTGCTGGTAATTTGCCTGAACGCACCCCTGCGCCCTACTTGGGGGCATTCCATGCATTTCTGTGACCAGGCACCTATACCCCCCCTTTTATCAAATCGCCTAATAAGGTTGCCACTCGACTGAGCCAGAGCTGAGGATTCCAAAAACATGTTTATTATTTGCTGGAAGTGGCCCAGAAATTGTCTGGAGACCCCCCAAATGACCACCCACCAACCGACCCCTCAGAATCGACTCATTTATATACCGATCGATAGCTCTCGACGTTAGGATTCCGAAGATGTCATTTATATCTCAACTGACACATGATGCCAAAATATTATGATAACTTAAGCCTCCTGATTTGGGTCTCACAATGGTTCATTGTTTCAAAGTAACGCGAGCCTACTACGGCAGCGAGCCTTTTGGAAATGTTGGACCCCCTTTTTATCCACTCTTAATTATGTATGAGCAGTCTAGAACATTGCATTTGGTTGCATTAAGGAAATATGAAGATGTTTGTTGCTGCGTTCTTGGGCCAGGCCTGTGCCCCATTAATTACAGTTAATTTGCTGGTGTAAAGATGTTTCAGCCTTGTTCACTGCTTGTGCAAATTTTTTCAATCGAGGGTGTTTCCTGCATTGATGGACGATGAAAAGACTCACGAAACGGTCAAGCACGCGAGTCCCTCAACCAAATTGCATAAATTGATTGTGACAGTGCCGACAACCCACTCCCATTAATTCAATTACTTTATTGGAAATGACTGGGTTCCCTTGTTCCCGCAACAGCTGGCAACATTGATATGAAAATTAAAAGCGACGCTTATACATGTACACATACATGTACACCTTATTGATACTTTTGTTGCAGTTACCATAAATCAAATCCGACGTAAATAAAGCCACAAACCTTCCGTAGGTCTGCTGTTACTGCTGCATCGCCCGTCTGCTTCACAAGAGGTTCATATTCTGTGTAAAAACAATCAAGGAATAGTTGAAGTTGACCGTTAAAGGCGCAAGTGTGCATGTCTAATGCAATGGAAAATGGTCGGACAAAATATAGGCACGAGATCTAGCTGCATCTTTGTAACATCTTCAATTCTAACATCTCTTGCCTTCGACAAAGCAGTAAGCCATTTCCAACAACGTGATAACTAACACTGCAAGGCAGCTGCGCAGCAGTTGACTTTGGTACCTGTAAGAAATAGCAGCTTGCGGAACAGGTTCTGGCAGGTTGCCTTGCGCTCAATCCCGTCAGGCGTCATGCCTTCTGTGTTCAGCATCAGTGTGCCGTATCTGCACCCCAAAAATTTATAAAGCAATAAAAGCGAATGAATTCAATTGCAGGTGCTGTTGTTGTTGCAATTGTTGCTACCTCCTTTCACTATGTCAAATACTAAGACAGATAAGGCCCAATTTGCAATAAGGAAAAGTGGCATAGTACAGCAGTCAGAGCTAGCCGTTTCTGCCAGAGAGAATGAGAGAGAGAGAGAGAGAGAGAGAGAGAGAGAGAGAAAGAGAGAGAGAGATGAAACACCATTTTTCCCCCTAGCACTTGCACCCACTTTTCATAGATGCGTGCAGCACGCTCTCGCAAAGCCTCGGCCACATCATTATCGGATAAGCCGCATGCCTCCCTCAGCGCAAGGATGTCATCCACAGTCGTCTGCAGTAGCAGATAGGTACACGTATCAAATGCTAGGGTGGGAAGACAGGAAGGTGTTCCAGTGACACTTGTTACCCTTTTGCATGCTCTCAACAAACCAAAGACAAAGGTTGAAACACCAGCGTCCAAATGGGGGGGAGGTTGAAGCGTTGATGTATATACGGGCAGGAAATAGGAAAGAACAAACAGCGGGCACCACCCTATGTTGTAGGTCTGAGACTCGTAATGCCGGCGCCATATCCTTCCAAAAAATTTAAGGTGATTAGGAGTAACACCTTCACATAATTCCAAATTGGCGCTTGTTCAGAACTAGCTGAGGAGGGTGGAGTAAATTGCCTGTGCTGCTAGGACACCTGCCTGCAAGTCCTTACACGGATCCCTCTCCCTCGCCACCAAGTGCCAGCACACTCGTGCCGAATTCAATACCGTCAACCCACTCACCTGGTCAAATGTTCGCTCCCTCAGCATGTACCACAGATACTTTCGAAAGATCTCCACAGTCGAGAAATTGGTCTTGGAACGCAAGGACTGCAAAGAAGAAAACAAGGAAAACTTACCAAGCTTGCGCAATTTTGATACAGCAAAGCCTACTCAAATGGTGGAACAAAATTTTAGTATTTGGGAGAAGCAAACAACACACTGAGAGCCTTTCAGTTTTGGGCATACAGCACA
>Ga0307963_1004134_pt1 | contig 11541 bp, 13 predicted proteins | sample OrgLakmetagen594_FD_201829 | JGI IMG/M metagenome (GOLD analysis project Ga0307963, IMG submission 201829) | Saline water microbial communities from Organic Lake, Antarctica - #594 | ecosystem: Environmental > Aquatic > Non-marine Saline and Alkaline > Saline | place: Antarctica: Organic Lake...
ATCCAGTAGTATTCCCCAAAGGTACACCAAAATGTGTGTGATATATCCTCATAATTCTGCTGGAATGGTGAGCTTCATGTGGTGTCAAAATGTCAAGATATCTCTAGCCCCCAATGATACGTTCACGTAGAGTGAGTTCAAACTGTTCTAGATTGATAGTCTGACGAGATCGTATGGCATCCAAAAGCTGTTGAGATGTAGGTAAATCTTGGAGCGCATGCAGAACCTGGTAAGTCCATGTATCACTCCTGTTTGCAAGAAGTAAATCAGCCCGCACAATTTCTCAAGAAGCAAGAGGGTTGTTTAAAGAGAGTAAACTGTTCCAGAATCTTATGGTGCATCCGAACCAGTAGAAAAAGATGGGCATCTGGTCTGTTTCACGGAGCTCGCAGTAAGTATCAGTACCTTTCTTGACACCCAGGAGTTTTTTCAGGAAGCCAAGATGAAGGGCGTGTGCACGGCCGGGTGGTTACTGAGGAATCATATGTCAGTGAAAAAGTGGCGCATACTTGACATCCGTACAGGCCAGCTGTCAAAGCGAATACCTGGAAAAGCCACAACATGGCATGACAAGTTCTAGAGGTGTGCCATCGTACGTGAAGGTGGGAATCGCAGAAGTATCCTTGCTGAAGAAGACCATGACTTTTGTTTTGTCAGTGTTGAGCTTGAGCCCCTTGAAACGTGTGTAGTTGTGAAATTTGTTTAGCTGGAACTGTAGGCATTCAGCTGTGTTTGAAGTGAGAGCAATGTCATCAGCATAATCACAAGGAGGGACCTGAACTGAATCCAAGGCAGTGGCAGCACCTCTCTGCACGGTCAAGAATCTGTCAATGTCTGTGGAAATAAGAACGCGTACAAGGTTTACAAAAAAAGGCCTTTAGTTAAGAAGTGCGACTGCTGGCCTGCTCATAAAAAGCAAGTTTATAGCCTAACTTGCAATTCATTGCTTACAGAGTTACAAGGTTTACAAAGAAAGGCCTTTAGTTAAAAAGTGCGACTGCTAGTTTGCTCATAAAACGTGATTAATTTAGAGTTACAAAGTCCATGCTTAAGCTGGTACCATGAGTTTTCGTGCAAAGTTCATGTCGGAAGAATGAAAGCTTCAAGTTGTTATCGTAAGAACGCGTACAGGAGCTGCAGGGAGAAACTTTCTAAGGGATCCATTCAGTGAGGGTGCGTGCAGTGGAATAGAACATGTTTCTTGTCCTGGACATCACCAGTCTCACACAAGACACAAGTAGGGAAAGAGGTGGAATCCCAGTTTGCTGTTTCAAAGCAAAGGGTGTGAACACCAAGTCTGAAACGAGCCATACTGTGAATGACAGGAAGGTCAAGAAGCATGTACCTGGGAAGCCTATAGCTAGGGAGGATGGATAACCACAGCTCTTTGTGCAGGCAGTGGTGCGCACCACTGGTGACACGTCAGCGTTTTGCTGTTGCACACTCTCGGGTGGCTATCAAAAAAGGTGCCCAAAACTCTAAATGCCTGTCATTGATGTCCACGACAAATTGACTGAGATTGATCGTCTCAGAGTTCAACAACTTCTATTGCAGCATGAAACCAGTTGAACTGCAGGGGCTCCAGACCACACTCCTGTATAACGCACCATGAAGGAGTGGTGTCTCTGCCAGAGTGACTCCAGTCCTCAGTGCCTCCGGTCCTCAGTGCCTCCGGTCCTCAGTGACTCCAAGAATCCTTTCCTTGTTCTTGTGGCTGAGCAGTTGTTTGGCTACGTTTTCTGCCTCAGCAACAGGGCTTAGTCTATTTAAAGAACTATTTATTTAAATCCACTATCCTGCTTCCAAATACTCTTTTCAGTTCCGTGCCATAGAAGAAACACAAAGAGAGATGCTGATGTATTGCAATTCATGTTTGCTTTGTAGACCTTTCTATAGGCTTGCACTAAGTGACTGTGTTGGTGAAATAGCATGGCAGGTTCAGTGCTGTAGACTGGCTATGTAACTCCGTAGTTATTGTGGATTGGCAGTGGCCGAGATGGGTGGTCATCCCTGTAGACCCTTAGCGTAGCTCTGTAATGTCTGTGCCTGGTGCTCTTGCTTGTTTGAGGCTGGTACTCCAGTCTCTTTGTGACTTCTTTTCTCCTTCTGGTACTCTGTTGGACCTTTCTGACTGGGCCTTTTTTGCCTGCCAGTAAAGGAGTTTTACGGTACTCGGTACCAAATTTGGCTTACTTTTCCTTAACTTCATGTGGGGAGTGGTTTTCACTGCCTGCGTAGTTTTTGTTCTTATTGAGGCTGGCAGTGGCCGAGACGGTGGTCATCCCTGGTAGACCCTAAGCTTAGCTCTGCAGTTTCTGTGCCTGGTGCTCTTGCTTGTTAAGGCTGGTACTCCAGTCTCTTTGTGACTTCTTTTCTCCCTCTGGTACTCGGTTGGACCTCTCTGACTGGGCCACTTCCTTTGTCTGCTGGTAAAGGAGTTTTACGGTATGGTATGTGGGAGGTTACGGTACGGTGTGCGGGGAGTTTTGTCACTGCCTGCGTTTTCTTTACCTTTTTAACTATTGTAGCCTGTACCTTGTGCTCACCAGCCAGCCAACTTGCGTATTACAAGAAAACTGATTCAAGCCTACAACAAGGACAACCAGGAAGCGAGCTGAAAGCTGCTAGAGCCTTACAATTGACTAGCAGGTCTTGGATGCGCTGATGTCTGCATTCATTGACCAAGTTGCTGATATATTTTGTCAAACCGACCAGGTCATAAGATGAAGAATTACTAGTGCCTAATAGTAAATTGAGAGCAAAAATACGAGGAACAGCTGCTACATCCTGCCTTTGCTCTTTTTCTACGTGGTAAGCATGCTCCACCGGCATTCTTTGTGCCGAATCAAATTATTTTTACATGCGCCAGCTCATTTTTTCTTTCCACCACCCACACCCCCCAGCTTGCCACCCTTTTTTGCGGGGGGGGCCTTCTTGGCTGGCTCGGCCTTCCTTTTGCTCCCTGAAGAAGGAAGAAAAGAATTTTTGATAATGATCTGAGAGGTATCAAGGGTCAAAGTGTAGCGTGAAATGCATTAGAAAGAGAGACGCTGTGAGTAGGTTATCCTAAAAGGCATGTTGTCGGGGGCTGGCATGGATGATGTTCACATCAGATTGCTGGTCCGTACCTGAGGCGTCTGGCTTAGCTGCTGGCTTTGGCCGGCCAGGGACTGGCTTGAAAAATGACTCCATTCGCCCTTGCTGAGCCTACACAAGAAAAATAAAAAGGAGGACAGGGCAGGGCTGGAGGATTTAAAAAGTGTCATGGGTGTCAAATCTTTGGGCCTTCTAAAGGACTCCAACTCCCTAAACCTCCCTTTCTGACCCCCTACATAAGACAGAAGGGTGCCATTTTGCTCTCGTGCAAACTGCTTTCTTATCCTCTTTGATAATCAATAACACTTCTGTGTTGAGTGATAGCCTATCACTGAGGGCAGACACCAGCAAGCACACGCTATTTCACCAACCACCAAATCTCTTGCAGAAGAAAGGCTTGAGACCAACACAGGGCGTTGTTATTTCAATGAGAGAACAGAGTTGAGGAAGTATCGTTTCAGGTCAAGCCTGCAACCCTCTTGGTCCTCATTGATCTTTTTCCTTTTCATTTGGTGGAGGAGTTTTACGGTACCCGGCACCAAAACGGCTCCTTTTTCTTAATTAGTGTGTGGAGCAGTTTTTCACTGTGCGTAGTTTTTTTCCCTTTTTCGTTCTGACCTGTTACTGGTAGGAGCGTCACGACGCCCTTCTCTTTGATTCCTTGATGGCAGTTACGCTTGCTAAATCTGACTGCAACTACCTTTCCCTGCAGGGAACCTTTTCATTTCCATGGACCAGCAGCCTAACCTAGCAGCTCCAACCAGCTGTATTGTGAGCGTACCTTGCCCTTACAATCCTTGATCTTCTTAGCAGTCTTCCTTACTCGGTCTTCACTGAAGTTTTTCTCCCCCACCAGAAACTCGACCAGCTTCTCTTCATCAATATCCGTCCATTTAAGGGGGGGGATTTCCTGCAAAACAAAAGGTTGAAATCCAGGTCCTAATCAGCATGTGCGAGTGACCCTGGCCAGCAGGCCACGTGACCATGTTTGACAATTACAGAACCCGTTCCTAGGCTCCAAATAATCAATGCGCTGCTTGATCTGAAAATTGAATCGCGGTATGGACAAGAATGCAGGTAGGTAGATAAGTTCACACTCATGATTCCTGGGTATGCCGTTGTAACGATTAGTAAGATTCCCACGATAGCATGTACCCACATCCTGCACCTCCCACACGATATAAAGCTCCAATGCGTATGCTGCTGCAATTTCATCTAATTACCTCTGGGGGCACCACCTCTGGCGTGTGGAAGAATTTGCGCGCAAGCTGGTACTGAGACTCAAAGTCATCGGGTGTCGGGTACTTGGCAGGATCCAGAGAGGCCAGCACTCCCTCAATGGTCTTGTGCTTCTGCAAGAAGCAGACAAGACAGAGGGGAGCACATTTGAGGCCTCACTCTCACACACACATACACACACACACACAGGTGAGACGCAGCTAGTCCTGCGGTATGTTTAAATACGTACAATAAGTAGCCCCAGCACTCCCTATCAAACAAATGATGGACACACTTCTAAATCACATAGAGCCCAGTTGCAGTGCACGTAAACAAACAACCACCCTCCCATGCCAGAACCTGTATCAGCTGCAGTGCCCTGATGGGACCAATGCCCCGAATAGTGCCTGCGTAGTCGCAGCCACACAGAATGCAGAAGTCCACAAACTGGTTGTCATCCAGGTTAAGGCCGGCCAAAGCTTTTGCACGATCAAACTCGTTGATGGGTACCTGGGCGGTCTGTATGTGTATGAAAGTGGGTGTTGGAGGGGTATGTGCACACATTATGATGCTGGCGGAGAGTTTAAACGCTGTTTTTGTTATACGGGCCTTGAAGGGGAGTGAGTGACTATAAGAGAGATATAATGTTAAATAAAGCATACTTGGGGGCGTCATCGGTCACCTTCAACCAAATGATCTCTATTATTACAATCATATAGACGTTCTAGTTCGTTCCACGTCACCAAAGCTGATTGAACAAGACACAACGTACACACAGCTGCTTCAGCACATTGCTCTGACAGCAAGAAGGGGTCAGACCACTTGGGTGTTGATCCTCCTTTCCAACACGACTTACGTTTGAGTGCATGAGGTGGCGAATGAGGCGAGGAGTGCCAAACGTGAGGGCATCCATGTCCTCTGTGGCCACTCCATACACAAGGCCAGCCTAGAAAGCAAAGGAGGAATAGAGTTAAGGGGATGGGTGAGTGAGAGCTGGCAAATTTAACTACCTTGCTCACGGGCACGACCCATTAAATAGTATGCCGGCCATGATATCACGTAGCTAGGGTTGGCCATCAGGCCGTGTATATGCACAATGTAAGATTTTCATGCCGAAGTAGTTGTATGTACTGTGAACGCATGTATGCATGTACGCATGCACTGTGTACGCATGTTTGTACTGTGTACGCATGATTTCGATCAACCGTATACACAACCCTTTCAGTGCCCATCCCATGAACCGGGGCTCTTTCTTTGATATGGCTGCAACTGCATCCAAACGCCCTCCCCTCTTTTGTTGTGCACCCCCTCCTTATACCCACGTCATACATTTTTGTCCTAGCACTTGTTTTCAACACACATACATGCACATCTGCTATGCACGCGTTGGCGTAACTGAATGGTGTGTGGTTGAGCACTTTGTTTGCTCACGCGCTCGCTCCACAGATGTGCGATTGCCCGCATATGCTACACACATGCTGAAGCACCTTCAATGCGTACGCCCTCGCACAAGCTCTGCCCATACTCACACCCCCCTTGACCGAAAGAAATCAGGAAGCCAAGGTTGGCAAGCACCCCCAGCACGACGCAGGCCCCACCTTACACATGCTGGAGCACTGTGCCTCTGCCTCTGTGGCTGCATCCACAATCGGCACCCCCATAAGACGCAGCAGCTGCTTGCAATCCTCGTTGTGCTGCTTGGTCACCTGCAAAGAGGGGAGCGTGCCGTGGTATGGGAGCAGAGTACGTGCAGGGTCATGCCCTAAGTAGGTACCTCCCCTCCCTTTTCCCCTCATGCATGCCAAAGCCATGCAAAGCCATTACATCGCACTGCACTGATGACTATCGTTGCAATCACCGTCCTCCTCTTTGCTGCTATGATTCATGATACTTAACACAGTAATTGCAGGCAGAGTAACGCCACACAGGCAGGGTGTAGGTAGGCACTCGCCACACTGCCAATGATGGGTACAGCCAGTCACAGATACATGCAAGCGACACTATTTGGTGAAGCAAAAGGCATACTGTATTACCCGCCAAATGTCGTAGACATGTTTTTGATGGAACACGGGGAACAAATCGATGCGTTTGCTTCCAGGCAGACTGGTGCGTGTTTCTCGACTTGTGCTTACCCTTGCACTAACAAACGTAAGAGCCCTGCTTGAAAATAAGCTTTGATTTAAGGCGCAATGCCTGTTCTTGGGTGATAGGGCAGCCAAGGCGAGACACCATTTTAATTGCGTCTTGTCCAGGCATTCCCTTCCTGAAGACCGCACAAACTTTATGCTCTACCAGATCGTGCTCAGGCTGCACCCGCCACACTACTTCACTCTACCCCTACTCGACATTGGCCTTCATTAAGGATGACTCAATGCGTCATTCACCAAATCGTCCTGACCTCCCACCTTGATGGATCGCTTGCTGTACTTCTCAATCTCCTCCTGGTTCCCTGACTCTTGAGCAGCTTTCAGCGCCTCATCCGCATCCGTGCGCCTGCAGGAAGGGAAGAACACAGGTAGTTCCGTACTTGAGCTGTCAGCAGTGCCGCAACAACGTGCGCCGAGCGCCTTATCTGCATCTGTCTCTCAGGTACACAGCATGCCCCTAGCATCGCAAACAAAATTGCGCACACAAACCAGACAAACACACGCAAGCTTGTGTATGTGTGTGTGTGACATACAATACCGCAACAACAACAGCGCTAAACCAGAGAGTATACGCGATCAAGCACAATCAAGGGAGGCCCCTCGCTAATAACATGGCCCTCAACCTTTTGACGTGGCACAGTACAAAAGTAAACTTCCATGCGCAGCGCTGTCCTCATACTCACACTTGCACAAAAGAAAGGGCACCCTCTCTGCAAGCTCAGACTTGCAAGCTCAAGCAACCAGTTCCCCATATATTGCACAGGCACATCCAGCTCAGCAAACACCCTTGTGTCTCACCTTTCCAAGCGCTGGTCCAGTTGGGCACGCTTGATCTCTGGGGGCTTGCCGTCAAACACAAAAACAGGCTTGATGCCTGCCTCGAGCATACGTGCCGTACGATAGAACATGCCCTGCACGCGTTTAGACGTCAATGAAGGATTGCTTTGTCTTAGTAATGCTGCCCTGTACGTTGGAACATGCCCTGCAAGTGCTTGCATTCAACTTGCATGCAACCGATGCTACAGATGGTGCATGCATTCGTAGCTCAAGACTTTGAAAAGACTTTGAAAAGGGTTGAAAGGACGTTGAGAATATGAAAAAGAACCAGCGATCATTGTAGTTCAAATCCTGGTGATATTACAAGTGATGTGGGCATTTATGATGATGATGATAAATTGTTCAATGGATGACTGAGATTTCCAGCCCTTAGAATCATTGTTCTATTTCTCGTCACCTGTTGATTTTCCTTAATGACATCGCCTGGAAGATGGGAAAGTTTTCCTTCCTCCCTTAAAGCATCATGGCGGGGGAGGTAACAAGTTCCTTGTCCTTTGCACGTTGGCTGCAATATTGCTATCTTTGTAACCAGTATACGCATCACTTTGAAGATAAAAAAGGCCTCACTGGCTAGTGATGCAATACAATCTTACACGCACAAACACGCTCACATACACTTAAGCCCACCCACATCCTTTATTTTCCCCACCGGCTACCTGTAGATGACTGGTGATCTCTCCTGCCTCGTTGGTGAGCAGCTGATCCCCTACCCGTCCAACCTGGGCGTAGGATATGAGTAAAAGCGTTTTTTGGCATAGCTGCTACAATGGGCAGCTGCAGACAAATGTAGATGTGATGTGTGGCTTCATGATGCAAGTTTTAAATTGCAAGGAGTTGATTTTAGTAAGACACATGTGACGTACCACGACCATAAACTGGTAGATGTGCATGGAAGCATCCACAGCAATCTTGCGCCCAAAGTAGGTCTCAAATTTCTGCTCCCTGGTGCAGTCCGGCGCCTGGAGATGTGTTCAATACGATGCAAAGGGAGGGTGCCAACGGCGCCCAATAGCACAACAAGCATGTAATCGCATGACTTAATTTGTGTGTGCGTGTGTGTATGTGCGTGTGTGTACATGTACGTGTGTATTTGTGTGGATGGGTGTGTGCGTGTATGTATTTGTGTGTGCGTGTACTTTTGTGTATATGTGTGCATGTGTGTGTATGTGTGCGTGTGCGTGTGTGCATGCGTGTGCATATTGTCTCGTGTGTGTGTATGTGTGTGTGTGTGTGTGTGTGTGTGTGTGTGTGTGAGAGTGCGTGCGTATGTGTCTATGTGTATGTAAGTATGCACGTGTGTGCATGTGCATGTGCGTGCGCGTGTGTGCGTGCGTGCGTGCGTGCGTGTGTGTGTGCGTGTGTGTGTGTGTGTGTGTGTGTGTGTGTGTGTGTGTGTGTGTGTGTGAGCGTGTGTGGGTGTGTGGGTGTGTGTGGGAGTGTGTGTGTGGGTGTGTGGGTGTGTGCGTGTGCGCGTGTGTGTGTGTGTGTGTGTGTGTGTGTGTGTGTGACGTGTCATACGTTCTGTGCGAGTGTGCGACGTTGGGTCAAATAGCAGATAACTAACCTGGTCAGCCAGAGTCTTGGTGAGATTTCCAATTCCCATGTTTAAGACAGCTGGAAATAAAGATCAGCCCACTTAGGTGCGTGACTAGGCTAGTTAATTTAAAAATAAACCCAATAAATAGGTTTAATTAAAGCCGGATGCCAAAGGAACAAATAAGCTGGGTTATATAAGCTGGGTTATATAAGATTTTCAGGGAGCTGCCCCGTGTAAACGAAATAGTTGCAAGCTCAGGGGGAATTTGAGAGGAGGAGAGCAACGGGCATGGACCCCCTGCAGGAGAGTTCGTGAATCCGAGCTCTTGCCCTCTCTCCCTTTCCCCCTGAAATATCTCGACATTTCATTGAATTTTTTGTTAAGCCATTAATCTCTTTGACTCAGTTTTTCACCCTGCAATCAACCAATCTGCCCAAACACGGGAGCTGGCATAGCTGGGAATCAACCTCTTTAAGCGACATGTGCGCTGGTGTGTCGTCAAAATACCAGAGGGGGTTATCTAAGGCCAAAAATGGTACGGTTTTTGTATGCTACTAGGGTATGGGCCCCCTAACTTGCAGGTTTCAAACTCAGCTCTGCTATGGAGATTGCTGAGCTGGAAACGTGCAAATTAGGGGGCCCAAACCTAATCGGCCGCGGCGTGAACCCTACTTTTTGAGCAGCCATATGCTGTATCTGACCAGCCAGCGCAACAAACCCGGTGATTTTTAGTGTTTTGGAATCTTCATAATAAGATCATTGCAAAACAATGGAGCAAAAAGAGCAAGTAGTTGGCGAGATATGCAAATCAATGTGCCATTCCCCCTGGAAAGCACCCATCTAGGGTACAGGTGCACGACTTGTGCTTTTAGTACTGTGATTCTGTACGCAGGGCGACTTGTCTAAATCTGAGCACATGCTCGGGTAGCTTATACAGTCAGCATCAGTTTGAAGCTAGGTCGGGTCCAATTTGATGAAGTGACAGTTCCACCTTTCATGCAAAAAGGAGCATGTTTTGGCTTTTGCCCAGATAATCCCCTCTGTTAAAATACAAGAGTTTCATCACTTTTTCTCATGAGCAACTTTTCTGCATAGTGAAAATTAGTTCACGTCCGTGATGGAACACACACTAAGTGTACACGCTCGTATCTTTGCATCGAAGTGCCAATATCTGCGCCTTAACCCTCTCAATCTCAGTAGCTTGCGCATTGACCAGCTGCACCAGAGAGTCTCGCTCCTCCACTTCCTGTGATGTGGGGCAGGGAGGGAGAAGGGGCTTAAACTGCTGCTTGAGACGAGCGGAAGCAGCTATGGTTTGTCTTTGCACATTCACTTTACGTAGCTACTTAAAACCGTCTTGTACACATAAAAAGACGCACCTGCCGCCTCTGGAGAACGGGATCGACAAACATGGTCTTCCGTGTCTTGGTCAGCCCTGCTTCCAGCCCACGCTGTGTAGCTGTCATTTGACTCACAGCATTGAGGGCACGCGTGTTTTCTGTCGTTAAGGCCATCTGTGAAGTGTAAAGAGGAAGGTGACTGATCTATCACATAACAGTGTCAGGTGATCCACGGGACAAGAGGAACCTGCTATCCTGGTCACTTCCACAATTCACACTCATGTAGAGCTCGTCATTTAAACAACAAGTATGAGTGTGAAAGGGGCGCCATACAATCGTCCCAACTCTGTGTGACAGTAGTGACAACTCTGTGTGACAGTAGTGACAACTCTGTATGACAGTAGTGACAACTCTCTGTGTGACAGTAGTGACAACTCTGTGTGACAGTAGTGACACCCCTCTGCCAGGCTCGTACCAGCTCGTCTGTCCGTTCGGCAATCTTTTTGTCCCATCCAGCTAGTTCACGTGTGTAGGCTTCCTCCTGCAGAATTTGCAGTACATGTGTAGGACGGTTGCGTTGTGTCAGTCACTCATGAAAAACAATCATCAAAACAAATTTCTGACAACTCTATGATCTCAGACAAACAAATAACAAATAACTTCTCCAGTCTGATTGAGCAGGACCTTTGGTCCTTCGCTTCTATGCAACCCACCTGTTTCTTAATTTCCTGCTTCAGCTCCTCTGTGCCATGTGAAGCACCAATGGTATCCAGCAAGTCTAGATTTATGATCTGGACAACAGCAAGCACAAGTATTGTCATTGGAAGCATGTTTGGTCAAGTTAGCGCAACAGAGTAGAAGCAATATTAAATATTAATGTCACTATAGCAAGAGCGGTTTTTGTCCAGCATCACCTGGCCAAATTTCAGCATCTGCACATCATGTGCTCGGCCCTCTAGCTCTGCAACCTTCTGGTCCTTCTCTGCTTTGTCCTGCAGGTGTCAACAGAATCAGCAAACAACATCGACCACCTGCCGTGGTGGTGGCTGATGTGAAGAGGTGATGCCTGCTGTTGCCTAGTATACTCACAAGGTTATGTGTGACATGGGAGAGAGCGCTCCTACCTTGAGTAGTTGGAGATGTTCTCTTTTGAGGTTCCGGTGCTTGGCCTTCAGCTCAGACTTTTCATAATCCAGTTCCTACGCGCAAGCAAGGGCAGCAAGCAGCATGGAACGTACACAAATAAAATTTTCTCAAATTATGAAGACTCTTTTATTCCTGACAGTTTAGGTATAAAGGCAGAAGGTGCGTCTCTCTCTCTCTCTCTCTCTCCCTCTCTCTCTCTCTCTCTCTCTCTCTCTCTCTC
>Ga0307963_1004135_pt1 | contig 11541 bp, 9 predicted proteins | sample OrgLakmetagen594_FD_201829 | JGI IMG/M metagenome (GOLD analysis project Ga0307963, IMG submission 201829) | Saline water microbial communities from Organic Lake, Antarctica - #594 | ecosystem: Environmental > Aquatic > Non-marine Saline and Alkaline > Saline | place: Antarctica: Organic Lake...
GCAGCATGTTGTAAGTGCCGAAGAATGAACATGGGTTGCAAAGTGTTACGACCTGGGTAAAAACCATATTGGGTGTCAGGGATCTGACCAGTTGCCACACACCACTCAGTAAGCAACGAGCGAACAACATTGGCATACATACGGTACATAGTGCCACTAACAGCCAACATGCGGTAATTGTTGGGGTCCAAAAAGGGGGGCTTTCTTATACAGAGGGCTAAGCTTCGCTTGCTTCCAGCACGCAGGGATGCAGGCCTTTGTGGCTTGCTGATCAGGCTTACTGATCAGGCTTACTGCGGCTTGTTTGTCAGCCTTACCGTGGCTTCCTTCCCCACTTATTTGTGGCTTACAAAGGGTTTACAAAGGAGGTAACCGGCAGCCACATATGTTGGGCTGATAGGCATTGCTGGATCAGCCAGCGTAAAGTAAACGTAAGGTTGTAAAAAAGAACTGGTCTCAGCCAGTGCCATTATGTTCTCTTAGGAAAATGAGTAAGAGGTGATGAATGAATGATGAAAAGGCAAAAACCTGAGACAATCAAAGAGCCTGATGGAGAGCCACAACAAGCAAATCAGGCGTGTTAACTGCTGAACACCAGAATGTATAACCCAAGGGGAGGAAGGGAGCGCCACATTAGAGACCCATGACTGTTCATGCAAACAATTTGGAAGCTGAGTTCAAATCTAACATTTGACTTGCAAGCAACAGTGCACCAGCATGTACGCTTTAAGAAAAGCACAGAAAAAATTTGGGAGAAAAAACCTTCGCCTCATATTGTAAGGTTGTTTGAGCCCCATCCTGGCCTAGCTGGTTGCTGCACATACATAGAAACTCAACTATCTCAGTCCACACTCCCGGGATGTTCAAGCCACAGCAAGCTAGCCTACAAACACCACAGCGTTTTTCCACCCTAGAGGTGCAACTCACAGCATGCAAAGGCACCACGACACGCAGCATCCAGCACACTGTTCCAGAGGGGTTTGGTCCTTGGGGTGTGGCAGGAGGAGCTGGCGAGCGACCGTTTATTTTGTGTGTGCGCTGATGTGTGCCGCCCAGTCCTCCTTGGTCCTGAAAATCCAGCTTGGGTGGAACGGATCTCCAAATTCATCTCACTAATTTTGGCTTGCCTTTACATTTGACTATTTCCATTTTAATTTTGATTTGTGGCTTACTAATCAGGCTTACTGCATGCTTCTTAGGCTGGCTTATTGCCGCTTATTTGCCAGCCTTATTGTGGCTTACTGGCTTGGTTATTTGCGGCTTATCGGCCAGGCTTATTATGGCTTATTTGCCTGGTTCTTTGTTACTCATTGCAGGCTTCTTACCGCTTACTGGTCTGGTCATTTGCGGCTAATTGGCCAGGCTTACTGTAACACACTGAGCGCTTACTGGTCTAGTTTCCACCCGGCTTATCCAGAGCTTCTTAGGCTTACTAAGCAATTTTTTAACATGCTTGTTTTGTGCTTACTTGAGAAGCCAAGGCACATGATTACGCTTACTAATCCTGGGTTAGTCTTACCTGCTTGGCTTCCTAAGGAAGGAGGAAGCATTACCAAGCACGAAGTCATTAATTGATCCTTACTTGCTTGGATTACTGCTGCTTACCTGCCGTCCTGGCTTCTTTGGCTTACCTATTCGACTTCTTCAGTAAGCCAAAAACCTGGTTTTCTGGTAAGCACTCAAGAAGCCTAAAGAAGTCAATAAGTATGGCTTTCTAACATTCCGACATTCCCTGCCGTTAGCAGTTAGCAAAACAACAAACAGTGATCACTGATCCACACAATACATACATAGTCCAAACAATACATAGTGTCCATATCATCTCATCATTCATGGACGTAGTGGCACTGCTACATATTGCAAATGTCCCATCCACAAAAAACACTCTGCGACAAGCATCATGCTGTTGCTGTTGCTACTGGGGCGGTGGGTTTGGCTGACGAGAAAGCCAGGTGCCAAAGTCCACTGTAGCGTTTTTTGTGCTCTGCACAGGAGGAGTGTGTTTGGCAGGGTGAACAAAGAAAACAACGCATAGCGAACATGGGTATGCAACAGCAAGGCTTGAAACCCGGCAATAAATTCGTAAAACCATTGTGCGTAAGAAGAGGAGGGAATAACAAAGGCGTTTGAACCGCTCCCACATCAAGGAGCCACTTTAATATTGGGCATTGCCAATAGTTCTTACACTGAAAGAATACGTAAAAGTGGCAGGCTGGGCTTCAGCTTTTACATTGTAGCGAACGATGCCTGACATATCCTACAAGCACTAGAAAGGCAATGGCAAAAACGGGTCTCATGCCAGCACCCATACGCGCATTCCATTTCAACAACGCCTCAGCTGCTTTGTTTTGTCCCTTTGTCTGCTAGTACGGGTCCTACCCTGTCAATCGCTTTTGCCGCCAATCTGTCTACTGAGCGCAAGCTTCTACACCTGATAAAGGTTAACGTAGAACTTCTAAAGAATCTAAATAGCCTTATGGTAACAAGTTGTAACTTAAAAAGGAAACGCAGCACACATACAGACAGCCCTGAACTTGAATTGGTTGAGCTGAAAAAGGACACACACAGCACACACGTACACACACCTGTGCCTTATACGTCACAAATTGGCTGAGCTGCGCCAAACGCTCAGCGAGCTCCAAGTTCTGTGCTCCGAGGGTCTGCAAAGAAGTGAAAACTTTACGGAGTTGCTGATTGCTCGGTAGGAATTGTGCAACTTTGATGCGGTGATCCAAAAATGTATGTTACGCCATGGTTCCCACAAAGAAGCAGTTCCCAGGCATGATTGACGGCACGGGTTGATGTAGGTGTTTACACAGTTCTTCCAGGAAAAAACAGGCGAGATGAGGACTACATGTACTGGTATATCTCGATAGGAAAAACAAAAGGCACTTAAAAATGCCTTATAAGCTTACAAAGTATCTGCTCAACATTTACTTTGAACCAAACGGGCCATCACACCAAGGACTGCCTGCTTCCTGTCCTATCGGGGTGCATAATGGTGTGATGCATTGCTTGCACACAAACAGCCTTTCCTATCGGGGTGCATAATGGTGGGATGCATTGCTTGCACACAAACAGCCTTTCCAATCGGGGTGCATAATGGTGGGATGCATTGCTTGCTCACAAACAGCCTTTCCAATCGGGGTGCATAATGGTGGGATGCATTGCTTGCTCACAAACAGCCTTTCCAATTGGGGTGCATAATGGTGGGATGCATTGCTTGCTCATAAACATTGCAATACAAGAGTGCAAGAGGCACATCATAAGTGCAAACCCTGAACACAGATATTGGATAAATGTCCTACCTGTTTTTCAATGTCTGCCTCCTCCACGGTGAACTTCAAATTTTGGATGGTTCTCTGGAAGATGTTGAGGTCCTGCTGCAAGGAAGCTACCTACGTGCACATAGAACGAAGATAAATGCAAAGAAATGAGGCTTGTTGGATTGATAAATATGAAATAATACCAAAAAATGCTTGCGGATGAGGGTGCAAAACATAGGAATGGGTTTCTACAAGCAGAGACTCTGGCATTTCTTTACATCTTGTTTTGTTCTCGGGCAAGTGGCTTGTGCATGAGGTAATGACGAGGCAACAAGACTCCACATAGGGGACAATTTGCAGTGTGTGTGAAAAAAGTGGCACAGCACTGTGTGCAAGGAGGCTGAGCACAAGCACTGCGTACTGTGGGGGCAAAGGTTTTGCCATCTTTTTCCAGCCACCAGCAGAGGTAACACTGCAGCTTACGCTTGACGCTTGACACTGAATGTAGTCCACTGGCAAACGAATTTTGACGTATGACCACCTACCGCTCTCTTTCACCGAACGAATTCCTCTGGCAAACTGAAAAACATACGTACATAAGTCATACTTGCGTACTCCACGCAACGTTTTACTTAATAGCTCAATTGAGAACCATTTATTTGTTGGGACCTATAGGTTGAGCAGCCATGCCAGGCTGGAGGCCTTTGTAATCCAAACTAAACTAATAGCTCAATTGAGAACCAACAAACAGAGAGGTGAACACCTCCACCTACCTGCCACTTCACTTGCTCCCTTTCGAGCAGAATTTCCGCCAACTCCTCCGTTGGGCCCTCTTTTGCCTTATGAGGAGCACTGCCAGCTTCCCTCTCTTCTATGGTAGGGTGTCTGATGGTGTTATTAGGGTCCAAAAAGGGGTTCTCAGGACCCTCCAAGCTAGCCTCCTCTGCAACACAAAGGTTTGCATGTTTGTGTTTGTGAGAGGCTATGCTGAAAGTGTTTAATTTCCCGGAGGGGGTTATATGAGCAAAAGTCAAAACATGCTCATCTATGCATTTCAGGGGCAACTCTTACACATTAACTCATCAAATTGGACCCAATCTAGCTTCATACTCATGCGGAAATTATAAACTACCAGAGCATGTGCTCAGATCTAGATCAGTCGTCCTGTGTAAGAAATGGCAGGACTAATTGCACACATCGTGCATCTGTACCGTAGATGGGTGCTTTGCATGGGAAATGCATTAATTTATTAGTTTGCATATCTCGCCAACCACTTGGTCTTTTTGCTCCATTGTTTTTGCAATGATCTTTATTCATCGTAAGGATTTCAAAACACCAAAACACCAAAAATAGTTCAGTTTGGTGCGCTGGCTGGTCAGATACAGCATATGAGTTCTCATAAAGAAGGGTTACGCCGCGGCAATTAGGTTTGGCTCCCCTGACACTTTTCAAGCTCAGCTGCATTGAAATCCTTAAAAATTAGCCATGCATATCAAAGCTGAGCTTAGAAAGTGCCAGTTAGGGGAGCCATACCCTAGGAGCATGCAAAAAACGAACCCATTTGGGCCTCAGATAACCCCCTCTGTTAATTTCCTATGCTGTCCGTGTGTTTATGTTTTTGTGCTGTGCTGTGTGCGTAATGTACCGCGCGTGCGTTCATCAACTCATGATGCCAATGACATATGCGTAAATAATCTAAACGTAACCTCAATCAACTACTTTGCTTTTTCACGCTGGCGGAGAAGAACATCGAACCTCAACCCCTGTTCTACTTTCGCTGGCTGAGTTCCAACTGGGCTGCCGCACGCTCCTGCCCTTCTCCGGAATCCTTTCCCACCTTTACTGCCGCCCGGATCATTTCCATCCTCTGTTGTGCCACGGTTTTGCGTGCCCTGACTCGCCAGCTCCTTCTGCGCTGTCTGTGTGGCTGTTTGCATCGCATCTGCTGCCACAGCACCTGCTTGCGTGCCCTGGCTGGCCTGCTCTCCCTGCGCTGTCTGTGTGGCTGTCTGCGTCGCATCTACTGCCACAGCACCTGCTTGCGTGCCCTGGCTGGCCTGCTCTCCCTGCGCTGTCTGTGTGGCTGTCTGCATTGCATCTGCTGCCACAGCACCTGCTTGCGTGCCCTGGCTGGCCTGCTCTCCCTGCGCCGTCTGTGTGGCAACCTGACACACAAAGGATTCATGCTTTTATGAATAGGGCCAAGACCACACATGTACTGCGTTATACGGAGTCTCAGCTCCAGAAAACGATGCCTCACTTAAGAACATATTGGCCAGGACTATACATGTAGGTTATAACGAAAATTCCAGCTCCAGCAATTGTGACCTTACTGACTTGTTGCACACAGCTTAAGGGGCAACTCACCAAAGGCTACTTTGCGTGCCTAAATTTTACCAGAAGTCTCCACACTTTTGTTTCAACACATGTACAACGAAGCACACTCTTGGTTTATTAATGGATTTTGTCAGAGCCATGTATACATGTTCTTCTATGCTCAGTGGCCATCAAAACAAGCAGGGACGTTAAATAGGCAACACACATTTAGGCAACATGCGTTAAGGCAGCAGGTAATTAGGCAAAAGGCATATAGGCAACATGCGTTTAGGCAACAGGCGTTTAGGCAACAGTCGTTTAGGCAACAGTTGTTTAGGCAACAGTCGTTTAGGTAACAGGTGTGTAGGCAACAGGTATATAGGTATTGGTGTTTGGGCAAGAGGAATGAATATAACAGTATTCACCACAGTCGGTAACTAAGACAGAGAGCGGCCTGCAGGTATGAGGACCAGCCAAGTCAATCTTACAGAGGCAGAGAGCAGTCTGGTGGTATGGTAACGAGCTAGATCAATTTGCAGAAGAGGGTACGTCAACAAAGTGCAAACACCTGCACACACACACATACACACATATTTGCACGCACACACACTGTTCCACACAGAGTGTGCTGGTGCCACTGACAAAGTTTGCTCCTCCACAGGCAGCATTGCGTTACATATCAGCAATTGAAACTGACCACAAATCCGGTGTCCCACACCCATTTATACTCATAACACCAGTCATGTGCACCCAACTCCGTTGCTTCTTTCCCTGCTCAGCAGCGTAGATCGAACAGGCCTGCACATACTCGTACGCTCCATGTCGACACCAGATCTTGTCGAATTCCTCTCTTGACCACAAACCAGATTAAACTCCTGCATACGTACATGCGCCTCCAGCTCCGTGGCCTGATGCACACACTTCTTCCTGTAGGCCTAAATATGGCAGATGCATCTACATGGCCTACCAGGCTTTGTCTATCTAGATACGTGCACGTCTACACTTGTGTCGTCATTATTACTAAGCAAATAACTCAGATTGGCCCACATAAATCCTCGGCTGAACCTCCTTCTGCGGCCCTTTTGCTAGCAGACTCACCCGTGCCTCCATCTCTGTGCTTCGCTGCTCCGCAGCTGCCAAAGCAGAGCAGTAATCAGCCAGAGCGGTTTCAAGCTCAGGCACCCGCGCAGCTTGGGCAGCAAGCTCAGCTGTACGGGAAGCAGCCTCTATGCCTGGAAATAATGCGTGTGGTTGTGTGTGCGTGTTTGAGTGAGAGAGGCAATCTGAAGGTGCAATTTAAAAGTGCCATTGCACCTGTAGCACATGCACAGCCTTTAGGATGGGCCCAGCTGTTTGACAAGAAGCCTGGGATGCAGGATCGCGCATGTGCATGAGTTTTTGGGTCTAAATCAGGGCTGTGCAATGACAGTCTGACGGTACGGTCTGTCAAATACAGTCTGACGGTTGACGTCGTAATTTGACGCTCAAGACCGTCATTTCAAAAATTTGAGACCGTCATGGTGGTGCATGACGGTACGCAGGTGACGGCGCGGTCCATAATAGCCACAGCCGAAAGGCCAAAAAATATACATGACATTTTGACCCATGTTTGCTCTGTTTTCCTCAATATTCAATGTTGTGTGTGTATCATGTGTAAACAAACGAGTGGTGTATGTAATTTAAATGTTGCGTGTGTATCATGTGTAAACAAACCAGTGGTGTATGTAATGCAATGAAAAAGAAAAGAATAGGAAAAACGTTGTATCCTGACCAGGTTTTGAACCTTGATCTCACATTTTACAGCAAAAAACAGTTGGTGTTGGGTTTCCACAGTAAATACGTCAATACGATTGACGGTGCCCTCGACCGTCTTAACGCTGAGAGCGCCGTCATTTCTAAATCACTATCATTTTGACGGTCTGACGGTCAGTACAGACCGCCAAACATACCGTGTATACGGGGTAAAGTGGCTTTGGCAGCGTCTAAACATCACTGCTCTATTTGCTGCCCCAGGGTTAGCAATAAACGAGCTTTCGTCATGTGTTGACATTTAGGGCTCACCTGCCTCCTCTGTGCTCAGATCCTTCCCCCCACACTCTGTTGATGCTGTCAGGCAGCAGCTGCTCCCTTCTCTTGCTCTGCTTTAATTCGATACTTCGAACTCCTACACATTCACATTCACAATCACTCATATACACACACACAGAACACATAAAGCGATACAATTCCACACCTACGTCCACCCTGCCACTTCTCACCTTCCACCTCCGCGCCCACACTCTGCTGCTGCTGCTGCTGCTGCTGTTGGGCAGCAGCTGCTGCTTCTTTGAGCTCTGAAACCTTTGCTTCTAGCCCCTTCGCTCGCGTGGCCGCAGCCTCAAGCTCAAGCTGGAGAGTGGCTATTTGTGCTGAAGCAGCTTCTTGTTCGGCAAGACGCTCCGCTGATTTATACTCTGTGTGCATATATGATTGTGTGTATGTTTGCGTGCGTATGTGTGTGCATGTGTATGTGTGTGTGCGTGTGTGTATGCATGTATTGCATGTATGTGTGCGTAGTTGCGTTTATGCGTGTGTGTGTGTGCGTGTGCGTGCGCATGTATACGTGCATATAATTGTTCGTGTGTACCGTACCTTACCATACTCATCCCGCACCCCAAATTTCAATCATATTTTGTTGAATCCTGCACCTTCCTGCACCCCAAAATTAAATGTTTTTGGCCCTTACTGCTCTCATCCCGCAGGGCTTGTAGCCCTGTTCAGCACCAATTAGCTTATGAAAGATAATACCACAAAAGGGAAAAGGAAAGTCACCATGCTGTTTGCATATTGTTGCCTTACACTCTTTGTTCTCCTGCCCTACACCTTGTCTGCCCTTCCCCCCCAATCTGCTTCTGCTTCATTTGAACTCTGTCACTGCTGCTGGCGCTCTCCTCGCTCTCCTCGTTGCTGCTGCTCCTGCTTGTGCTTGTGCTCGCGCATGCTGCTTGTGCGGCTTGGGGGCGGGCAGCTTTGGTGCATGACCTTGTTTGCCGCACCAGCTGCTCCACCTGCGTATCTGTTAGCTGCTGGGCTCTAATCTGCTCTGCGTGCGCAAGCATTGCAGCTTATTCCTCCAAAACCAAGGTTTTTCTTTGGCCTGCGAGGAGGCCTCTTCATTGCTGCTTCCTGCTCCTGTCGCTCAGCCCGTTCCACTTGCTGCTGCTGTCGCTGCTGCTGGGCCGGGAGGAGGCCGGGGGGCCTCTCATCGCTCGTGACTTGCAGCGACCCAAAAAGCTTTATTTCATACCAATCCCGTACAACCCCGCAGGGTAAAACACGATAATTATGCGGGGTGTTATTGGAAAGGTACGGTATGTATGTATGTATGTATGTATGTGCGAGTGCAAGCCTGTGTGTGGGCGCGCGTGTATGAGTGCGCGCTTGTGTGTCTAACTCGATCGTGTGAAATTGCTGTAAAGGAGACCATCTGAGGCAGTGCTCTAGTTTGGCGATGCACTGCGCAGGTTTCAGATCTGAGTGCTGCATGTATATGTATGCCTGAGCACTGAGCACCTAAGGGTTTGACCTGAGGACTGCCTGAGCACACGTGCACAAACAAGCACATAGAAGCCTGCGGGACGACAAAAGCAAATTACCGAAGCATGCGGGACGACGAAAGCAATTTACCAAACCTCCTCATTTGCGCTGTCCATTATTGCTCATCATTAGTGCTCATCATTAGTCCATTAATCCATTAGTGCTCCATTAGTGCTCATCATTAGTGCTCATTATTAGTGCTCATCATTAGTCCATTAATCCAATAGTGCTCATCATTAGTGCTCATTATTAGTGCTCATTTGCGCTGTCCACTAGTGCTCAAAGTCCACGACCTCTCGATCTCTCAACTTAAGCGCATGCATTGCATCCACAAACTTAAAGGCTACCACAGCGCCAGCGACGCGATGGGCAAGTAACACCACAGCAACTTGTATGTTACCCCCGAATCCACGACAAGTCGAGCTTTTTTCTGCACATACCAGTAATTATGAGTGACGATTGACTGACCTGAAAGTTGGGACTCTGCTACTCTGTTTGCAGCTTTGAGCTCCGCCACCTGCGTGCGATGGATCAGGCGTGCGCTTGTGTGTAAGTGTGTCTACGAGTGCTTTGAGCTCCGCTTCCTTCCTGCAATGTGTAAGGCGTGCTCTTGCGTATGCGTTTGTGACTGTGTCTGTGTCTGTGTCTGTGTATGGCAGTGTCTGTGTGTGCCTGTGTATGTATGTATGTGTATATGTGTGTATGTGTATGTATGTGTATGTTTATGTGTATGTGTATGTGTATGTGTATGTATATGTATATGTATATGTGTATGTGTATGGCAGTGTCTGTGTGTGCCTGTGTATGTATGTATGTGTATGTGTGTGTGCCTCGTTCAATAGTCAATGCACAATCTGCACTATCAACTCAATAGCACGCAAAAGAATGCCAGTAAGTACGTAGGATGTCCCAGGTAGGTAGGTAGGTAGGTAGTGGCATTTATCTGACAAGGTTGAAGGCGGACCCCAGCCACGCACAGGCATGCATACACACACACACAGACCTGTGCTTCCAATCCAGGTACGCGTGCTGCTGCCCCTGCACTGCTAGCTACTTGAGCTTCCAGGGCTCTCACAGTATCTTGCAAGCTTCGTAGGTCCTGTCACAAGCACGTATACAAAAATGAACACACACAGACGTACAAGAACAAGAAGGACAAGTAAGCTTCTTGAATAGGTATGCAGACAAAGAAATATGTTGGTGGTTACAATGTAGGCTGTGCAAGCCCTCACACAACACATACACACACATGCAAATTGGTACGCATATTGTTTTGCATGCATGCACACACGCACCCACACATGCACACATGCATACACACATGCACACACGCATGCGCATACACACTCACTCACCCACACATACGCACACAAATCACACCCACACACCCACACCCACACCCACACCCAAATCACACACAAGTGCGCACATACATACACATGTTCACACAAAATGCACGGATGACAGGTGCGTAAATCATGCCTGCCGTAAAAAAAGTGCAATAACTGCAGATGTGTCACGGGTTGCATACAGACTTGTATCATGACCAGCTCAGCACTTGCATGCGACCTCGAACCAGGCTGCATAGCCTTTATACGCTGTAAACTTTACACACTGCTTCATGGTCTTACCCCTCTGTATTTTTGTTCCCGGTGTGCCCACGCGCTGGGCTTCATCAGAGAAGAGGGGTCTGCAGCAGCAGGGGCAGAGCTCCCCTGCGGTTAAATGAGGAGTTGTGCAATGTGTGTGTGTGTGCACGTGTGCGCATATATATGTTCAGCACATGAATGCATACGTAATTGCAGCCAAGTTTGTGCTGGCAATTACAAATGCTACTTCACGTGTCTTTGCTTGCTCGCAAACTCCTACTGCCTGAGACATACCCGTAAAGCTGCCCTCAGGCTTTTGGTCTCGTTGAAAGATTCATTCAAGACACCAGCCGCTTCAAAGAGCAGAGACACAGGAACAGTCGCATCCACAGCTCCTGGAGTGGCCTAAGTGAGCGTGTATGTACGTGTGTGTGTATGTGTGAATATGTAAGGATGCGTTTGAGTATGTATTCGTGCTTGTGTGCGTGTGTGCGTGCTAGTGCAAGCACGTGTGTTTGTATGTGTGTGTGTGTGTGTGTGTGTGTGTGTGTGTGTGTGTGTGTGTGTGTGTGTGTGTGTGTGTGTGTGTGTGTGTGTGTGTGTGTGTGTGAGTATGCAAAAGTTTGTGTTTGTGCTTGTGTGCATGTGTGCGTGCTAGTGCAAGCGTGTGCCTGTCTGTGTATATGCTTGTGTGTGTGTGTGTGTGTGTGTGTGTGTGAGTATGCAAGAGTTTGTGTTTGTGCTTGTGTGTGTGTGCGTGCTAGTGCAAGCGTGTGACTGTCTGTGTATATAGA
>Ga0307963_1004137_pt1 | contig 11539 bp, 14 predicted proteins | sample OrgLakmetagen594_FD_201829 | JGI IMG/M metagenome (GOLD analysis project Ga0307963, IMG submission 201829) | Saline water microbial communities from Organic Lake, Antarctica - #594 | ecosystem: Environmental > Aquatic > Non-marine Saline and Alkaline > Saline | place: Antarctica: Organic Lake...
CGTGCCCTGAAAAATAGCAGACCCACAACCGGCCCAACATGTGTACGTACCCTGAACAACAGCAGGCCCGGGGGGCAAGGAGCAGGGTGCTGGTGAGCACCAGGGGGGGGGGCAGGGCCCCCGGGCACCCCTGCCGCACCAACGCCTGGAACGTTGGGGGGCTCAAAGGGCTTGAGCAGGATCATGGGGAAGAACACGCCCACCTGCGTGTGTGTAAGTGTGTGTGTGTGTGTGAGTGTGTGTGAGCGTGTGTGTGAGCGTGTGTGAATGTATGTGTGAGCGTGTGTTGTGTGTGTGCGTATGTATATGTGAGTGTGTGTTGTGTGTGTAGGGCTCACGAATCTGAGTGGAACATGTCAAAGCTTGAGCGAGGTCATTGAAGAAAAGAACACACGCCCACGCGTGTACGTGAGTGGAACACTCATAATATTGAGGAGAGCACAACATAGGCTTGAGCAGGACCATGGACAAGCGACACGCTTACGCATGTATGTGAGTGGAGCGCACACGTGCACGTACCTCTGCCTCAGGGCTGATGCAAGCATGCACACATACACACACATCCCTGCCCCACACATACATATGCATGCACCTCTGCCTCACGGCTGGTGCAAAGCTTGTACAGCAGGGTCAGGAGAATGGAGCAGGACAGCTACGTACTCAAACACACAACACGCACACATACACACACATCCCTATCCCACACATTCATGTGCACGTACGTACCTCTGCCTTGAGGCTGGTGCGGAACTTGGACAGCAGGGTCAGGAAAATGGAGCAGGACAGCTGCAGCGCGGCAGGCACTGCACTGGTGCTGTCAAGCGGAACAAAGGCGTAAGGGCCACACGTCAGTTGCGTGTAAGGGTGTAAGGGTGTAAGGGTGTAGGGGCGTAAGGGTGTTAGGGTGTAAGGGCGTAAGGGTGTAAGGGTGTAAGGGCAATTAACACGTTAGTTGCGTCGAAACAAAGGCCGGAATTGTTTGCACAAGAAAGGCATGCAGACAGCTGTCGCAAAATACACAGACCCAAATCAAACAAAACGCTTTTACAAGAAATGTGGCACAAAAGCAAAAACTTCCTTTAAACAAGTAAGGGGTGCCAGAAGCTGCCACTCGTAAACACTGCCACAATTTAACAGGGTCTAGCATGATTGCTCATCCACATGTATCTCTCATGCACACGTGGCTTAGAGGCTCCCAACGTAAACAGACCAGCCAACCAAGCCAGCAAGAAAGGCACAATAGCCACTAAGTAAAAATCCATGAATGCAAAAAAGACCCAAGATAAAACAAATACACGCGTACACACAAACACAAGCACATAGACACACACAAGCAACACGAAACACAGAAACAAACACACAGCACACACACACACACCTGTTACGCAAGAGGGAGGCACAAAGGTGCTGTCGGATGGCCGTGGTGAACAGGTCGGAGCTTTGAAATACAGGGCCCGTATTTTCAAGCAGCAGCTTGAGTAGCTCAAGGGCAAGGACCTTGCCCCTGCGTGATGTGTGTGTGTGTGCGCGTGTGTGTGCGCGTGTGTGCATGTGTGTGTATGTCTGCGTGTGTGCGTGTGTGTATGTGTGCGCGTGTGTGTGTATGTGTGTGTGTGTGCATGTGTGTGCTATGACGGGTGCTGCACCTGAACACCCTCCAAGCAAGCTTTAACCTACTTGTACAGTGTAGAACTTCACCCTGCTTTCCTTTAAACAAACTGACGCAGATATCTACAAACTCACACATCCCCCTCATACATACATACACCTCACACACACACTCACATGCACATACACATACATCTTCCACTCAAACTCACGCAAACACACACATACACACCTTGCTGCCGTTGCATCCTGCACTGCTGCGGTGTCAGAGGTGCGTGTGGAAAGCTTGCACAACGCACGGAACACAAGGAATGCGTCCTGCTGCAGCACTGCTGTGCGCGTGGATGCCTGGTCTACGTTTCCGGCTTCTCCCTCTGCGTTTGGATGATTGAGTGTATAGTAACGTGTGCGTGCATGTGTAGGTGTGCGTGCGTGCGTGTGTATGTGTGTGTATGTGTATGTGTGTGTGTGCGCGAGCGTGTGTGTGTAAACTTGCAATGACGCTCATGACTATGTATTTGCGCAGGTGTGTGTACATTGACATGTGCACTTAAACAGTTGCGTTCGTTCGTGATGTGCGTGCGTGTGCTTACCTAAGCACTTTTTTTGTGCACTGCACTGCATGAAATGAGCATGCATGTGTGTATGCGTGTATGTTTGCCTCCGTGTGTGTCAGTGTGTGTGTTTGTGTGTGTGCGTGCACGACAATAAGTGGGAGGGTCCGAGAACTGTGTGTGCTGAAATGAACTGTGCTCAAAGCAAGGAGCTGAAATTGGTGAAAAGGTACCAGGGCTGACTTGAGCCAAGGGCATCAGTGCTGATAAGGTTTACTGCTCCTACTGATGCCCTGGTAAACTCACCCTGCTGCTGCTGCTGCTGCTGCTGCTGTTGCTGCTGCTGCTGCTGTCGAGTGTTGGTGCCTGGTGCTTCCTCTTTTGCAGCAAGTGGCGTTGGAGGAGGGCTTGGCTCCTCATGCCTCGCCTTCTGCTGCAGCTCTTGCTGCTGTGTGGGTGTTGCGGGGGGGGAGGGGGCGGGAGCCTTTGTGGCCTCGGTGCCGAGGGGGGTACGAGCACGAGGGGTGGAGCTGTCTGTGGTAAAGGCACCGGCCACACTGCAGGTGCAGGGCAAAGAATGGCCATGTTGAACACCCTCAGCGTGCATAACTGTATTTTTTGTACAAGCATTAGCGCGCGCTTTTCGTGTGTGCACTTGCTGCACTGATGCGGGCACACGGCAGGGCAGAGAATGGCCATGTTGAACACCCTCAACGTGCTAGCAGTGTGTGTACGTACGACTGTGTGCATGTAAGTATGCTGTTTGTGTACGTGTGCTTGCTGGAGTGTCGCCTCTCTCTCTATCTCTCTCTCTCTCTCTCTCGCGCTCTCTCTCTCTCTCTCGCGCGCTCTCTCTCTCTCTCTCTCTCTTTCTCTCTCTCTCTCTCTCTCTCACTCTCTCGCTCTCTCTCTCTCTCTCTCTCTCCCTCTCTCTCTCTCTCTCTCTCTCTCTCTCTCTCTCTCTCTCTCTCCTTCTGGACGCAGCAGGTACACACGTGCGAGCACAAGGGTACACACCAGTGTTGTTGTTAAGGCGACATACCATGTCGATCGATCGACATGAAAACATGGATTTCCGACTTTTGAAATCGACATGAAACCAAGAATATGGGGGTGCCGACGAGCCCCTGTGTAAACCGACGACAGGTGTGGTTAGAGGGCCTTCGAAGGCCCTCACGCACCTAAGAAAACTCCAAGCATTTAATTATCATGTTAAAATGAGCGATAAACCCCATAAAAAAGCCCAGGATGCTAACCCTGCTGCAGCAGCGACGAGTCTGGTAACGAGCCAGGACCTGCATCATCCCTCCCCCAACCCCTCTCTCAGCCAAGGAGTTGTGGGGGAAGCCATGCGCTTAGGGGGGCAGTGTCGGTTTGGGGAGTGGGTCAAGTCAGCAGAGTTGGTGATGGTAATGGTGCCAGGGTCTGTGGAGGATGAGCTTGTGTTCAACATTTTGAAGTACATCCATGACCCCCAGCGCAACAGGCTACATGTGCAGCACCTGACGTGGTGCACACGGGGATTTAAGAGCTCAGCTTTCGGCGTGGCGGACCTTCCCACACCCCTGGTTCAGGCTAAGAAGCACCGTGGAAACAGACAAACTCACACAGTTAGAATGAAGTTTTCAAGCCCTACCTTGCAAGTTCAGATAAACTTTTATGTGTTAGCAGTTGCTTCCAGATCGCCTACACTAATTGCATAACACCATTTGCCGGGAGGCCAAAGGACTCCCAGCGGGCTGGGGCAGAAAAAGAAAATCGACATGAGAACCCAATTTCTCGAATTGCCAGATTTAACGGAGACATGAAACTAAGGTATTCCCAATTCCTTAAAAAACACTGGTACACACCCTTCTGTGGGAAAGGCTCTGGCCACATTACAGGGGGGGTGTAGTGGGCAGAGCAAAATGGGTCAGCGTAAAAACAGCCACAGCATGCAGAGAGTGCGTGCGTGTGGGAGGGGGGAACTCCCCTTTATCACAAAATGTTCAATTTATACTTGCTGAAGTGCGCCAAGCACACGTGCACAGGGTGGAGCTGTGTCGGTACACACACACACACACACACACACACACACACACACTCACATGCACATAAACACACACACACACACACACACACGTACACATACACAAACACCTTGATCTAATCTCCTCAGGCGTCTGGCCAGTGCCGTGCGTCGCCACCATGACCACGCTGTTCAAAAAGGACTGCACGCTGAGCGCCATGCTGCTGGTGCTGCTGCTCAGCACTGAGCTATCTGCGTGGGCACTGCTGAGCAGCGGGGGCCCCAGCACGTCGGTCACCATGATGGGGCGCACCTGCAACGCATAGTTATGGTGTGAGGCGATGAGTGCGGCGAGAAAAGTAGGCTGTGCCCTGCACCGTGATACGCACCCACAGTGCATGATGGGTGGGGCGTGGCATCACGCACTGCGTGTGGTGCATCACGAAAAGGTTATGGAGAGGCGTCAAAGGTTCAAAGGGCCATGCCCTGCACCGTGTATGCACGCACAGTGTATGATGGGTGGGCTTTGAGTCAACTTACAAACTGTGTATACAATGTACATTGCACAACAGACAATTGTGGCATGGCAAAAACGCGAAAGCTTTGGTACGCTTGAACACACTCACACACACATATACCAACACGCACACACCCAAACAAACGCAAACGCGTACGACCCATGCCTGTGTGTGTATCTGAATTAACGCGTCCGCATTACGCATACTTGAGGAACAGGCATGCATAGGTACACATACACGCACATGCACATGTGCATAAACATCACATGAAATACACAAGGTTAGGGTTGGCCAGAACCATATATATACGGTGTACACGGGATTTAGGCAGGGATTTCATCAAACATACGGTCATATACGGCGTATATATATTCGGTTCTGACCAACCCTATACAGTCTACATAAGAACTATGCTGCTCTCTGTGACCGCTGCACGAGCCACATAAGTTCTATGCTGCTCTGTGACCGCTGCACGTGTCACACACCTCAACCAACACATCGTCTGCCTCCATGCGCTGGAACACCACGTTCAGCATCTGGGTGAGGGAGGCTTTTGCGGTGGTTTGGTTGGTCTCGCTGTGGCTCATGAGGAAGATGTTGTAGCACGTGCGCACTGCCATGAGCAAAGCCTGCAAAACACAAACGAGGGTTTGGGATTGGGTTTGGGTACGTGAGCTCGGTGCATCAGAAGCTCATGAGGAAGATGTTGTAGCATGTGCGCACCGCCATGAGCAAGGCCTGTAAAACACAAACGAGGGTTTGGGATTAGGTTTGGGTACGTGAGCTCGGTGCATCAGCTCATGAGGAAGAGGGTGTAGCAAGTGCGCACTGTCTTGAGCAAGGCCTGCAAAGCACAGTTGTCAAGAGAATTTAGACGCTTGAAATCCAAACAATTCAAACAATTGTGATGGTACGCAAACCTATTGAAATAAATCCAAACAATGGTAATGGTACGCAAGCCCAGAGCAGTGGAAGTATTCAAAGATAATCAATTCTGGTACATGAACTTGTTGCGCGAGCTTATGCGGAAGATGTTGCAGCAATTGAGCACTGCCAAATGAGCAAGGCTGGCTGAAGGGCGAACGCATATGTGTGTAATTTTGATGGGAGAGGAGGGAAAAACGTGCTACCATAGGCCATAGGTATGCAGAAGGTGGTGTTCAAGGTGTACAACATTACATGCTACGAGGAGCTTGCGGCTTGCCGTGTCAACACACATGCTACGAGGACCTTGCGGCTTGCCGTGTTAACACATGACAGGGCTGGGTGTGAGACTCGTCAGGCATGCACCCATTCATGTGTCCATATGTGTGTCCAAGCAGGTGCATGCATCTTGCCCAAGTATTCATGTGCCCATTCATGTGCCCAAATGTGTGCATGCCTCGACAGCAACGTCCAGTATTTGATACACACAGAGTACCTGTCTGCAGCGAAGCACGCAATGAGAGGAGCAGGAGAATTCTCCCAGAACAACGCAGCTTGGATTTTACCCTGAGCCCTTGCACCCCCGTCGCTTTCATGCACTGACACCCTGCACTAGGATTGCTCCCTTGCATGCAAGCAACATTAGCTGTTCCGCTGTGTGCCCAGAGTGCTGTTGTTTGGTCGGCCTGCTGCAGTGTCGCGCAGAAAAGCCATACATAACAATAAAAACCCAGGCTACTCTCATCACATGTGAGCTACAGCTGGCACCAACGATACTCACCAGGTGGAGGGCCAAATCCAGTGTGGGATTTGCACGTGTTTGTTTTGCATGTGCTTTGTGCAGGTTTCATGCAAGCTGTCTGTTTGCACGCGTGTATCGCATGTGTGTATCCCGTTTGTTAGCGCTTGTATTGCAGCTCTGAATGCTGTGTGTGTAGTGAGCAGCTCGTTTCTCACCTGGCCATGCACAGTGAACGTAGAGGAGGTGGTGGCAGTGAGTAGCCCCTTGAGGACCTGCAAGCACACCAGATGTGATGGGCAACGTCTTCACCTTGGTTGTGGACAATGGACAACGTGTGTATACCATGGCACAAACACACATGAACGCAGACACACACACACACACGCACACACATACTCACACGCACAAACATACACACACATGCACAAACACTTATATACACACATACTTATTAAACATGCAGGCTTCCACGGGCACACGACATGGAGTGCTTAACCAGCTGTATCAGCAGAGAAAGGTACCTGCAGCTCCACTCCCTCATCTGTGATGCCATCACAGCGGCACATCAGCGCCACGGCTTGGGCTTGGGGGGTCTGGATGCCCAGCTCAGCGGTGCTCACGTTCTCGCTGCCTGCAGAGATTGGGTGTTTTGTAGTTGTGTGTGGGCGAGGTACACTGCTACACAAACATGCGAGGAACACGTGTGGGCGTGCAAGCTCATGCAAGTATGAGTGCGATGCTCCTGACAAGTACGTGCATACCCCTGCACAGGGACTGCAGTCCATGCTGCTTCAGTCAGCAATGCATGAAAGGGCCACTGCAATTGGCTGCTTTGGTTGGTTTGGTTGGTTAAGCATAGACCGTGTGCCCTTCTTTTGCACACTATGTACTGTACAGCACTGACAAGATGCGCACACAGTGGGAGCAGGAACGACAGGGGGGCGTGCTCACCTGCATCTAAAACATCTTTAGAGCTACCACAGTCAATTGCGTACACCGCTCCTTGCAGGAAGCTGAACGCTACTAGCTTCTGAATGCAGTCAAGCGCAATCTCAATGATTGCAGCTTTGCCGGTGTCCACTGATTTCTGCATGATGCCCAGCACCTTGCTGCACGCGGCATCCGGCAGGGCAGTAGCAGTGCGAGGAGCTAAGCTATAAGCTGGCGGGATAGGGCCTGTCGCCTGTGTGCCTTGAGTGTGCCCCTGCGCATCCTGCTGCGCAGAGCTGGTCTCCGCAGCAGGTGGCCCTCCACGATCTGCACCGACGCCACCCTCCTCACTCTCCTTCCCACTATCCTGCCCGTGGTTTTGGGCTGCCTTGGGGGGAGTGGATGGCACAGCTTCTGCAGCGTCGGTTGGTGCATCTACACCTGCCTTCTCTCCACTTGACTCGCCCTCCGTTTTGCCCTCTTCATGCACTGCCTGCTCTGGCCCCTGTGCAGCTGCTTCTGCTGCTGCTGCTGCTGCTGCTGCTGCTGCTGCTGGTTGCTGTTGTGATTGCTGGTCAGGGATGATTTGATGGATGTTTGCAAGGAAGGCCTTGACCTCCTCCACAAAGGCACTCTCACGCTTCTCTTTGCTCAGGATCTTACGCAGGCTGATACTGACAAGCTCTGCAGCAGCGGAGTGACCCATGCTGCGCGGGGCAACCTGCCTATCAACCTTTTAATCTAACCTTTTACGTGACATACAACAATTAAATTAATACATAATCCCCGACGAACTGCGGCAAGAGGAGGGGGATGATTGTGCCTTTTAGTTATCTATTAGTACGATGAAGTAGCACATTGCCGATGGGGTTCAAATGCCACTGCATACGGCAAGCTGCAAGCCAACATTTCCTCAGCAATTTAACCCACTGCTTCCATGCGAAACTGTGTCCACGGCCTATCGACGAACGCGCAGGAGAGGGGCTGCCCAGGTTAGAAAGGGAACACACTTGCCGTGCTGCTGCATGATGTCCTGTAGCACAACTATCATGGAGAAACCTCACTTCATGCAATTGCTCATGCCTGTTGGAAGCCGGCATCCTACGAACTTAGGCTTGCACCTTCCACACTTTCTCCTCAGTGTGCTACCCCCTCGCTGAGGCACCCCCCTGCTGCTCAGCAGCACTGCTCACTGCAAGGAGATGGCACCAATGAGAGCGATGTGCCTGACCGTTTGTCAGTCGCACAAGTTGATGTCAATGGCAGCGCACACTGGCTGAACCAGGGAGGAGGAGGCAGTGACAGCACTGGCCAGACCACCGAGCAGCAGCCACGCACACAGCACAGCAGCGACAGCAACAGGAATGGCATGGCAGCATTCCAGAAGCGATATCAGGACTTGTCTGGGCTCATTGCCCCGCGTGGGAAGCCTTTGCACCGTCCGAGGCCCCACCCTATGACGAACGGCATGCAGCAGACACTGTCCCAAGTGCACACTCACATTCAACAGCCCAGCACCTCGCGCACCCCAACCCCCTCCAACAGCAGCCAACAGCACGCAACCCCCTCTTCTGCCTCAACCTTTCCATCACCTGCGCAGCGTGCTGGCCAGCAGCAAATTATCCTGTTTCCTCCCTCAACTAATAACAGCCAAGGCTCGCCCCCCCAACTCTCCCTCAATGCTCAGTCACAGTCTGCCTCCCCCAGACTGCCAAACCAACCCCACAGTAAAAATCAGCCCTCGTCCAGCAGACCCTCGCCAAACGTGGTTGGCGGCAGGTGGGGGTTGTGCACAACAGCTGCTTTCCTATACTTGTCCATTTATATGTTCACAGCTCACACCATTGTATACCATATACCATGCACCGTGGAATACACACACCTAGTGCTACCAAGTAACGCAGGTGCATGCATGCCTGCTTCCAACATTACCATCACATTTGCAAACATGCAATCAAGGCCAGTGGTACGCAGTCCTTCAGCCAATGGGTGATGCACAGGAGGCACGCACATGTATAGCACTGCAGGTAGCACTGTTAATCGAATCTCATTTCTCTGCATGCGCAGGTGGGGCAAGTGGGTGCTGCACCTGCGCCCCTGGTACGCAGTCCTGAGGCCCTGGTGGTGTATGAAAGCAAAGAGACGGCGGCGGCCACGCCCTAACCGCTTCCGCATGACCGTGTCGCGCTCCTCAGAGTTGGACGTGCTGCAGGACATGCTGCAGTTCAGGCAGCAGCAGCAGCAGCAGCAGCACCTGGCACAGCAGCAACAGCACTGGGCAAAACAACAGGGGTTGCAGGGACAGAGCCAGCATCTAGCACAACAGGAGCGGCAGCAGCGGGGGCAAAACCAACACTTCACACACCAACTACAGCACCAGCACCTGGAACAGCAGCAGAGGCAGCAGCAGGGGCAAAACCATCACCTCGCGCAGCCACAGCCACAGCAGCAGCGGCAGCGGCAGCCCTACGAACAAGAAGGAGCTAGCAGGGAGGAGACCCCTGCACTTCACACTCCTGGCAGCAGCATCCAGCCTGGTCTGCTCACCACCTTGGTAATGCAGCCAAGGTACGAGCGTGTGTTTTCCTGAGGGTCGGAAATGCACGTTAGCGTGCGGACATGGCGCCTGTTGCTGCTCACTACCAAAATGCATACTATCAAAATGCTTGGAAACAGACAAGTAGCTTTACATACCGCAAAGTCACGTGTTGCATCCCAGTAAGTTCATGACATGCTCGCAAACACACACACACACTTATAGCCTTCTTTTCCTCTACACTCTCACAAGCACATGCAAACGCTTACGCACACAGCCACATAGAAAACAGCACATGCAGGTAGACACACACAAACACACACACACAACACAACTTTTGTGCAGGCAAGCGACCTCCAAGCCATCCCGCTCTGCAATCCACACCCTGGGGGGTGCCCCTTCCAACCGCAACCAGCCCTACGCGCACTTCTCCTTGGACGGCGGCCTGCACTGGACCACCACCCCCTTCTGCAATGTACGCACCGCACAAGGCTCCACCGTGCTTGCAGCGCAGCTGGCTTGCTGCCCCCCCCTCAGGAGTAGCAGTAGTAGTGGTATTGGAGACGACAGCAGCAGTGCTGGTCCATCTCACAGCAGGCATGGTCACGGAGCGGCCACCACCACTAGCCCTGCCGCTCACCCCCCCCTGGCCCCTGCTGCCCCTGCTCCACGTGCTGCTGCCTCAAAAACCACCTTCATACGCAGTTTCGCCTCTCCTCTCCCTGCCTCCTCTCCACCTGACCCACCACCTCCATCCTCACGACCTCGCTCACCACCCAAACCCCCGCCCCCAAACTCGCCGACCGCCACCCTTACAAGCACACCCTCACAAGCCACCCTCACAAACCTGCCACCTACATCCTCACACCCTAATTCGCCACTGCCACTCTCACATCACAAACATGCAAACACGGGCATGTCTGGTGCCCAGGAGCCTCAGCCTGAATGCACACTTCAGGTCATTGTGTCCACCCTTCCGCATCTACCTGTCTTAAAGAACGGTGAGCGCATGTTTTATTTCACACACGTACATGCGGATTTTAACTTGTGTGCCCTCATATCCTCGCGCATGTGCACACGCGTCCTCACGTGCATGTGCATGCGTATTCCACACACAAGCACAAATGCGCGTATTCCACACACAAGCAAAAATGCATGCACAGACACACGCACGACACACACGAGCACACACGAGCACACACGCACATGTGCACACACAATTAAGCAAAAAATCGTTATTTGTGTTGCTGTTCTCTCCACGCATAGGCACGCTGTGTCGGTGCCAGCCACCACTGCTCCTGCTTCAACCTTGCACAGGAATGCACTCCCTCACGCGCGCACAAGCGCACACAGTCAAACACACATGTACATGTTGGGTTAGGAATTAGGGTTTAGGGTTAGTTAGGGTTTAGCCGGTAGCTAAAGCTTCATGTTGTGTCACTCCACTGTTCACCCACAGGCACGCTGCGTTGGCGCCACCATGTGCTCCTGCTTCAGCCTGGAGCCTGCTACATGCTGGTAGGTTCCATTCGTCCCTTGTCAGACCTTGTTGCTTGTCCATGTCCGTTGGGGTTATTATGTTTATTACTATTAAATGGAGGGGCGGTGCAGCAGCAAGGTAATGGCCGTGCCTCCAACGGAATCCAAAACCTTTTCCCCTCCCTCTCTCCCCTCCCCTCCTCTCCTCTCCTCTCCTCTCCTCTCCTCTCCTCTCCTCTC
>Ga0307963_1004138_pt1 | contig 11538 bp, 17 predicted proteins | sample OrgLakmetagen594_FD_201829 | JGI IMG/M metagenome (GOLD analysis project Ga0307963, IMG submission 201829) | Saline water microbial communities from Organic Lake, Antarctica - #594 | ecosystem: Environmental > Aquatic > Non-marine Saline and Alkaline > Saline | place: Antarctica: Organic Lake...
TACAGGTCTCCTAGACACACACATTAACACATCGGCTCACGAAGAGATGCCCCCAAATTCCGCAAACGCCAAAACCCAGCAAACTTTGCCCATCTTCACAACACCTGCACCACAGCCACGCTCAGCAACACACCATAAACACCCCATTACAAATAACGTTATCAGAGGCCCACCACCTACACACACAGATCCATCAACAAGTAATGGACACCCCAACCAATCCTCTGTTTTTGACACACCAAACTTAGAGCCACAAACATCCCCTGCCTCCTCTATAACCACAACCGAACCTCAAACAGAAAGTCAAGGTCACGTCAACGTACCTACACCTTCATTTTTACCAATGTACAGAATCCAATGCTCGACCCAGGAAACGCACAGCACATGGCAAAATATCCCGCACTGAGCTTCCCCAAACACAACACTCCCTCACCAAAACGGCGGAAGGGCCTCCACCTTCACCATGAACGGAAACCCCGCGCTCACAACGCTACTCACAAAGGGTATCCCACCAAACAAAAAGGAACCACAACTCTATAAGCACATCGCCAATACCACTGCCACAAACTGCAGCTATTACTTGCCTCTATGACCCTGCACCCACTATCCAACTGGCCACTCTCTCCCAAGGCCAACAAGCAAAGCGTGCACGGCAGAGACAAGATACCCTCCCCGGTACCAGAAAAAGGACACGCAGTTTAACAGAAAGTCAGCAACGCCCCTGACTCAAATCATGGACACTGTTGCATTAAACTCACAAATAGTATTTCAGCCTACTGAACAATCTACAAACAGTCAGCCAAACAAACGCACCACACGCTCGCAAATTACTAGCCACAACCACCATGCAACATAAGCGCTCACACAAATTATTACTCCTCCCACCCAGCGTATCAATATCATCAACCCGATAACTTTCCAGGTACACAACAACCCAACCTCTGAGATTGCAGACCACCCAGCACCATCATCACAGCGCAGACCCCAAAGGAAAAGAAGATGTGAGATCCTTGATATAACCCATGAACTTCCTAGCCTAAACCTGACCCCCTTGCGCACCACGCATATTCAACAAGAACTCTGGACGTACAAGAAGGATAAGGTTTTCTCAATGACACCCACAGAGGCCATCAACACACTCTACTATGATGATATGGAGATTCTGCACATATATAGATAATCGGAGGTTCTTCACCCCCAAGAAAAGAGACAGGGATGATGCACCCCAAGGACTGAAACAATACCACACTTACTATGCCCCCATGAATATTGAAAGATGGGCCCCACCCCTCATTAAATCAGTTGGACTAGTGCCCAAATCCAGTAAGACTATTGCCCAGAGCCAAATTAAGTGCGCAAGCTGTGAAATTTGCTTCTACGATCTAGGTCTTGAATCACCAGACTTTTCCCTGCCTGTTAAAGACATGTGTATCTGTGACATCTGCAACCGTACCTACCACGCACTGGCAATGCTTGCTGAAGACAAGCTGCTGCAACGCCACTGAAAGGGAAGCTATTGATGCCAATAATTCATGGGCCTGCCCTGCTTGTATCAATTTGAACCAAAATGAAAAGAAAAAATCGTACCCTCTACTCTCAGAAAAAAGAGCTTGGAGGTTTCATGGAACCCAACCTGGGCTGGGAGCCAGAACAACTACAAAACACATGTGAAAGCTTCAAGCAGAGCCTCAAAATTCATGAGGAGCATATCGCCGCGCCAAACTTATCTCAGCCCGCACCAGATAAACACCTAAATGATCTTCAAAAACAAGGGTTCTCTGCCACCCAAGAGGGCAATACGTACCAACCCTACAATGCCGATCTTCGGAACAAAGTCAGATTTGACGTCCAACACACCAACCCATAGGCTGACATTACGGCCACAGGGCATTGTGTGTACTGGATCACAACCATTGATCTCATGAAGTATCAAGAAAGGAGTACCCTATCCTCCCCAGATGGCACTATGCTTCCTGAAGTGTACAATGACACAGTAGCCTGTATTTACAATGTCGACGGAAAGTGTAAAGGTATGCTTACTTCCAAGCGCCTTCACATACTGCAAAAGGCCTTTGATCAGGCAAAATCTAGCGGCCTACACGGCCACATTAAACCTTCACCCATTAGCTTTGCATCAGAACTCGTAGGCCTCATTGCACGCAAAGACATCTCTGCCTCTAAACATGTGAGCAAGAAAATTAAAGACTCATTCTCCCGGATACTTCCCTCCCATATCACCGCCGCCTTTCAAAAGTGGGCCCTGGTCACTAAAGGAAAAATGGCATCCCCCCTTGACCATGACCCCAAATTCCCCCATTACTGGAGTGAGCACCCAAGGGACAAAGTGTTGGGGGCAAACACCAATGCCTTCTCCTCCCAATTTTCTGAATTCTCCATCTGCCATCCCATTTACCATGAAAACACCATGCTCTTAGCAACAAGACACGCCATCTACTCTGCCGCAGTCAGCACAGAGGGAACAGCCACATTCATGCTCCTCCCTTCCTGGAATAAGGATATGACCACAAATCCCTGTGCATTACTCTGCCGCAAATACCCACACATGTGTAAATTCCTCGGCACCATCCCATTAAACCAACCCCAATATGCAAAAGTGCCCTTCTGGAACAACATACAAATACCACTTTCCAAACACTCCTGGGAATTGCAGCAGGTCATTGCCATATGGAGCACCAAGGGCAGGGTCTGCCTTAATGCTCACAACAAAGACTGGCAAAAAGAACTTGCCAAAGAAATCCCTGAGGCAAAGTGGGAAATTCAAAACATCCATAGCCATCCCTACCAAACAGCCTTTGGTTCCGGACAACACGCAGGACAACAAATTTAATAAGCTACCCAATGACCACCCTCAAGCCTTAGAAGGCCCAGATAACACAAGTGCCCAGAATAGCACTGACCAACCTCATAATTGGATTTCATAATTGGAGTATCGATAAAGCACCCCAAAACAGCTCCAGCCAAAACCTAACCCAAAAGTAAAAGATTGGCGGGATTGGACCTACACTGATGGCAGCCTCCAAAAGAATGAAGTAGGGCAAGACACCGGATCAGGTGTATACCACCCTCACTTAAACGTTTCCCACTATGTAAACCCAAAAGGCATGGGTATAACCAACACCATCTCACGTGCAGAGCTAGCAGCTATAGCAGCTGCAGTCATACATGGCTACTCACATATAGCCACAGACAGCCTTACATCACTGCACCAAATCAAAAATCAGCTGTCACACCCAAAATTTCATCGCCACCACATCCAAGGAGATGTCCTTCATTCCATTGCTAAAGCAATCCGCCAATCGCCATCGCCCATCCACTTCTTCAAAGTAAAGTCCCATGCCGGTATTATCGGTAATTAACATGCCGATGCCCTTGCTAAAAAGTCAGCCACCACCTACTCCGACATTGCAGACACCTCCATCAGAACAGCAGGCCCTGAGGGAAATCCCTTCTACAACATCCACTGGCTTGCAAAAGAAGACATATAAAACCAAACACAAACCCATAATCATCATACCCATACAACAAACATGGCCCATTCTCCTCCCCCAAAATTCTGGTACCTACCAAACCACCGTGACGTCCTTCAAGCACACATGCATCTTCTCCATAAACTGCAAAATGCCAAAACTGAAGCGAACTACCATGGGTACTACCAGACCCTCATAAAGGACGGCACTGCCAATGGAGCCATTAGCAATGCTTACCTAACATCATTCGATGTTCCCTTTAAGACCAAAAGTATCATTATGAAATGCAGAACAGGCACCCTATACAATCAAAAACATGCAATATTGTTCAAACTCTCAACAAGTCAAACTTGCCCCCTCTGCCCATAAGTAGACAGTGCCCTGCACATCCTCTCTGGGTTCCAACACACGCAAATAAGGAACATGATCACCGAAAGACACAACTTAGCATGCCGCATGATCTTTAAGGCTATCAGCAAAACAGGCTCCTTAGGGTCATGCATTGTCTCCAAAGGTATAGGCAGCAACGAACGGATGACCATGCAAAATCTCCAGATTCCTGAAAAGCTGAAAGTAGAACTGTTCCCAAATGGCTCTTCCCACCCCGCTTTCCAGATATAGACAGATTTACCTCCAGCCGCCCGGATTTTGTGCTGGTTACTCCCATCGCTGCAAAATCCCAAAATAAACAAACTAATGTAGGGGGGTGGGTTCTTCGGAGTGGCAGGGGGCAATTGAGGGAGACTGAGAGCACCTCAGCAGCACCGCCAGCCACTAGTACAGCCACCAACCCCAGACAGCACCGACCTAAAGACCTCAACAAAACTGGGTGCGACATCCACCTCGTCAAGATCAAGTACTGTGAGGACACCAGACCTCAGAACCAGCTGAACGCCGCAAAGGAACAGCACAAAGATCTCTGCAACATTCTCCAAGGATCCTCCGTTACTCTCCACATCATCCTTTTGGGTGTGGGCGGCACCATCTACAGCACCCACACTCTGAAGCCTTTCAAAAAACTGGGTCTCGATTCTCAAAGAGTTAAGAAGCTTGCCTCCAAGCTCCATGTGCACTCTGTGAACTTCGCTGCTAAACTTGTCCATACCAGACATGCCCTTTCCAGTACTGTTATCAACTCTCATCAGGAGCCAGTTTCAGGCCAAGCCTGCAACCCTCTTGATCCCCATTGACTTTTCCTTTCCTTTTCGCGGTGGAGGAGCTTTACGGTACTCGGTACCAAAGTGGCTCTTTTTCCTTTAGCATTGTGGGGAGTGGCTTTCACTGCCTGCGTAGTTTTTTCTTTTTTCTTGACAAAAACTGTCTTGTGTGTCCACGTGAACAAAGTTGTTAGCAGGCTCAACCACACACTACGGTATGTACAACGGTGGTCAGAAGTCTTTGCGCATGCTCCAAGAAGCCAATTTGTACCCAAACAGGTTCATGGGGGGCGTCATGGCTAGGTTTGGTTCACCCTCATTTTCTTAGCCTTGGACGCCTCTCTTTTTCTTCTGTCCTTCTCACTCTGCAACTGCTCTGCAGCAGACCCGCCTACTATGGTTGGCTTTCCCCCTCCTCGGCTCTTCTTTCCTGGAGGCAGGGAAGGAGGTAGAGGCAGGGTGTGCTTCAGCTCAGTGTGTGGAGTGTTGCCTCCATGTTATTATAACACCCTCTGGACGTGAGGCGGCATGTTTGCTTATTACACAAGACACGGATGGTTTGTAAGCAGTGGTGCTCAGAGGTCCTCAGCTGGTGGATTGGCATGTAGGATGGCATCACTTAAGAAACCAAGTGAAGGAATCATGTGACATCCACTCACCTCAGGAGGCTCCAGGGGTGCTGTATGAGGCTCCAGGGGCACTGTCTCCCACCCGACTGTGGACCTGATGCAGAAGAAAACGAGAAACCGTGTATCACGACGAATCATGGTACCAGCTTAAGCATGGATTGCAAGTATGGGCCATAATGGGCTGATTTAGCATGACATGTATGACAGGCTTTGCATACCACAAGGCTGCGAGGTCATTGCACACACGGTGGCTATCTATTACGGCCTCATCTTTCCTTCATAGCATACATACTCTGTTTCTGGCAGCACTTCTGACACTAATTTCTATATACTCAGGCAGATAGGCAAGAATGCACATAATCTAGCACCATAGATTACTTACCTCTACCCTGACCGCAACAGACCTCAATACTACCAAATGTTTGTGCGGTTTGCAAGCATGAATGGAAGTCACTTTGCTTTGGTACGCATTTTCTGCGTTTCTTCAATTGGATCAGATCTGGATGGATTCTACACATTTCTGTCTGGACCAGTGTTGTCTCCATGTTACAACATCCCCCTCGCCTGCTGCTGACGGGCCTGTGCCACATGTACCCCCAAAGCCATACCCTGCCACATATCTGGGTGCATCCATATGGCCCCCCTACGCGACCTGCTGCTGCTGCTCCTGCTGCTGCAATGACGCACAAAGGCAGTGTGTATGCTTCATACTCTGGAACAGCCTGAAGTGGATTGAGGACACAGACACACAGACAACATTGCATGCCGATGTTTGTTATGGGATGCTTTGCACAGTGCTGAACCACATGTCCAACGTCCAATCCAACACCGTGCAATTTCATTAAAAAAATGCACACTCACAGGATAATCCTTGCCTTGCACAGGCGTGAATGTGGCCAGGCCAGGGCGCACGCCATCCTAAGCCGGCAAGCAATGGCCCTCTGAGACGAGAGGAGAAGCAAAAAGGAATTGAGCAAAGTAGCTGCTTCCATGTTGCGTAAACCACCTATAATTGTGCACCCCTTCAACACAACATGCACACACACCCTAAGACTGCAACTGAGCCACACACCTCACAGCAGCAACTAATTAAGCCGCAGCAATCCTCCCCTCAACTTCAACACAAGATAACATCTAAGCGTAAGCTGCTGCAACGCGTGCAGCACCTGCCCCCCCCCTTAAAAAACTGATAATGCTTTCAATAAGCCTATGCCTTTGACACTCCCGAAGAAGGCCGGAAGATGATCCTTCAGGAGACGATGCTTGAGTTATACTGTCAGTTCAAGAACATTATACCTATGCCTTTTTCAAGGCTGTTGCTGACTGCACAGTCAGTTGGGCACGTAAAAAGTCTGCAAGGTCCATTCAGTATGGCAAATGTTGTGTTGCAAACAGTGACTGTGTCAGAAGTTAGTGTGGCTTAGAAATCGTTGTGCACAAGCATCAAGCCAATCAAATAATTAGCATCGAACCATGTTGATCAGGTTGTCTCATCGATCACTGTTTCAACTATGCGAGTGCAGGCCCACGGCAGCCCTGAGCTTGCGCTCATATGAGCAGTCTGTGCCACTTTTTCTTGAGCCTGCACGTGTTTAGATGGAGCACAAACGCAATATAATATGTGGTGTAAGGTAGAGCGAAGCAGAACAGCACTGCACGCGTGCTTGGAAATGCAGTTGAGCTGAGGCCTGTGCCTGGAATCTGGGCAACTCAGCTCAGTGTTGTGCTGTGCTGTGTTGTGGTGCAATGCAGTGTGGTGTTTGCACGCTTGCTTGAAAAATGAAGATGTCTAGGCCTCTAGTGCCTGAAATCTGGCAGCACAGTTCAGTAGTGGTGTGCAATGCTGTGCTGTGCTGTGTGTTGTGGTGCTGTGCTATGCTGTGTGGTGAAATTTTCTAAATTATTTTTTACTCCATATGGCAGCCCAACATGAAGCTTCTTTGCCGGTAAAAACGATTGCGTGGTCCACGCTTGGCAGGTCCAGGCACGCTTTTAATGTATGTGTCCCTGGCATCTTGCTTTGCCTAATCACAAAAGAAATGTGTGTTTGCACTCAATGTTTTGCTGAGAGAGAGAGAGAGAGAGAGAGAGAGAGAGAGAGAGAGAAAGAGAGAGAGAGAGAGAGAGAGAGTGTGAGAGAGAGAGTGAACTATATTCCTTCAATAAAGAGCAAGCTGGGTAGTTTACGTGGCAAAAATTGCAGCTTTAACCGTAAGTGCACAAAGAGCGGGTTGAATTTGGCTGATTAAGAGAGCAAACTGTCAGAACAGCATGTTTTGTGTGTACAAACTGCAACTACATACAAGTGGCAAAAATTGCAGACTTACCGTGGCTGAGGCTTTCGCTGTCGCCTTGCCATTTACGTGCTTTACAGGGCCTGCCTACCAGTTTGCCGCGATGGGCTTGCCTGGGTACCTTTGGGCAAACAGTAGCCCGTTCACCTGAGAATGAGTGCGTATGGTGGTGATTGATTACCAAAAGCTTAGATGTCAAGACAAGCTTGCTCTCAGTTTATTGTTGCGTCTTCAAGCCACCGACAAATGCTGTAGTCTACCAAATGCTGATCAACAGCTGTGTATTAAACTTGCTTTAAAGCAGACATATCAATTTACACTGACTACTTTTCATCAAAGTCACCAGCAGGAAATACCCCTCTTCACCAGTTTTGTTGGTTTGTAGCTGCGTTATGTGGATGCAGTGGGTGCATTTATTTGCGTGTTTTGTGATCTGGGGAAATGGATTCAAGGAGTGGCAGGGGATGCTGGAAGGGAGTTGTAGGCAGAAATGAGGTGGCTGCAGCAGCTGAAGGCATGTCAGGCGTACGTCTGTATGCAGGTGCATAAGGTGGCGGCAATCGATGACGCCATATCAGCAAACGCGGCAATACTCATCGACCTGGGTGGCATATACGTGAAATATTTAGGCTGATTTGTTTGTTTGCTAGTGAAAAGAATCTGAATGCTATAACAACAACAGCTGCACCCAAAATGCCAAACGCCAAACGGGAGCGAAGGAGGGGGTGAGCAGCAGCAGCAGCAGCAGCAGCAGCCTGGCCCTAAAGTGCCAAAAAAGAGTAAGGGGATGCACAAGAGCGGCAATAGCAGAGAGGGGTTAAGCCGCAGCAGCTAATGAAACTACGCATAGTATACTATATACGGTATTCCTGGCAGGGAAATCACCAAATGTACGTTCGTACACGATGTATCTATACGGTTCTGGCCAAACCTAGCTATATAGCATAATCACGTCCTGTCATCACATTAAAGCTGCGGTTGCGTAGGCCAAGGGCCGTACTACAGACATTAGGTGTTCCTGCCTTGCAATTGTAGGCGTTTAGATACAAGCAGCTACCCATAAAGCAACAAACACGTTGCCAGGCATTATTGCGCGCAGGCACCGCCACCTCTTGCAGCCTGTCCAACATTCCTTATTCTAACTTTTCTTACAACTACCCAAACGTTCCGTTGCTGCGGCTGATGTTTCCTCTTTGTGTCTTCAGGACCAGTTGTATTCTTCTGGAAAAAGCGGATGAAATGAAAATACTCCAGAGTGTGAAAAGTATAAGACATAGAAGAGGCTACGTCGGTAGGGATGTCATGTCAAGATTAAGGAAAAGAGCAATTAGAAAAACCCTCACCTTTCTATACCACTTGATGAGGATCTAGTGGATTGTGTGCAGAAGCAACCATGCCCATGGTTTGTCTATATTATGACAGAGGGGGTCAACGGAGGAAATGCCTGACAATGTGCAGTTTTGCATTCAGAAAGCAGCCACTCACAACAATTTTTATCCGATCGACACCATTTTAGTACCAACGTGTAGCTGGCATTGAGAGCTACCCGAGCATGTGCCCAGTTTTATGTGAATTGCTTTGCGTGCTGAGATAGACTGGATTAAGCGCACATGGTGCATTTAAGCCCTAATGTGGTGATTTCCATGGGGAAATGGCTCAAATCCTCATAAAATACCAACCACTCAGCTGTTTCCTTCCATTTTTGTTGCAATGAAAAAGTTTCTATACCATTAAAAATATTCCAGATTGGTGCAGGGGATGGTCAGATCTGGCACACAGGTGCCTGAAAAGTAGGGTTCTTTGAAAAACACCCCCATTTGGGGGGTCAGTCGCCCCCCTCTGATATTATGAACGCTTGTCTATTTTTGATTTGTGAACAGAAATTAGATAGATTGTACACTGAACTTGGTTCTCAATGAATGATGCTTTTCATGTTGTTTCTAGCAAAATACAGTCCTAGCAAAAAAGAGCTTCACAATATAAGAGGTTGAGATTGGTGGTTTTCTCTAGACCCCTGGCTTGCCTCTGCAGTATCTGTGCCTGGTGCTCTTGCTTGCTTGAGCCTGGTCGTACTCCAGTCTTTTTGTGACTTATTTTATCCTTCTAGTATTTAGTGGACCTCACTGACTGCTGACTGGGCCTTTTTTGTCTGCTGGTAAAGGAGTTTTATGGTACTCGATACCACAGTGGCTCTTTTCCCCTTGAATAATTTAGAAGTCACGGTGCAGAAGAAAAGAGGATACGGGCTACGTGGACTTGCTTTTACCGCACTTTAACCGCTTTCTTGAAGACATCCTTAAAAAAGAGGAGCATTAATAAGTGGCAAGGGACCGAAACAACTGGATGGAGGTGCAAAAAGTGCAAATCTGAAAAACCAGTTGAAGATTCAATGATGAAAAATGAATTATGATCTACAATCCCAAATGAGGAGCAAACCCAAACGAACGTAAGATGATCCATATGCCTCAGGTTTCTAGCGAGCGTTGATCTTGCCAAAGCATACGCAAGCACGTGCACACAAGCACACACAGACAGACGTACGCACACATGCACGCACATATGCACACACACACACACGTACACAAACAATCACAAACACACACACGCACAGAATGCACCTGTAAATGCATTTACAAGCAAAACGTATTATAAATTAGGTGTTACCCCCCTCCCCACACACATGATGCACATACAGGAGCACTACTCCTGCCGCTCCCTTAAGCGCTCAGGATCTGCCCTCCCCTGCTTTGGATGACATACACAGCTTTCTCATCAGAGACAAAGACAACCCTAAACACCAGCAGCATGCAGCAAACTTCCGCCTCACTTGCAAGACCTTTCGTGAGGTGGTGCTTCTACCTCCCGTGCTGCAGGTGATAGAACACTGAAGATTTTGTTATATGGGCGTATATCCCAAGCATGTGAAGAAGTTACCCTTCCTTTTCTTCCATTGCAGCTGTCATTCCCCCACTCTCCTTCCCAATCCTCTATAGAAAGCCTAGCCCAGCTGCTCCGCTCTCCAGCTGCAGCTCGCACCCAGATCAGCATCAGGCTGGACAAGATCACCTTTCAGGAGCAAGAGGGTGATGAGAGCGATGAGATTGATGAGAGCATCATCCCTCTTTCCCTCTCAGTTTTGAACAGCAATCTCGTCAGCTTGGATGTTCCAACCACAAATGCTGAAGACACTCTCATTGCTGCATGCTTAATTGTTCCATCTATGCCCAATCTAATTCTCCGGCTGGAAGGGGTTGCCCTAGACGGGGAACTCTGGGATTTTGGGCAAGAGAGCAAAGACCTGAAGCAGCAGCAGAGCAAAATCCAGCTGCAATGCCTGGTGCTTCATGCATCTCCTGGGGAGACCCCTTTTTATTTCACCCCTCCCCTCCTTAATCTGAGTTCCTTTGATAGGCTGCAGCATGTAGTAATACAGGGCCCAATTACTCAGGACAGAGATGTGCTGGACGACAATGAGCATCCACTCCTACTGCCTCCCCACACCAAGGTGACAACTTTCATAAGTAGAGTAGTGGCTCTAGTGCATACTTTGGTTGTGTTCGTACCGCTACCTTCATTCGCACTTTTCAAGGGTAGGAAAGCAACCCACCCTATCACGTGTTTTCCACCAGGTGACCATCGACCCACACCTTGAGGGCAGGCAACCCACAAAGTGGGCCAGGCCTTTGAAGACATATGATCGCTATGAGATGATGCCTGTGGACGCCATACCAGATGCAAACACGGTGGGTTTTAACCTTGCACGACATGCTGTTTTCCTCCTTTATTATTTTGGTTGCAACATTGAACAGAGGAGGTGGTTATCAAAGCATCGAATCCTTGGTCTTGTGCAAGCCTGACCAATGCATTGGATCATAACTTTAACTTCCCCGTGCAGTATCATGAAGAGGACCAGCAAACACGGGCAGAGAGAATGAGTGCCTACATTCATCGGCTTACGGACCTGTCCATC